>Ga0182030_10027562_pt1 | contig 10210 bp, 10 predicted proteins | sample 812S3MmetaG_FD_121299 | JGI IMG/M metagenome (GOLD analysis project Ga0182030, IMG submission 121299) | Permafrost microbial communities from Stordalen Mire, Sweden - 812S3M metaG (Illumina Assembly) | ecosystem: Environmental > Terrestrial > Soil > Wetlands > Permafrost | place: Sweden... | reverse complement strand
CCCGAACGGCTTCTCCATGATGATCCGGGACCGCTCGACCAGGCCGGCCCGGTCCAGGCTCTGCACCACGGCCCCGGCCGCCGAAGGGGGGATGCTCAGGTAGTGGAGCCGTTGGCTCTCCCCGTCCAGCCTCTGCTCGGCGCCGGCCACCGCCGCAGCCAGCCCCGCCGGGCCGTCGGCCTGCGGGGCGAAGCGGAGCCGGGACCGGAATGTCTCCCAGTGCGACTCGACGATCTCCCGGCGGGCGAACTCCTCACAGGCGGCCAAGGCGAACTGGTGGAACTGGGCTTCGTCGAGATCCTCCAGTGACGTGCCCACTACCTGATACTCCGGTAACAGGCCGGCATGGGAGAGCCGCAGGAGGCCGGGGAGGAGCTTTCGCCGGGCCAGGTCACCGGTCGCCCCGAACAGGACGATCACGTGGGGTGGGAGCTCTCCCGGTTGCTGGGTCGGGCGGAGCTCCGGATCGTCGATGGTGATGAGGCCGGTATCGGTGACCGCGCTCACCGGTCACCCACCGGGGGGCGCTGTCCACTCCACATGCCTCGAGACTAACGGGAGCATGTTTCCGGTCAGTGTCGAGCGTAAAAGAAGTGTGTAAACGGAACCGACGGCGTCAGGCCAGGTGGGAAGCGATCATCTGGGACACTTCGTGAACAGTGGGCGAGTCCATGACCCCGGGCTCCCGCACCCGCCCGGCCATCAGCCGGGGCCAGCCGATCCACACATCGCGGATCTCGATGGGTGAGGCGAATCCCCACTCCGCCCGGGTCAGGCAGAGCAGGGCGCTCACCGGCACTTCGGATCCCCAGGGCGTCGAGCTCAGGGCCTCCCGCACGATCTGGACCTGACCCGACAGGTCCTCGACCGAGGGCGTGCAGTTCCTGCGGCCCACGTGGAGCTCCAAGGGCCCGAGGTCCCGGATCGGACCCTGGCGCTTGACGTGCACCAGCCCCCGGTAGCCCTTGGTGTCGATGACGAAGACGCCCGCGGTGGAGATGGCGATGCACTTGATGCAGGACTTGGACCCGGGGATGCGCCGGTCGTTGAGGACGATCACCCCTTCGTGACCGATGAGCTGGAGGCGGGACCGGGCCCGCCGGTCGCCATCGGCCCGTTTCACCCACCGGCTCGAGGGCGTCGGTGCCACCGGCCGTCCGGCCACGGCCAGCCCACCGACCGATGCCATGCCGATGACGGGCTCCTCGTTTCCGGCCCCCGGCACCCGGTCGATGACCGCCGTCTCATCAGGTCCGTGACCGGCCGGTCCCCGGGGGTCCGCCTCGTGGGTCGTGGTGTCCGATCCGGCAGCCGGCTCCACCGGTGAGTCCGGCGACCGGGCCGGGTCCGGGGTATCCGCCATGGCCGACACTGTAGAAGAAAGTGCCCATGAGGTGGGAGTTGACCGGTCAGTCACCCTGACAGCACCTTGGCCGGCTGTTCCAATCGTCGGCCGGCGGCGCGAAGATAGGCGTGCGGTCGGAGCTACGGCCGCAAGAGGACCTGTTCCGCTAGGGCCCTCGGAAGGAGATCTCATGCTCGTCTCGGATCTGCTCGAAGGTAAGGGAACCGCTGTCGCCACCATCACCAGTGACGCCACGGTCGGATCGGCGGTGGCCGATCTGGCCCGTCACCGGGTCGGCGCCCTGGTGGTCTCGCCCGATGGGCGTCACATCGAGGGCATCGTGTCGGAACGGGACATCGTCCGGCACCTCAGCGAGCTCCAGACCGACGTGCTCGACCAACCGGTCTCCTCGCTGATGTCGCAGGACGTCCGGGTGTGCTCGGCCTCCGACGACGTCGAGTCCATCATGAACCTCATGACCGAGCAGCGCATCCGACACGTCCCGGTGGTGGAGGACGGCGTGTTGGTCGGCATCGTCAGTATCGGGGACGTGGTGAAGAGCCGGATCGGCGAACTGGAGAAGGACCGCAACGAGTTGATGGAGTACATCACCGCCCGCTAGCGACCTCGCCTACTGCCGGCGGAGATCTCCGGTGCTGCGGCATTGGACCTCCACGCCCACCTCGTAGCATGCGGGCATGGGACCGACCTCATCGTCCGAGGTGTCGACCGACCGTTCACCCGGTGACGAGGCGGTCGGGGTGGTGATTGTGGACCACGGCTCCCGGCGGGAGGAAGCCAATCACCGGCACGAGACCTTCGTCCGCCAGTGGCCGGACGGGAGTCGCTATCACATAGTCGAGCCGGCTCACATGGAGTTGGCCGAGCCGTCCATCGCCACCGCGTTCGACTCATGCGTTGCCGCCGGTGCCACCGCGGTGGTCATAGCGCCGTACTTCCTCTGGCCCGGTGATCACTGGGACCGGGACATTCCGGCTCTGGCCGCCGAGGCTGCCAGGCGCCACCCCGGGGTCCGCCACCTGGTGGCCGCCCCTCTGGGGCCACACCCGCTATTGGGGGACATCGTGGGCCAACGGGTGGCCCACTGCCTCGACCATGCCCGGGGACGGGCCCCCGAGTGCGAGCTGTGCGCTGGCACCGGTCGTTGTCAGCTCCGCTGACCGGCTGGTCCGACCCCAGGCTCACAGCTCTGGCCCCCGGCTCCGGCCGCCAGGGTCAGCCCAACGGGCTCAGCTGCAGCGGTCCCCGAGCCACGGCTGCTCGCCGTCGAGGGAGTAGAGGACGACGGCCAGGGTGTCCTGGTCGGCCTTGGAGGCCAGGTTCGGTGGCACGCCGATCAGGCCGGGGAGACCGGCGGCTTGGGCCGCCATGTTCCACGTGGGCTGGCTGAACTGGAAGGCGCCCATGTAGAGCCCGTTGGGCGAGACCGCCCCGTAGTTGCCTCCGGACTCTGCCTGCACCACGCACTGGAGGAACGGGGGCAGGGCAGGATCGGTGGCGGCGCCCCCACCTGCGCCCCGACCTCCTCCGCCGCCGGTGGTCACCGGAGGGGGGGCCGTGGTGGCTTGGGAGCTTGCGGAAGTGGTGGCCGGGGTCGAGGCCGTGGCAGCCTGCTGTGCCGCCGCTACCGCCGCGGCAGCTGCCGCGGCCCGGGACGCGGCCTGCTGAGCCACCACCACGGCCAGCCGTCCGGTGACCCGGGCCTGGGAGGCCTCCAACTGCTGCTGGGTGGCGTCGGCCTGGTTCAGGGCGCTGGCCGCACTGGCCTGGTCCGAGAGATCCTGGGCCTGTCGGTGCTGGAGAGCGGCCTTGGCCGACTGGAGCGTGCCTTGGGCCGTGCGGAGCTGGTCCACGGCGTCGGTGATGTTTCCTGCCGCGATACCCGAGTACTCGCTGGCCGCCTGCACGGTCTCCTCGTTACCGGAAAAGAGCGAGCCGTCGGACCCGCCTGACCCCGTCCCGTAGTCCATGTAGGCGTTGACCGCCTGCTGGCGGACGGCTCCGGTCTTGCTCACGATCTCCCGCTGGTCGTGGCGGACCTGCTGGCCCAGTTGGGCGATGGCCCGGGCGTCGGCGGCGACCCTGGCTGTGGCCACCGAGTACTGCTGTTGATAGGCGCCGACCTGCAGTTGCTCTTCGACCAGCTGGTGGGAGAGAGACGTGGCCTCGGCCTGCAAATTGCTGACCTGATCGGCCGCCGCGGGTCGCGGAACGAGGATCACCGTGAAGGAGATCGAAGCGACGAGAGCCGAGAGCAACACCACCGCCGAGACCAGCCGGCCGTGCGCTCGTGCGTTTAACTCCGCCATCGGTGAGGACCGGGCGCGAAACACAATGGGATGAAAACTTAGTCGTTCAAAGCCAGTTCTAACAAACCGAACTCCCGGTCGCGGGCCAGATAGTAGCCCTGACCAGGGAAAATAGGACGGCGTTCATCGCCGGGACCGAAGGGTCGGCCCGCCCACCCGGCCGCCCTAGCCTGGTCGACGGCTGAGTCCGATCGGTGGGTACGCGGAGGTCACCAGTGCAACACAGCGATGGTCGCCCGATAGTGCCCGCCCGGTGAGATTCCTCCACGCCATCGGTCATGCCCTGCTGGTCAGCGGCTCGATGACCTGGCAGATCCTGTGGGCCCTGGTCTTCGGGTTCGTGTTGTCGGCGGTGGTCCAGGCGGTGATCCGCCGGAGCACCATCATCCGCCGCCTGGGGGACGACCGGCCCCGGACCCTGGCCCTGGCCGCCGGGTTCGGTGCGGCCTCGTCCTCGTGCTCCTACGCCGCGGTGGCCCTGGCCCGGGCCCTGTTCCGGCAGGGAGCCAGCTTCACCTCGGCCATGGTCTTCGAGATCGCCTCGACCAACCTGGTGGTGGAGCTGGGCGTGATTCTGGCGGTGCTCATCGGGTGGCAGTTCACCCTGGCCGAGTTCGTGGGCGGGCCGATCATGATCGTGCTCATCGCCGTGGTCTTCCGGCTCTTCCTCCGCCAGCGGTTGATCGACGCGGCACGGGCCCAGAGTGAGTTGGGCCTGGCCGGCTCGATGGAGGGACATGCCGCCATGGACATGACCATCCACGAAGACGGGAGCCTGTGGCACCGGCTCCGTTCAGACCAGGCCCTCACCTCGATATCCCACATCTTCATCATGGAGTGGGCCGCGGTCATCCGGGACATCGTCATCGGCCTGTTGATCGCCGGAGCGGTGGCGGCCTGGGTGCCGGATGCTTTCTGGGGCCACTTCTTCGCTGTCGGCCACCCGGTCCTCTCGAAGGTCTGGGGCCCGCTGATCGGCCCGGTGGTGAGCATGATGAGCTTCGTCTGTTCTGTCGGCAACTTGCCTTTGGCCGGCGTGCTGTGGAACGCCGGGATCAGCTTCGGCGGCGTGGTCAGCTTCATCTTCGCCGACCTGATCATCCTGCCCATCCTGTTCATCTACAAGAAGTACTACGGCACCCGGATGATGCTGTTCGTCCTGGCCAGCTTCTACGCCACCATGGTGGCGGCCGGCTACCTCGTGGAGCTGTTGTTCAGCCTGCTGGGTCTGGTGCCGACCGCCCGGGACGCCAAGGTTGGCCAGACCACCATCCAGTGGAACTACACCACCGTGTTGAACATCGTGGCCATCCTGGGGGCGCTGTATCTGGGCTACCGGTTCATCCGGACCGGGGGCATGCCCATGCTGAAGTTGATGGGTGGCTCACCGGACGGCGACCACGATCACGACCACGACCACAGCAGCCACGATCACGTCGACCACGACCACGACCACGACCCGCGGCCCGCCGAGTGAGCCGTTGCGCATCCCCGACCGCCCTGACCGGAGTCGGTTAGCGTCCATCACAGTGGCCTCCCGACCCCTGCTCGACCGGCGCCAGTTCCTCCGCCGGGGCGGGTCGGCGGTGGCGGCGGTAGGGACAGCGGCACTGCTCGGTTCCCTGGCCGGCTGTTCGGACACCAACTCGGGATCGGCTCACCCCACCGACACCACCAGTCCCACCAGCACCACCCACACCACAGTGGCCGGGCCACCGGACTGGTCGGTGCTGGCGGCCACGTTGAGCGGTCCGTTGGTTCTGCCCACCAGCCCCTCGTACGCCACCACCCGCCGGCTCTACAACGAGCGGTTCGACGCCAGCGCGCCCGCCGCCATCGCCTTGTGCCGGTCGGCCTCGGACGTCCAGCGTTGCGTGGCCTTCGCCCGCCAGCACGATGTGCCGATGGCGGCCCGGTCCGGTGGGCACAGCTACGGCGGCTACTCGTCGGTCCCCGGCCTGGTCATCGATGTGACCTCCATGGCCGGGGTCAGCCTGGGTCGACCGGGCACCGCAGTGGTAGGCGCCGGCGCCCGGTTGATCGACATCTACAGCACCCTCGGATCGTCCGGGGTTCTGCTCCCGGGGGGCTCGTGCCCCACGGTGGGGATCGCCGGACTGGCCCTCGGCGGGGGGATCGGGGTCTTCGGGCGCAAGTTCGGGCTCACCTGCGACAACATGGCGAGCCTCCAGGTGGTGACGGCCGACGCCCGGGTGCTTACCGTCAGCGCCGAGCAGCACGACGATCTGCTGTGGGCCTCCCGGGGAGGGGGTGGCGGGAACTTCGGGGTGGTGACCTCGTTCACCTTCGACGTCCATCCCATCCCGGACATCGCCCTGTTCACGCTGGAGTTCCCCTGGGGTGCCGCCGCCGACGTCCTCGGGGCCTGGCAGCACTGGATGCCGGGCACGCCACCGGAACTGTGGTCCAACTGCCAGCTGCTTTCGTCAGGTTCGGCCGGCGGGGCCCAACCGACCACCGCCAAAGTCACCGGGGTTCTGGCCGGCACCCCGGCCACGCTGTCCGGGCTCATCGCTCCGCTGGTCCGCGCGGTGGGCACCGCTCCGACCTACCAGTTCGTCGGACCCGAGTCGTATCTGTCGGCCATGCTCATCGAGGCCGGATGCGAGAACTCGTCGGTGGCCGCATGCCACCTGCCCTCGCAGAATCCGGCCGGCACCTTGTCCCGTTCGGGCTTCGCGGCCAAGTCGAACTACATCGACGCGGCCATGACTCCGGCCGGGCTGCAGGTGGTGGTGGACGCGGTGAGCTCGCTGGACCAGAGTCAACCGGGTTCGGGCGGTGGGCTGGTCTTCGACTCCTACGGGGGAGTCATCAACCAGACCTCCCCAGCCAGCACCGCCTTCGTCCACCGCTCTGCTGTGGCCTGCATCGAGTACAGCGTCAGTTGGGGTGCGGGGGCCACCGAGGCGGTGATGGCCGCGGCCAACGCCTGGCTGCAACAGACGCAAACGCAGTTGGCCCCCTACACCCACGGGGCGTACCAGAACTACATCGACCCCACCCTGGCCGACTGGCAGCAGGAGTACTACGGATCGAACCTGCCTCGGCTGGTGGAGGTCAAGCGGACCTACGATCCCGACGACATCTTCCACTTCGCCCAGTCCATCCCGACATCGTTGTCCTGAGTCCGTGCCGCGCATGCCCATGGGTAAGGCCCGCGCCCAAGGGGAATCAGTCGGAGAAGTGGGTGGTCGGACGGTCCTCCCGGATGCCGTCAACGAACACATCCACCTTCTCGTTGTAGAACGCCACCAGGCCGGCGATGGCGAGTAGTTCCCGGGTGGGGAAGTCGTAGGTCCAAGCCAGGTCGGCGTGGTGGTTGCCGTTGATCACGACCGACCAGTAGCCCGACGTGGTCCCCTTGTAGGGGCAGCGGGTCACGGTGGGAGTGGGAACGAGGTGCTCGAATCGGACCTCGGTGCGGTTGAGGTAGTAGCGGGTGGGTAGCCCGGTCTCGAAGACCATCACCGGTGATCCGGACTCGGCTAGGACCACCCCGTCCAGTTCCACCCGAACGGTCCGGGTGGAACGGAGGGCATCGACCCGGGCGTAGGGGCTGCGGGGATGGACGAAGACCTCCTGGTCCTCCTCGAACCAGGCATCCAACGCCTCCCAGTCGAACCGGACGGTGTCGCCCAGCACCGGGTTCCGGGCCTCCACCAGCAACCGGGCCACGACGGTGGCCGGATCTCCGTCCGCCCACGAGCAGAGCCGAGCCGTCCCGGGCCACGACTCCTCCGCCTCGGGTCCCACGAGCAGCAGATCGTGATGCACGTCGCGGTAGGGGATGTAGAAGTGCGGGTAGTACGGCCACTCCCAGACGTAGAGGGCCTCGGTGGTGTCGAGGACCACCTCATGGCCCCGGGTGGCGCGGATGCGGCGGGGCACCGGCTCGACATGGTCGACTGGGGTGATCGGTCGGGGAAACCCGCTCATCGGATCACCCCTGGAGTGTGGCTCAGACGCTCCATGAGACCGGCACCCATCACACCAGCCGTCGGTCCGTGGCCCACTTGGTCAGTTCGTGCCGGGTGGAGAGCTGCAGCTTGCGCAGCACCGACGAGACGTGCGACTCGACGGTCTTGGCCGAAATGGTCAGGTCCCGGGCCACCTCTTTGTAGGTGTAGCCCCGGGCGATGAGTCGAAGCACCTCGCGCTCGCGGGGTGAGAGCTGGTCCAGCTCGGGATCGAGGCTCGGCGGGGTACCGGCACCGGTGCCGGCGAAGGCGTCCAGCACGAAGCCGGCCAGACGGGGCGAGAACACCGCGTCGCCCGCTCCCACCCGGTAGACCGCATGGAGCAGTTCATCTCCCGAGATGGTCTTGGTGACATAGCCGCGGGCGCCGCTCCGGATCACCGCGATGACATCCTCGGGGGCGTCCGACACCGAGAGGGCCAGAAACTGCACCTCGGGGTGGTGAGGTGTGACCCCGCGCAAGACGGCCTGACCCCCACCACCGGGAAGGTGCACGTCGAGCAGGACCACGTCGGGCACCCGTTCGTTGATGAGCTCGATGGCCGCCTCGACCTCGTCGGCCTCGCCGATGACCTCGACGGCCTCACCCAGTTCGGCCCGCACCCCGGACCGGAACATGGCGTGGTCGTCGACCAGGAAGATCCGGGGTCGATGGGCGGCGGTCATCGGACCCGCTCCCGCCGGGGCATCGACAGCTCCACCTCGGCGCCGTCCCCGGGTGCTGACCGGATGACCACCGATCCGCCGAAGCGGGCCATGCGCCCCCGGATCGACTGGGCGATGCCCTGGCGGTCGTGGGGCACGGCCTCGGGGTCGAACCCCTGGCCTCGATCGCGTACGAAGACCATGACGCACTCCCGTTCGACTTCGGCGTACAGCGAGACTTGGGAGGCCCCGGACCATTTGGCCGAGTTGACGGTGGCTTCGCGGGAGGCCTCGAGCAGGGCCCGCAACCCTTCGTCCAGCGGGCAGTCTCCGACCACCACCACCTGGACGGTGACCCCGTGGTCTGCTTCGATCTGCCGCTGGATCATCGCCACCCCCTCGGACACCGTCGATGCGGCCTGACCGATGGCCCCCGGTGGCCGCCCCTCGAACAGCCATGAGCGGAGCTCGCGCTCCTGGGCCCGGGCCAGCTGCACCACGTGGCGGGGATCGTCGGCCGAACGTTGGATGAGGGCCAGGGTCTGCAGCACCGAATCGTGCACGTGGGCGGCCATCTGGGCCCGTTCCTCGGCCAGGGCCCGGGCCTGGCGCTCCGACATGAGGTCGCGGAGCAACGTGAGCCACCAGGGGCCGAAGACCACCACGATGGCTGCGATGACCAGTAACGCTCCCCCGACCGGCCGGAGTCCGGACCCGGAGGAGTGGCCGAGGATGAGGACCAGGAGCCCTCCGACGCCGATGATCACACCGAGCGCCACCCGGAGGAGCAACGTCCACCGGCGATGGTGGTCACCGCCGGGGTGGAGCATGGGGAGGAGGTCGTCGTTGATCCACAGCCGCTCCCCTTCGCTGGCGTTGCGGCGGATGAGGATGGCCACGCCCAGGGCCAGAAAGACCGGCCAGGTGAACTTGGTCAGGAAGCCGATGTGCAGTGCGTCGGCCACCAGTTGGGCTGCCACCAGTATGGGGATGAGGGCGATCACCAACCGCAGCCCGCGCCGGTCGTTGAGGGACCGGGTGAAGATGGTGGTGGTTTCACCCTGGAGCGGGATGAGCAGCCAAGCCAAGGCGTAGACCGGAATGCCGATGCCGCTGCCCAGGGTCAACAGGACGAAACCGATCCGGACGATGGTGACGTCGATGCCGGTGGCCAGGGACAGCCCTCCGCACACCCCGGCCAGGACCCTGGTGTCCGGGCTCCTGCGGATGGGCCCGCGCAGGCGCCGGTGCAACGGGCCACCGCGTGATCCGTGCCGGTGGCGCCACTCTCCGCCGGACCACGGACCGGCCCACCGCTCACCCGGGTACCCCTGACCAGGGGCCTCGGCACCGGCGGCGGGCTGTTCCAGGGGTGATGACGGCGGCACCTTCGCTCCGTGTTCGTTGAATTCGGCGATACCCGATGATCGCGCGCCGGGGTGCCCGGGGCCATGGGGGATGTCCCTGACTCCTCCGGGTCGCGCTCAGGGTCCGACCAGGGTCATGCCGGATTCCGCCTGGCGGGCCGGATCGGCAAGCTGGCTCCATGGACACCACAGCCCCCGACAACAGCAACTCCGAGCCCGCCGCCGGCACGGCCGGTGCCGGCTCCCCGCCCGCCACCACCCTGGCCGGCGACCGACTGCACCGGCCCCGGGCCCACCGGATGGTGGCCGGGGTGGCCGCCGGCATGGCCGACTATTTCGACATCGATCCCATGCTGGTCAGGATGGGATTTGTCGTCCTCACCCTGATCGGCGGTCTGGCCCTCCCGCTGTACCTGGCCGGCTGGCTCCTCATCCCCGAGGAGGGCGCCGACTACTCGGTGGCCGAGGAGCTGCTGGCCCGGGAGCGGGCCCGCTGATGCTCGCTGATCGTGATCGTGATCGT
>Ga0182030_10027561_pt1 | contig 10210 bp, 16 predicted proteins | sample 812S3MmetaG_FD_121299 | JGI IMG/M metagenome (GOLD analysis project Ga0182030, IMG submission 121299) | Permafrost microbial communities from Stordalen Mire, Sweden - 812S3M metaG (Illumina Assembly) | ecosystem: Environmental > Terrestrial > Soil > Wetlands > Permafrost | place: Sweden... | reverse complement strand
CCTAGAACTGCAATGGCCTGTAATCGACCTCTTACGTTCGTCTGTGCCAACGGCGCATTCGGTTTTTCGGTAGTGCTATTGCCGTCGCCACCTCCACCTTTGGTCCACTCACCTTTATCGTCACGTGGTTCATCATCATTGAACTCTGCACGGACTTGAGGATTGTTTGGGAAGTATGAAATGATGAATGCGTGTATTCCGTCAATGACGTCATCTGATGCAGTTAAGAATTGTGGAGAGTCAATGAAACGGATACATGCTTCATATTGTTGCTGATCTTGTGAAGATGCATTGATCTCATCCTCATCCTCATCCTCATCCTCAACTTCAACCTCTACTTCATTTTTATCATATTCTTCACTTAACATCACAACTTCATCTTCATTGAAACCGGCAGCCTTAACAGGCGGAAAGAGTTCCCATACTGGAACTTCTCTAGTGCTCATCCACTGTTCTGCGCATCCCACCGTTCACGACGTCGCATCTCTGCACGATGCGCGCGAGCGGCAGCGGCACCCGGAGGAAGTGCAGGAATCTTTTCACCAGGTAACGGAGCAGGAACTGTTTGCACCGCAGGGCTCGGACCAGGTGGAACAGGCGTGTTAGGACCGGGGTCGCTAACTCCCCAGCGGTCAGTTATCCAAGTGCGAAGTTCTTCATCGACAACGATGGCACCTGCGTCAATCAATGCAACAAGATCAGTCGCATCCATTCGAGATTCAGGATCTTCGTCCCAGGTGACGAGAGGCGCATTCTCATCGATGCCAAAGTTCCAATCCACGATGTCTTCGATCACGTGCTTATTCGTGCGTGCTTTGTACCAACCCGCGGTTGCGTCAACACTCATCTTAAAGAAGTCAACGAATGACTCGCCCAACGCACGTGAACCGTGTGTTGCTTGTCCGAGTCCGAGGAACATCGCAAGGAATGACCGTGCCATCTGTTCATCGTGGTAATTGATTGATGCAAGGATGTCAGGTAGCGTCCCGTTAATACCTTCCACAGACATCTTTGCACCGTTTGGAATACCAACACCTGACTGTGCATCACCGCGCGCTGCACGGGCCATTGATGCGTACTGCATGACCGTTTCACGGGTCGCACCCATTGGTGCAGTAGCGACTGGTATACCCATTCCGAATCTTTCATTCTTCATCGCATCAACACGAATGAGACGGTCTTTCAAAAGCCAGTGTCGATAACAAGGACGAAGTAGCGAACGTCCTAACCAGTTTGCACCTTCTTTGCCCCAAACGTATGGTGCAAGTGATGATGCAGGAATCACAAGACCGTCGCGAGGATCACCAGTGCGCGGGTATTGTGCGATTGAAAGAAGTTCACCCACAGGATCAAGATTGATTTTTGAAATTGACTGAGGCATTCGTGGTGCAAGTTTTGTAAGTTGCCACATAAGACTGCCACCAGGTCCAGTAACTATGTCGCCAACTTCTTCAAAGAATATGAAACCATAGATGAGTGCAAGAAGTGCGTGCTCAAGATGCTCATCGTGATCAAAACGAAGTCGACTTCGAGGTGCTGGTTCTTCTTGACCTTTGATGGGTAGACCCATTGCGTTTGCAACGACTTGAACAACTTCATCACGCGAACCATTTGGGTCAATGACCCAACGTGAACTACGAATTGGAAGTGTGATGGCCGACATGAGTGCGAAGATCTGTGCATCAGTTCTCATTTGATGATAGATCTTAATGCTATTCGGCCAACGAAGGTCAGCCGTGTACTCCTCCATATCAGAAGACCACATCGACCACGTGATAGGAATTGACTGTGGATACCCGATTTCACTAATAGGTGAAGAAGGTCCATCTTCAGTTCCGGTTCGCATCTGTGTCATAGTGTCACCGCCATATCTCTACAATATCGTCCCGATTGCTTTACCACTGCATATCCAAAACGTCACCCGTGATCATTTCACTCAACATCGGAACTATGTTCTCAGGTTGTGCTGAGACTAACGAATACACCAAAGCATCTCCACGGTCAGGACTAGAAAGGTGTCGACGTTTCATATCATCTTTTGACTCAACTTGTATCTGTCCGTGGCTATTGATCTTGTATCTTATTGCAAGAATCTGTGCTTGAAGATCTTCATCGAGAGGATCGATGTCGAGGCGACCATCTTCGCCAGTACCGCTTACGCCTGCAAGCCATTCACGTAACCTCCACCACCACTCACTTCGCGCATTTGCGAATTTCGGTTTTCCTGTCGGCAACACTTCTTGTGGGCTGCACGCCGCCGCAGAGATAAGCGCGTTGCACGGGTATCTTTCTTCATGAAGAATGTCTGTGACACCACCGCCAACACCAGTGTCGTCAACATTTGCAACGGGCGTAAGTCTTCCACCTAACGTTTGTCCAAGGAACTGAATCTTTCCTGCAAGTTCAGTCACGGGTCCATATGCAATGTCTTCCACAACACGCACATGACCACCTCGACGATGCAAGATGATACTGTGGTCAGTTCCGTACCTCGCAACGTCAACACCAAAAACTTGGTCTGTATCGTTAGGCGCAAGTTCTCGTGCACACGCAAGTGTAACCCAGTGAGGCAGGATGAGTGTGTTGTTCGTAACTTTTGGGAACCGACCTCGCACACGCGACTCAAACATTGGACTACCAATGCCCCATCGCTTAATTCTCTCACTCACCCACAGTGGCGACAAAAGAAGATCACGAACATCATGCGGAATTTCTTCTGTGCTTGGTACAATCCCTTCACGAATCATGAGCGACCGTACATCAGGATACTTATTCACTTCTTGTGCTGTGAAATTTGGACTTGAGAATGCATCGATGCGAACATTGTGCCACCCACTACCAGGTGCACAAATTTTTGCAAAGAAACTACTTGGGTCATCAGGGTTTCCTACTGCAACAATGCGGGCGTGCTCATTAGTTGCAAGTGATTCGGCAGCATCATAAATTGTTTGTGGGACTCCGCATCCTTCATCGATAATGACCAAGACATATCGTTGGTGAATGCCAAGGAAACCGGCGGCATCGTAGTCCGCAGGTTTACGCCCATAAGCAACAAGTTCATCGGGGCCTCCACCCATGTCAAGTTTCCACTCACACATACTTGTGATTCGTCCACGGAGTTTTCCTTTACGATGTGCACGTGCAAGTTCACGCCAAAGAATTGATGACACCTGTGACCACGTTGGTGCAGTGCTAATGACGAATGCTTCACCAGGTCCATGCTCTTCAATCCACCACGCCGCAAGTCGTGCCATGTCAAAAGATTTTCCAACGTCATTGCACGATTGCACAGCAACGTGACGATGCTCAACCACTGCTTGATTGATTTCCATCTGCTTAGACCAAAGGTGTTCACCTAGTCTGTCATTCACCCACTCACTTGGCCGTGTAAGATACTGTGACTCAGGAGGGTCAAGTCTATCGGCAAAAATACTAAGTGGGTTTATCGTCGTCATTACATTGAGGCGCTGGCTTGCTGATACTTGTCGGGAGCATCAGCAAGCCAGCACGACTTAGTTGGCTACAGGAGTCCCGGGAGTGACGACAACATCCGTGGGCGCCTCGGCGTCAACATCAAACGGAAACTCCGCAGTGACAGTGACGCCATTGACAGTTCCAGTGATGGTGAGCACGTCGTCCGTCGTTAGCGGACCGTCAGCCTTCACAAGAATCGAAGTCTGGTCAGCACTCACAGTTGCGGTGAGGTTCGTTGTCTCAGGAAACGTCGCTGTGACACTGCCTGCATCAAACGGCACAGTGGTTGGGTTGCCCGCAGCATCGGGTCCTGGTGCAATCGTAAGAGTGACGTTTTCACCGTCACCAAGAATAAAGTCTGCCATGTCATTACCTTTCGTTGGCCTGAGGAATCCCAGGGGTAATCAAGATTGTAGTTGGTACTGACTGTGACTGCACGCTTGCCTTAAACCAAAGAGCCATGCGTGCAGGCGCAACCATCGCTGGTGGCCTATCAGGGAATAAGCCAAGTCCCATTGCACACATCGTGACATGTGTTGAGCAAATGATCGTGTCACCCCATGTGCACGCAAACTTAGCGCCAGTCAGATCATCAAACGCAAACGGCGGATACTCAAGCCACCCGTAATCCAATCCACTGCACGCGTCATCGAATTCACATGCTGTCATACGGTCATCGCGCTCAACACTAAAACTAACAACTGCATAAACGTGATGCTTATAGCCTGATACCGTTCGACGTTCGTGACCTCGTGGTCCCATTTCAGAAAGTGCATCAAGACCAGACATCTTGCCGTTACGAATTGCAACGTGCGCACACCACGTGTAGCCATCAAGTTCAGGCTCACTAAGTGCTAATACATCTTGCATATCCTTAATGACTGTGTCAAAGAATGTCCCGTGATCAATCAAAAAGATGTCACCATCTTGTGAATCAGTGCACTCCTCACCTTCAAAATACCAGCGGACTGTGAATTGCGGTAGAAGTAACTTCATCGTGTGGTTTGTCATACAACCAAACCTACAAGAAGTGACTTTGCCAAGGTCTCAAATTCCTTTGAGAGAATTACCGGCACAGCAATCTGAAGTGACTTCTCAATTTCATGCTTAACCAAATTCTCAATTCCAGGAATCCTCTCCACCAGTCGCTTTGCTTCATCATCAAGGAATGCACCAAGACCATGATCAGGAGTTGTGACAATAACATCAGTCTTCCTACGTTGTGGTGCGTCAGTAGAAGGAGTGTCGTCAACTTGTGAGCCTGGTATCGCTGTGATTGCTGCGATGAGTGCACTGAAGTTAATACCAAGTCGCACAGCATCTTCTTGTGAGACAAACGCAAATGCAGACTCTAAGCAAGCCGACATGAATTCATACGTACAGTACCAAATCACGCCCCATGTACACACCTCAAACAGTTGCTTTGTGTCATCCCAACCAGTCACATACATCGCGTGACCTTCATTAGTCATCTGCGTCCCAGGAGTGTAGGAGAACGGTGTTACATTGAACTGACTCTCAAATGGTCGTGGTATGACAAATGCACAAGCAAGACCGTGGTATTCAAGAATTGCTGTCTTGAGTGCAACAAGATCAAGATCACCGCCGCCTCCTAATGAACCAGGACCCGACACCTGGCCGTATGCATCACATAGACCTTGACCAAAGAACCACTTGTAAAAGAAACCAGGATCAAGACCATTGTCCGGATGTGGTGCAGGTTCACCCGACGCAATCCCACATGTGTAATACAACGTCTCTGTGTACGGTGGGTGTGGTGGTCGAAATCCTTTCTCAAATGTCATCGTGTTATTTTCATATGACACAAGAGCCTTGAACATTCGACCATGCTCAGCACACGCAACAACACAGCACCCGAGAACGTTATTCGCGAGCATATTAAGACCTTTACGAATTCCCATTGTCACGCTGTACACAGATGGCAACACAGGTGGCACAACGTCTGTCGCTCGATAATTCTTCAGCCACAATTCATTGTGCAAAGTAGTTGGCTTTGCGCCATACACACCTGACGTCACTACTTCACTTTCATCAACAACCAACGTATTCATTTCATCTCCTTTTGTTTATGATCTTCTTAACCCAACGATACGGGGCAAGAGCCCAATGTTCAAACTTTTCAAATTCGGGTTCAATGTAATTAGGAATATCAGGATGATGCTCGATGATGTGGTCAAGTTTTGCATGAACCTTCGTTATTTCTCGTTTTATGACGTGACGGATAGGTGGGATAAGGATCGCTGCAACAATAAGTGCAAGTAACGTCCACTGCACATTCTCAGGTCCATTACCTTTATCACTTGGCCACCAGTACACGAACCACTGATAGTTAAACCAATGAAACATTATTTGTGTAAGACCGCGATGAGTGTAGACGCAAGAATGCTAACTGCAAGTAACCCCGCGCTAATCGCTGCGGTTAATTGCCCGGTGTTGAGACGATGTTCATTGCGTTCATACGAACGACCTTGCCCACCCGATTCGATTGCAACAACACGATCTTTTAAGTCAGTCAGTGATGTGCTTTGTGCAGCCATCGCTTGCGTAAATGATGCGTTCAATGCATCAATCTGTTTCGCGGTCGCTGCTTCAGATTTTGCGATTGCCTTCTCTGATGCAAGAGTCTGTTCACGCACTGCTTCCTTTTGCGCGATGAGTGCTGCATCCACGGCTTCTTTAGTGTCACGTTTTTGTTCAACACGCTGACGTTCAATGAGTTCAAACTCACGATCGACTTTTGCAAACTTCTCATTGTCTAGTCGAGCCTCTGCACGAATGCGTGTCTCAAGTCTCTCACTTACATTACAAATTTCACGTTCAAGTGTTGCAAGTGTACGTTCCGTTGGGTCAAGAAGCGCCACTGTCGCTATTACATCCTCTGCGCGTCTCTCTGGCATTGTCATTAGCCAATCGTCAAATCTGCGCCGTAGGTGATTGCACCAGTTCCGCTAATCGCACAAACAACTTGCATGTCATTTGGTAACATATCATTTGCTGTGAGGTTTGCAACTGCGGTGAATCCCATGCCAATTCGATATGTAGTGACACCAACCGCATTCAGCGCAAGACCTTGGAGAATCGGATAGATTGCGCCAGATGCTGTCTTACCATTTATTGTGACGGTGAGTGTCTCACCACCCGAAACCGCAGCGATCTTCACAGTTAAAACTAACTGTGCTTCAAATGAATCATTCGTTATGACGTCTTTTGTGATTGCGGTCGTTGTGCCCGCAGGAATAAGAACACCTGATGAAGTGTAGTTCGTCATCTGACCAGAGTTTGCAAGTTGTGACTGCGCACTTACACCATCAGTCCATGGTGGCGCTGGTTGCAGTGGGGTGTTTGTTTCAACAGGATTGATGGGCATGCTCATTGTGTGGTCTCCAATTGGATAAGTTGAGGCGTGACTGCTTGTCGAACTTCACGCGCCATTGCTGCACCAATAGCAATACGCTGTGTGTCTGTGAGATTCACTGATTTAAGAGCACGGTCGAATGCAGTTAGGAATGTGTTACTTGTTGCTTCTGCGTTTCGCACCATACGTTCATCAATACCCGCGTCAAGAGCCATCTTACATGCACGTGTGAACCTGTCTGTCCACATTTGTAAGAGATTCATCAACACGTGCGGTGCTTGATCCTTGTTGTGATCGTGTCCCCATACGCCGGATACTTCAAAGTCAGTAAGAACACCGTCAATAAGTCGCGTCTCAATATACGGTGCTTCGTCGAGTTCGCTAACAAGAACTTGAAACATACGCATCATATTGCCACTAAGGCGAACCGCTTCAAGTAATCCGTCCATCGGGTGAAGGTCAGGTATGTCAAGTGCTTCAAGAAGTTCAGACACATCATTCCCATGACGTTTCATGAAAGTCTGTTGCATTTTCTTCTGACGTTCCATGGGTGAAGCGTGTCGTACACACTTGGGTGGATTCGTTCCTGACATCGCAGCCCAACGACATGGACGCAACATCACCTCACCAGTAACAATGTCGCGAATTGCTTCACCGTTTTCGTCGCGTGACACTGCTGCATGTGTGCATGCTGGCACTTCACCACCACCTTTCGCTACGCACTATACCAAAGCGAAGTTATTTCAGTGGCTAATGACAGCCTTGTTTTCCTTGAGACGCTTATCTTTTGGTGTGCCGGGATTTGGCTTACCACCTGCATCCACAGTCACTTTTGCTGCGTCTGGGTTTGCTTGCTTAATCTCTGCGTTGGTGCTTGTAATTTTCGCCATGGCTACTTCACCTTCTTAGCAGTTACCTTCTTCGATGGTGAACCCTTTTTCGCAAGTGGCGTCGGGTTGCCATCAGGCTTACCGCCAGCAGGATTCACATTCTTGCCGATTGCCTTTGTCGCTTTGCCAGCACCCTTACCAGCGGTGGTTGCATCTGTGACAACTTTTGCTTTTGCACCTTTTGATTTCCTGATCTTCACCGTCACGTCTCCTTGTTGGTTTGCAAGAATACTACAACAACATAACAATTAAGAGTGACTTAGAAATAAAACACCCCCGGACATTCATTCGCTTCCGCAGCCCACTGCACACCAAAGCGCCCGTTGCGTTTGAAGTACCACACAGCAACTTCTGATTGCATGTTGCCTGATGCATCATTAGGAGACCACGTGTTCGTCCACGTAGGAAGTCCCAATGCATTTGCTGCACTGTTCCATGTGCCTTGTGTGAACTGATACCAACCTTGTGAACCACTCCCATCGACTAGATGATTCCGCGATTCATGGAAGCGTATGCAGTCAAAAGCAAGTTGGTCAATGTGTGGAAGAGTGAGTGTGGCGTCCGTGCTGCCAGGATATGAAATGCCCGGTCCCATTGTTTGCCATTGGGCCGGGACCTGCAACTGGTGCGTGGTAGCACCTACCGCCGACGCACTGCCAATCACCAAGAGTGAAGTGACAATAAACGACTGAATGATTTTCTTTAGCATGTGACTTCCTAGTTAGAGGGTTAGGCAACATCTTGTTCATGCTTGTGATTCATTGGCATCACCTCCTCCTACACACGTCATTACAACGCTATCATCTACTGTGCGACCTGTCTGTCTCCGTACTTGTTCGCTGATCTTGCGCACAAAGTTTCGATACTTACGTGCAAGTTCTCGGTTTACTTTTGAATGATAACCTGTAAGTGCCTTCTCTTCAAGATGAAGACCTCGTGTAGAGAGTGAGACACGAATCATCTCAAGTTCTTCTTCATTCACCTCAAGGACCCACATCTCAAAACTTGTGTTTTGTTTTCTTACAGTCGCTTTCATCAGTCCCATCCTCGGCATCCACAATAGAAACTGTCATACTCAAATGCGCCGTGCGATGTGAACTCGTGTTGCTCACCTTTGTAATCAAGTCGCTTTTGAATGATAGGACATCCTTGTCGATTATACGAACACACCTTGCATGTGTTAAGCGCTGACCGAGAATTCTCTCCACGAAACTGAAAGAACGCCAACTTACTTGGGTTACTTGGCGACATGTGTTTGCATATGCTACACTTTGCCCAACGTCCTTCAAGATTTTGGTTTGTATTAATGACATCAACGCAAACACATATGGCGCACGCTGGCTTATCTGGCTCAAGTTCACGCTGTTCCAATGGGATGCCGTGTTCATTGAGACGTATGTGGTCGCGCACAATTGCGTTTGCTGCATGACCACACTGCATCATGACCTTATCCACTATGCCACCCTCTTTCTTTTCGCAACCTTCTTTGTGGTGATTGCTTTTGTACTGATCTTCTTTGCTGACGCTGCTGTCACCTTCTCTGGTGCAACCATTCTTACACCACGTCGATTGGAGTCAGGTGCTGCTGCAACTTTGATGTATGCAACTCTCTTCCCATCCATTCGCACACTTACAAACACCCAGGAACCTTTCACACCCGTTACATTCACTGGGTCGTCTTTCTTGATGTCGCCCCATACTTCAAGCGTTGTGTCACCTTCCATTATTTCTTCTCCTCTTTCTTGATTTCAGTTAACTCCTTGCAACCGCAGTGCCGCACTTCACAAGGACCACAACCTTCCTTGTGTTTCTTTTCTTGATGTAAACATACACACCTCTTTGGTGTGTGGTGCTCTGATGAATAACGGTCAATTGCATCAGTCATCGTGATGCCTTCTTGTCAAACATGTGCCAACCAACCACGATGACGATTGCAAACACGAGTAACGGCACTGGGTCCGGTTGCCCAATGAACGGGACTGTGGCGAACCATGATGTAATCGATGCCACAACTGCTATGACGAATGTCTTCACAGTAGATCCTCAAGTTTCGTCACGATGCTGCGAAGTTCAGTGAGAGTGCGTCCCACTAGGAACTTGGCTTGCTGCGGATCATCTTTTCCAAGAACGAACTTGGCTTCATTGAGTGTGAGTCGTGCAACATTGATACTTTGCTCGATGTCATACTTCTTCTCTGCCTTTGTTTGTTGTCCTACTTCTTCTCTTGCCATTCTTTCATTCCTCTCTTAGTGTGTTTCTTTCCATGATGCAATGTCAAACGCAAGATTTGATACCTCGTGCTCAATCACTGCGTTTAAGACAACGTGATCGCTTGTGTTGCGAACTTTCCACACGCCACAAGTACACGTTGCTTCGATGACTGTGACACCATGTTCCGTTTGCCATTGTGTCATAGAAGTTATGTGAGTGTACGTAGGTGTCATTTCTTCCTTTCGTCTTTCGTCATTTT
>Ga0182030_10027557_pt1 | contig 10211 bp, 6 predicted proteins | sample 812S3MmetaG_FD_121299 | JGI IMG/M metagenome (GOLD analysis project Ga0182030, IMG submission 121299) | Permafrost microbial communities from Stordalen Mire, Sweden - 812S3M metaG (Illumina Assembly) | ecosystem: Environmental > Terrestrial > Soil > Wetlands > Permafrost | place: Sweden... | reverse complement strand
ATGACGACCTACTCTGCCGCCGAAACGTCTTTTGATCAGTTCAAGATCCGCATCCAGCAGCGCGAGGCCCGCATTGGCATCATCGGCCTCGGGTACGTTGGACTTCCCCTGGCTTTGCTCTACAGCGAACAAAAGTTCCGGGTGACGGGCTTCGACATTGACCCGCGCAAGATCGACACTCTGGCCAAGGGCGGTTCCTACATCTACCGCATCGCGGCCCAGGAAATCCAGTCCGCCCAGGCGCAGGGTTTTTCCGCGACCGCGGATTATTCCAAACTCACCGAGATGGACGCCATTATCATCTGCGTCCCCACCCCTCTGAATGAATACCACGAACCCGACCTCAGCTACATCACCGGCACGACGCACTCCATCGCGCCGCATTTGCGCGCCGGACAACTGGTGGTTCTGGAGAGTACGACCTATCCTGGCACCACCGAAGAAGTGATGATTCCGATCCTCGAAAAGGAAAACCGCGCCGGCCTGAAAGCGGCGCGCAACGAGCCTTCCACGGGAAAGGAATTTTTTGTGGCGTTCTCGCCGGAACGCGAAGATCCAGGCAACACCACGGTGGCGCGCCACGATATTCCGAAGGTGGTCGGAGGATTAAATCCGCAGGCGTCGGAACTGGCCCGCGCCCTCTACGGTTCTATCTTTACGCGCACGGTTCCGGTCTCGTCGCCCGCGGCCGCGGAAATGACGAAATTGCTGGAGAACATCTACCGCTGCGTCAACATCGCGCTGGTCAACGAACTCAAGCTGCTGTGCCTGCGCATGGGCATCGACATCTGGGAAGTGATCGAAGCCGCGTCCACCAAGCCTTTCGGCTTCCATCCTTTTTATCCCGGGCCGGGCCTGGGCGGCCATTGCATTCCGATTGATCCCTTTTATCTCTCGTGGAAAGCCAAAGAATTTGATTTCCGCACCCGCTTCATCGAACTGGCTGGGGAGATCAACAACAACATGCCCTACCATGTTCTGTCGTCCGTGGCGGGCGCGCTCAACGGCCACAAGAAGTCGGTGAATGGCGCGCGGGTCCTGATTCTGGGCGTGGCCTACAAGAAAGACATCGACGATTTACGGGAGTCGCCGGCGCTCACCATCATCGAACTTCTGCAAAAAGATGGAGCCCAGGTCAGCTATCACGATCCCTACTTCCCGGTCATTGGCAAAGGCCGGAAATACGATCTGCAGATGAAGCGCGCGGAGTTGAAAGATCTGGGGCAATATGACTGCATCGTCATCGTCACCGACCATTCCGATTACGACTATCGCAACATCGTGGAGCAGGCCAAACTGGTGGTCGACACGCGCAACGCCACCCGGGGAATTGCCAGCGACAAAATCGTCCGTTGCTAAAGATAGGCCGGGCAGCTAGCCCGGCGGGAAATCTGTCCACATAGGGTGTACTTTCGTGCATCCTCCCATCCCGGCTTCCCGACGGGTCGTTGCCAATATCTCGTAACCGACTGATGCTACGGGTTTTGGTCGTTTCCCCGGGGCGGTCGAAATGGCCTGTATCGTGCATAACATAAGGCGGGATAGTACACTTTAAGTGGTCCTGCCGTCCCACTCTCCCAGCGTTCGAACAGGCAGGAAAACTTTTACACTGTCCACGGGGTTTGAACCGTTGCGAGAAACCTTGGAACGTTGAGCGGTTTTGACCGGTTGGGCGTTTTTAATCTTTGTATCATTAGACCTGTACCATCAGACCTGTACCATCAGAGTTGATTATGCCGTTGCCTTCCAACGAATCAAACCTGTTCACCCCGCTGCCGGCGTGGAAGATGCCTTGGTCTGAGCTGGTATGCAGCTATGGCGTACAGGCCGTTGTCATCGCGATTCTGGTTTGGATTCCGGTCCTTCATCCCGAAATCATGGAAGGCCCGAAAAAGGATTACCATGCGATCGAGTTGGTTCCGACCCCGGTTCCGGTCAACCACACGCCGCAGCGGCAGCTTCCGAAGCCGGTGCTAGTGGCTGAGCTCGATCCTCCGTCGGCGGCCTTGCGCCTGCCCGCTCCTGAACGCCGGCCCAAACCGAAAGTGGAAGATGCACCCGCTCCGGAAGTGAAGATTGCGGAAAAGAAGCTGGACCTGCCGCCTTCGACGGCGCCGGTCATTCCCAAGAAAATCGTAGCCACCGGCACCTTCTCGACCGGCAGTTCGGCGCCGCAAACTATTGAGCGCGCTCCTGAGAAGGTGCAGACGGGCGGCTTCGGCGATCCTAACGGCGTTCCCGCAAGAACGACTCAGACCAGGGCCGTCAACATCGCGCAGGCGGGCGGCTTCGACCTGCCCACCGGACCCGGCTATGGCAATGGGAGCGGCGGGGCCAAAGGGGCGCGCGGCGTAGTGGCCAGCACGGGATTCGGCGGCGGCGTTGCCACTAGCGACCCGCATGCGACTCGCGGCGTAGTGCGCTCGGCGGGATTCGGCGATGACGTTCCCGCGCCTCCCACGGTTCAGTCTCATCCGGCGGCCCAGGCGGCAGCGAAAATTGTTCTTCCGGACATCCTTGCCAAGCCAAAACCCGTCTACAGTGAAGAAGCCAAAGCCCAGCACATCGAGGGTGAGGTGCTGCTCGAGGTCGTTTTTGAAGCCAGCGGTAAATTGCGCGTCTTGAGAGTAGTTCGCGGACTGGGGCACGGTCTGGACGAAGCAGCGGTACAAGCTGCCGAGCACATGCAATTCAAGCCAGCCCTGAAAGATGGCCAGCCCTCGGACTATACGGCCGTTCTACACGTGGTTTTTCAATTAGCGTGATCAACTCCCAGAAGGTTCCTATGCAGATTGTTGGTTCGGGATCGAAGTTGTTTCTTATGGTGCTGGTCTGCGCTTTCGCCGCCACCGCGCAAGATTCTTCTTCCGCTTCCGCCGGGCAACCGGCGGTGAGTACTGATACTAAAACGACCGCACCCTCCACCGTGCCCGCTCGCAGCGCGCCCGCTGCAGGTACCGAGGCAGCGCCTCCGGCCGCGGCCACGCTCAATGACGTGCTCGATCGCGTGGTGCAGCGCGAGCACTTGTTCATGGCGCAGATGCGTCACATGCATCCCATGATCGAGACCTATCTGCAGGACCTGAAAGACGACAAAGACGGGAACACGACTCCCATCAGAGACCAGTATTTTCTCGGCCGGCTCGACATGGCGGATGGCCCCGAGGATGTTTCCTTCGTCGGGCAACCGGGATTCGGTCATCGCATGGTCGCGAAGCTGACCGGAGTGTATTCCCTGCACTTCCTTCCCATGGGCTTTGCCCAGATGGTGGTGCTGGACTCCGATTTTCAGAAAAAATATTACAACTTCACCTTCGTGCGGCGGGAGTTTCTGGGCGAAGTGCGCTGCCTCGTGATCGATATTCAGCCCAAGGAAGGCCAGAAGGTTTCGCGCTTCGTGGGCAGGATTTGGGTCGAAGATCAGGATTACAACATCGTCCGCTTCAATGGAAGTTACTACCCGCAACCCAAGATCAATTTCTTTTTCCACTTCGACAGCTGGCGCCTGAACATGCGTCCGGGAACGTGGCTTCCCGCCTACGTCTACACCGAAGAATCGAACCTCAAAACCGGACTGACCAAGACGCTGCACTTCAAAGCGCAGACCCGGCTCTGGGGCTATGACCTGAAGAATCTGGGCAAGAGTGAGGAGTTCACCCAGATTCTCATCGATTCTCCGCAGTCGGTGAACGACCAGAGCCCCACCGCGGCCGATGCCACGCCGGTCGTGGCCGAGCGCATGTGGGAACTGCAGGCCGAGGAGAACGCGGTCGACCGGCTGCAGAAGGTTGGATTGCTGGCGCCGCCCGGCGAACTCGACAAGATTCTGGCGACCGTGGTCAACAATCTGCTGGTCACCAACAACATTGACCTGCAGGGAGACGTGCGCTGCCGCATTTTATTGACTGCGCCTCTGGAGTCGTTCACCATCGGCCACACCATCGTCATCAGCCGCGGCCTGCTCGACGTACTTCCCGACGAAGCGTCCCTGGCCATGGTGCTGGCCCATGAACTCAGCCATATCGTGCTGGGACATCGCCTCGACACCAAGCTGGCTTTCAACGACAAGATGTTCTTCCCCGATGAGGAGTCCTTCCAGCGCCTCGACTTCAAGCGCAACCCGACGGAAGAGGCAGCCGCAGACACGAAGGCTCTGGAACTGCTGAAGAACTCGCCCTACAAAGACAAGCTGGGCAATGCCGGATTATTCTTAAAAGCTTTGCAGGAAAAGGCGCCGGAACTGCAGCACCTGATCCGTCCTCACCTGGGAAACAGCTTTGCCGATAAGAAGAACGTCCGCATGGAGGCCCTGCTGGCCTCGGCTCCGAACCTTGACGAGAAGCGGCTCGACCAGATCGCGGCTCTGCCCCTAGGCGGCCGCATCAAAGTCGATCCCTGGACCGATCAGGTGGAACTCTCCAAGGCCAAGCCGGTGGCGCTAACCTCGACGCGGGAGAAGATGGAATTTGAAATCACTCCGTTCTTCCCTTACCTCACGCGGCTATCCGCCAACGGCACGGAAAAGGTCGCGGTCACGACGGCTGCGCCCTCACAGACTGAGCAGAAATAAACTTCGTTGGGGAAAGTCGCGGGGAAAGACGGGAGGGCGGAACAACTTGCGCAAGCGGACAGCAGAGGGCCCGCACATCGCAGACTTCGCCGTTTGTTTCTAACCAGCCGCAGTCGCTTATTGAATGGCGCTGCCGACTTGTGAAAACACGTTGTTCGCGTTCGAGCCGATGAGCCGGATCGTGCCCACGACGATCACCAGAATCACAGCCAACATCACCGCGTATTCCGCAATGTCCTGTCCACGCTCATCGTTCCAGAGCTGCTTTAACCGATTCGCCACGGGGCTCCTCTTTCTCACTTTCCGAGTCACTTTCTGATTCTTATGATGACTGTGCCCCCAGTCCAACAGGGCAACCCTGCTCACACTTACCCTACCCACAGTTTCCAAGGCTGATCTGTAACGGAATTGTAGTATTCAAACTATCCCTCAGCCAATGGCACGGAAGTGCCACTTAACACCACCACGCTTCGACTTCTGCAGGCAAAGACGCTCGGCTCAGGCGATGCTCTTCAAGGGCAGGGCCTGATTTACGGCAAATAGCGCCAGTTCCAGACGGGTCGAGACGCCCAGTTTGTCAAAAATGTTGCTGAGATGGTGCTTGACCGTATCTTCGCTGATCTTGAAGTATTCGGCTATTTCCTTGTTAGAGTACCCCGCCACCACGGCTGAAACGATCTCCAGTTCGCGCGGCGTCAGGCCGAATTTTTTCTGCCGCGCCTCGTCATGCGAAGACTGCATCAAGGTGCGCAGGTACTGCACCAGGTTGGAGACGCTCTCGCGTCCCACCCAGTACTCGCCGGCCATCACGGTGTGGATCGCTTTCAAAAGCAGCTGGGTGGCGGAATCCTTGAGCACCACGCCGCGGGCGCCAAGCTGCAGCGCCTCGACGATCTGGCTTTTCTCCGCCGCGGCGGTCAGCAGAATCACGCGCACTGGAGTCGCATTCGCCGGCATGCTCAATTCCCGCAGGGCTTCCAGACCCGGATGCTTGGGCATGGCCAAGTCGAGCAGGAGAATATCGGGCTTCAATTGCCGCGCCAGTTTCACCGCTTCGGCGCCGTCCGAGGCTTCGCCTAGAACCTTAAGGTCGGCCTCGGCTTCCAGCAACCGCCGCAGACCATCGCGGAAAATGGGATGGTCATCGGCAATGACGAGACGAACCGGCTGCGTTTTTCTAAAATTCATGAGGCACTTCCCCGCTCCGAGGCACGCTGATTTCCAGGCGTGTTCCCTGCCCGGGATTTGATTCTACCGTGAGTCTCCCGGCCAGCAAACGCACCCGTTCCTTTATGATCATAGGCCCTTTGCCCGCTTCTTCCATCTGATCCTGGTTATAACGGCCCGAAAAGGGAAAACCCTTCCCGTCGTCCTCGATCGTCAGACTCCATTGGTCGGCGCTCGATGCCAAGCGTACCAGCGCGTGGCGCGCTCCGCTGTGTTTTCTCACATTGACCAGTCCTTCCTGCACAATGCGCAGGATCTCGCGACAGACGCGTTGCGGCATATCCAATTCCTCGAGGTCGGTGACGAACCGCGCCTGGATCCCGGTCTCCCGTTGGAAGCGTTCGACCGTGTCGTTCAAAACCCCAAGCAGCCGTTGCGCATCCACATCGATGGCTTTCATCTGCTGCATCAGTTCGCGCAGCTTCAGCACTTCCTCGCGCAGCAGCCCCTGAATACGGCCCAATTCCGAGCCGATCGGCTTGCCGGCGTCGGATTGCCGGCGCAACACGTCGACCTGCATTTCCACCGCAATCAGCGACTGTACCGCGCCATCGTGCAGTTCGCGCGCAAAGCGCGCCCGCTCGGCCGCTCCCGCCCGGCGCCGCAGCCGGTGCAAAAGGTAAACATTGTAGATTGCGGGGCCAACCTGGCGGACCAGATCCAGCAGAAAACGCAGTTCCTCTTGCTTCTCGCCCCGCCACACCGGGTTGAAGAGAAATACTCGGCCTCTCCACTCCCCTCCAAAGAGGAATGAAACGGTGAGCATCGAATCGAACGGCTGGACATCCCGCAACTGAGAAATGGACGCCAGGTTCAATACCGGAACCGCATGACCAGTGGCATCCAACGCCAGCGTGGTCCATCGATCGCCTTTGACCGAGGCGTAACACACGTCCCCGGGGAAATCCTCCAGATAAATCTTGGCGTCGCGCAAGCCCGATTCCAGCCAGTGGAATTCGGAGGGCCCGCGGGCTTTCGCCGCGTTCAACTCTCCTACAAAAACGCGATGGCTGTGAGCTTCCTGCGATGCCACCAGCACCCGCGACGCCCCGTACATCAACATGGCTTCCTGGAATATTTGCTCAATCGTCCCGGTCAGGCCGGCTTCCACTCGCACCCGCGACAGAGTCCCGGTGATGACCGCCTTCTCCGCCCGCAGATGCTTCTGCTGCTCGGCCAGATAGCCCAGCAACAAGCCCATCACCAGCAAGTAGACCGACAGCATGAACAGCCGCTCGGGCTCGAACTCGGGCACGTTCACTCGCAGCCCGTTCAGCACCGCCCAGGGCAGCGTGCCGCCCGGTCCCAGCGGCAGGTGCAGCAGCACAAAGCTTTCCACCCACAGCAGGGCAACTTCCGCGCCCGCCGTCCCCAGCGTCTCCCACAAACCCCAACGGTAGGCCGCCGCCGCCAGGACAAAAACGAAAAAGAGGAAGAAAGGAGTGCGTGGACCTTCCGAGAAGATTGAGATGAGCGCCGGCCAGACAATATCCCCGGTGTGGACCATGAGACGAAAGGCGGCGGTGGACTGCTGCCGTCGCCGCAGCAGCATCATGATCAGAATGCCATTCGCCATGTAAAACACGAACAGCCCGTAGGCCGCCCGGGAATGGCCCAGTTCCGTCGGGTCCATGCGAATCGCGACGAGCGCGGATACGGCGAGGATAACCCTGGCGGTCGCCAGCCAGCGCTCAATCCGGCGCGTTTCCCCCGGATCAGGGGGGATTCTCAGTCTCCAGGAATGTTGGTAGCGCTCTAGCAGAGGATTCAATCGCGTCCACTCCACGGACGGTGGCGGCTTTGCTGCATATTATTGAATAAGAAAAGCTTACCGGCAAGTGAGGGTTGGAGTACACCCCCGGTGGGCCGGGCACGCTTTCTGTCCACAAAACCCACAGCCGGGTTACTACAGTAACCAGCGTCACCTCCAGATCCCATCTAAAATGCCGAGAGAGGACTGTCTTGAGCAAGCGAAACAAAGTGTGGCTGGGGGCGGTCGCGGGACTATTAGCGATTCGAGTTTTCGCTGCCCTCGTCGTGCCCAGATCCTTTGGCCTGACTGCTTTGTCCGATGTCATCGACTGTCTCCTGTTGGCTTCGGGCGCGGCTGCCTTTATTCCTTTGGCGTTACGCTCGCGCGGCCGCATGCGGATGTTCTGGTCGCTCATCCCTCTCGGCCTTACTCTCTGGTTTGGCTATCAAGTTTTTTGGACTTACTACGAAATAGTGCTGCGCCGCGAGGTGCCCGATCTTTGCATCGGCGACGTCGTGCTCTTCCTGCACCTGGTTCCGTTGATGGCCGCTCTGGCGCTTCGTCCGCACGCGCCTCGGGATGAATACGCCGCGCGGTTGGGTCGGCTCGATTTCGCGCTTCTGCTGGTGTGGTGGTTTTATCTCTATTTCTTGATCGTCGTGCCCTGGCAATATGTCGTGGCCGACGTTGCGGCCTATGACCGCAACCTGAACGCGGTCTATCTGTCGGAGAATTTGGCGTTTCTGGTGGGCCTGTTCGCCTGCTGGATCGCCAGCAAGGGTCACTGGAGGACTCTCTACGCCGGCTTTTTCGGCATGAGCTTGTGTTACACCCTGGGCTCCACGCTGGCCAATTGGGCGCTCTCGAGGCGCACTTATTACACCGGCAGTTTTTACGACATTCCTCTGGCGATTTCGATGGCGTGGCTCACCTGGATCGGCCTGAGCACGAAGGCTGAAGAGCCGCAGGCCGACCCCCGTGAAACCTCCACCGTCTACGGTGTGTGGGTCGCGCGGTGCAGCATGATTGCGGTGTTTTCTCTGCCCCTGTTCGCCGCCTGGGCCATGTCGGACAGCGCAGTCTCGCCTCGCATTCGGGTGTTCCGGCTGGCGCTGACTCTGGCGGCCGCATTCCTGATGGGACTGATGGTTTTCGCGCGCCAGCATCTGCTGGATCGCGAACTGATCCGGTTGCTGAACCAGTCGCGGGAATCTTTTGATAATCTGCAACGCCTGCAGGCCCAGATCCTGCAGTCGGAAAAGCTGGCTTCGATTGGTCAGTTGGTCGGCGGCGCGGCCCACGAACTCAACAATCCCATCACCGCCATGCTGGGTTATTCCGACATGCTGCTCAGCACAAAACTCACGGCAGATCAGCTAACCCTGGCGGCCAAGATTGGACAGTACGTTCGCCGCACAAAATCTCTGGTGGCCAGTCTCATCAGCTTTGCCCGGCAGGCGTCCGCGCCCAAGGGGCCAGTCGACCTCAATACCCTGGCCCGAACAGCTGTTAAGTTAACCGAACCCCAGTGGAAGACTCTGGGCATCGAGGTGCGAACCGAGTTTGATCCGGTATTGCCGAAAGTTTTGGGCGACTCCAATCAGCTGCTGCAAGTTTGCCTGCAACTGGTGGCTAACTGCCTGCACGTGCTGAACGAGCGCGGCGGACGCGTTCTGACCGTCAGCACCAAATCGCAAGCGGGCATGTCCGTGCTTCAAATCGCGACAGAATCTATACCCGTCGGGCCCTCGGCCGGCGACCCGGCATCGGCTCCGTTCGATATCGAAGACAGTCTGGGACTGAGCGCATGCGAAGGCATCCTGCAGGAGCATCAGGGTCACATCGCACAAGAGCGGCGCGAAGATGGAGCCATGCTGTTGCGGGTGGAACTCCCCATCACCGAGTCTGCACCGGTCAAACCTAAGGTTTCGACAGTGCCGGTGATGTGGCAATCTCAACCGTACGCTTGAGTTGGCCGCACGCCGCGTAAATGTCCCGCCCGCGCGGACGCCGCACGAAGGCCGGAATCCCAGCCTCCCGCAAAATCGTCTGAAACTCAGCGACCCGCTCCCCGCCAGGGGTCGTAAATTCAATTCCCGGCCCCGGATTCAGCGCAATCAAGTTCACCTTGCACCGCATCCCCTGCAGCAACTCCACGACTTCCCTGGCGTTTTCTGTCCCGTCGTTGACGCCGCCGAGCATAACGTACTCGAATGTGATCCACTCTCGGGGCCGCAGCGGATACGCCCGGGCCGCCGCGATGAGCATTTCCAGATTCCATTTCTTATTCAGCGGCATCAGCCGGGTGCGCAGCGCATCGTTTGAAGCATTCAATGAAATCGCCAGCTTGGGCCGGATCTTTTCTCCGCCGAAGTCATGAATCCGTGGCACGATTCCCGCCGTCGACACCGTCATCCGCCGCTCGGCGATGCCAACTTCTTCCACCAGCAGGCGCGCCGCCTTCACGAAATTTTCGTAGTTCAGGAAGGGCTCGCCCATGCCCATAAAAACCAGGTTGATGCGATCCTCGGGCGGCGAAACGTTTTGATCCTTGAGCACGGCGCAAACCTGCCCCACGATCTCGCCCGCGGTCAGATTGCGCTTCACCCCCAGCAGCGCCGTCAGGCAGAACTGGCAGTCGACAGCGCATCCCACCTGGCT
>Ga0182030_10027555_pt1 | contig 10212 bp, 4 predicted proteins | sample 812S3MmetaG_FD_121299 | JGI IMG/M metagenome (GOLD analysis project Ga0182030, IMG submission 121299) | Permafrost microbial communities from Stordalen Mire, Sweden - 812S3M metaG (Illumina Assembly) | ecosystem: Environmental > Terrestrial > Soil > Wetlands > Permafrost | place: Sweden... | reverse complement strand
GGCTGGCCACCGCGACCCGATAGTTCCACATTCGGGATGTATTCCACGGGGTAGCAGGCGCGCGTGTTCTCGGTCAGCGAGCCGTCCGCAAGGTCCAGTTTGCCGGTGCCGTCGGCAACAACATTTTCCAGCACGGTGGCGAATTTGTGCGTCGCCGCCCAGATCTCCGGCTCGGCCTGCTGCGACAGGTTGATCACCTTGGCGTAGCAGCCGCCCTCGAAATTGAACACGCCGCCGTCGCCCCAGCCGTGCTCGTCATCACCGATCAGGCGACGGTGCGGATCGGACGACAGCGTCGTCTTGCCGGTGCCGGACAGGCCGAAGAACAGCGCGACGTCGCCTTCGGGACCGATATTCGCGCTGCAATGCATCGGCAGTACCTCGCGGGCCGGCAACCGCCAATTCATCACGGTGAAGATCGATTTCTTGATTTCGCCGGCGTACTCGGTGCCGGCGATGACGATCAGCTTCTGCTCGAAGCTGAGCGCGACCGCCGTGGTGCTGCGCACGCCGTCGGTCGCCGGATCGGCCTGGAAGTGCGGCGCGTGCAGGATGACGTAGTCGGGTTCGAACCCATCGAGCTCCGCGGCGGGCGGGCGGATGAACATCGAGCGGGCGAACAGCGCGCTCCAGGCCGCGGTGGTGACCAGGCGGACGCGCACGCGATGGGCGGGGTCGGCGCCGGCATACAGGTCCTGGGTGAACAGTTCCTGGCCTTGCAGATAAGCGCGGGCGCGGCCGGCGAGGATGGTGAATTTTTCCGGCGCCAGCTTCTGGTTGATCTTGCCCCACCATATATCCTTGGTGAGCGACGGCTCATCGACAACGAACTTGTCCTGCACCGACCGGCCGGTGTGCACGCCGGTGTTCACCATCAGCGCGCCGTCGGCGGAGAGCTGGCCTTCGTCGCGGCGCACCGCCTCGGCCACCAGCGCGGGCGGCAGCAGGTTGGCGTGCACCGCGCGTGCGGCGTGAACCCCGGTGCCGGACAGCGCGTGGGCGGCGCGCTGCCTGACGGTGGGGTGCTTCGGGTGGGTCTGAGCGGCGGCAAGGGTCAAGACGTCGGCTCCCGGCGTGTGGCTGTTGGCCCGGTTAAACCGGGCTTTGCGGCGAAGATTGGGCAGGCTACCCGCCAGTAGCGGTCGGGCGCCATCCCCGAGCCTCGCACGTGCAGCATGGGTGGTTTCGTGGGCAGGGAACCGGTGGGCAGGTGACCGGTGGGCGGCCCTGCGCTATGACGCGGCGGCAGAGGAGAACCCGCTCTTGAACCAGGTGCTCAAACCCAACAGCCTGCGCAGCGGCCCCGACAGCCGCGGCCGGTTTGGCGACTATGGCGGCCGCTTCGTCGCCGAGACGCTAATGCCGCTGATCCTGGAGGTCGAGCAGGCCTACAACGCGGCGAAAGCCGATCCGGCGTTCCACGCCGATCTGCAGCACCACCTGACGCATTATGTCGGGCGGCCCAGCCCGCTGTGGTTCGCCGAGCGGCTGACCAAGGAGCTCGGCGGGGCGAAGGTGTATTTCAAGCGCGACGAGCTGAACCACACCGGCAGCCACAAGGCCAACAACTGCATGGGGCAGATCCTGCTGGCGCGGCGGATGGGGAAGACCCGGATCATAGCCGAGACCGGCGCCGGGCAGCATGGCGTCGCTACCGCAACGATGTGCGCTTTGTTCGGGCTGCCGTGCACGGTCTACATGGGTGCGACGGATGTGGAACGGCAGAAGCCGAACGTGTTCCGCATGCGGCTGCTGGGGGCAGAGGTGAAGCCGGTGACCTCGGGGGCTGGCACGCTGAAGGACGCGATGAACGAGGCGATGCGCGACTGGGTCGCGAATGTTTCTGATACGTATTATCTGATCGGGACAGTGGCGGGACCGCATCCGTATCCGGCGATGGTGCGCGATTTCCAGTCGGTGATCGGCGAGGAAGCCAAGGCGCAGTTGCAGGCGGCCGAGGGACGGCTGCCGGATGCGGCGGTGGCGTGCATTGGTGGTGGGTCGAACGCGATGGGGTTGTTTCATCCGTTCCTGGACGATCCATCGGTGCGGCTGATCGGTGTTGAGGCCGGCGGGCATGGCATCGAGACCGGCGAGCATGCGGCGAGCCTGACCGGCGGGCGGCCGGGGGTGCTGCACGGCAACAAGACGTATCTGCTGCAGGACGATGACGGGCAGATCATCGAGGCGCACTCGATCAGTGCGGGGCTGGATTATCCGGGGATCGGGCCGGAGCATTCATGGCTGCACGATATTGGGCGGGTGGAGTACGTGTCGGCGACGGACAAGGAGGCGCTGGTGGCGTTCCAGTTGTGCACGCGGACCGAGGGGATCATTCCGGCGCTGGAGCCGGCGCACGCTTTGGCGCATGTGACGAAGCTGGCGCCGACGCTGGGGAAGGACCAGATCGTTCTGATGAATCTGTGTGGGCGTGGGGACAAGGATATCTACACGGTGGCCGAGCATCTTGGGATGCCGATGTGATGACCAAGCGAAGTGCGGTCGTCATGGCCAACCATCCCCCGATCGTCATGGCCGGACTTGATCCGGCCATCCTCTTGCCGCGATCGGGTCGGGGCAGCAATCTTCGTGCGTGCGGCAGACGCGAAGAGGATGGCCGGGTCAGGCCCGGCCATGACGGGGATGGGATGGTCGGCCGTGACGAAGGGGACGGTCCAGGGGCGCTCTACCCATGAGCCGCATCGCCACACGATTTGCCGCACTCAAGCAGGAAGGGCGCGGCGCGTTGATCCCGTTCCTGGAGGCGTGGGATCCGGATGGCGCGACCTCGATGGCACTGTTGCGCGGGATGCCTGCGGCAGGCGCCGATCTGATCGAGATCGGCATGCCGTTCACCGATCCGATGGCGGACGGACCGATCATCCAGGCGGCCGGCAAGCGCGCGCTGAAGGCCGGGGTGAAGCTGGCCCGCGTGCTGGCGATGGTGCGCGATTTCCGCACCGAGGATGACGCGACGCCGATCATTCTGATGGGGTATCTGAATCCCGTGCTGTCGTATGGCATCGAGCGGTTTTGCGCTGATGCGGCCGCGGCAGGTGTCGATGGGCTCATCATCGTCGATCTACCGACCGAGGAAGCCGACATCCTGCTGCCGTACGCGACGACGCGGGGCATCGACGTGATCCGCCTGGTGGCGCCGACGACCGACGATGTGCGACTGCCGCATGTGCTCGAAGGCAGCTCGGGGTTTGTCTATTATGTGTCGATCACCGGGATCACCGGCACGCGCGCGGCGTCGACCGAGGATCTGGAGCACGCGATCCCGCGCATTCGCAAGGTGACGGATCTGCCGATCGCCATTGGCTTTGGTGTGCGCTCGCCGGCACAGGCCGCCGCGGCCGCACGCATCGCCGATGCGGCGGTGGTGGCCTCGGCGCTGATCGATACGCTGGCGGCCAATCTGGATGAGGCGGGCAAGGCGAAGCCGGACGCGGTGCGCAAGGTGCTGGACCAGGTGCGCGCGCTGGCCGAGGGCGTGCGTGGCGCGCAGGTTCCGGCGTAGCTTCCGGCATCAAGGTCAGGCATTGAGGTAATTTGGCATGAACTGGCTGACCGAATTCGTTCGCCCGAAGATCCGCACGCTGTTCACCCGGCGCGAGGTGCCGGACAATCTGTGGCATCAGTGTCCTGCATGCCAACAGATGAATTTCCATCGCGACCTGATGGCGAATCTGAAGGTCTGCCCGCATTGCGGCCATCACATGCGCGCGCGCGCGACCGAGCGGCTGGAATGGACGCTGGATGCCGGCTTTACGCGGATCGAGCTGCCGAAGGCGGTGGTTGATCCGCTGCGGTTCCGCGATACCAAGCGCTATGCCGATCGGTTGAAGGAGGCACGGGAGAAGACGCACCTCGACGACGCGATCGTCGTCGCGCATGGCAGCATCGGCGGCCATCGCGCGGTGGTGGCGGCGATGGAATTTGATTTCATTGGCGGTTCGATGGGTGCCGCGGTCGGTGATGGCATTGTCGCCGCGGCGCGGCTCGCGGTGCTGCAGGAGGTGCCGCTGGTGGTGTTCACCGCCTCGGGCGGGGCGCGCATGCAGGAGGGCGCGATCAGCCTGATGCAGATGCCACGCACGGTGATCGCGACGCGGTTGGTGAAGGATGCGGGGTTGCCCTACATCGTTGTGCTGACGGATCCGACGACGGGTGGCGTGTCGGCGAGTTTTCCGATGCTGGGGGATATCCAGATTGCCGAGCCGGGGGCGCTGATTGGGTTCGCCGGCGCACGGGTGATCGAGCAGACGGTGCGCGAGAAGCTGCCCGAGGGGTTCCAGCGCGCGGAGTATCTGCACGAGCACGGTATCGTGGATATGTTGGTGAAGCGGACCGAGATGAAGGCGATGCTGGCGCGGCTGATCAGCCTGACGCGGGTGAAGGAGATCGCGCCCGAGGCTGCTGTCGCGGCGTGAGGATGGGTTTCCGGTATCCGTCATGCCGGGCGCAGGCCCAGCATCCACGCCTTGCCTTAGCCGGGGCGCCAAGGCGTGGATACCGGGCCTGCGCCCGGCATGACGTGGTGAATGATGTCCTCCCGCGTTGAAGGGATCGTTGCGCGGCTGCATGGTCTGCATCCGCGACTGATCGATCTGAGCCTGGATCGGTTGCAGGCATTGCTGGCGAAACTGGGGCATCCCGAGGCGAAGCTGCCGCCGGTGATCCATGTCGGGGGCACCAACGGCAAGGGCAGCACCTGCGCGTTCATTCGCGCGATGGCCGAGGCGGCGGGGCTGCGCGTGCACGTCTATACCTCGCCGCATTTGGTGCGGTTCAACGAGCGCATTCGCATCGCCGGGGAACTCGTGTCGGACGCCGCGCTGGCGGAGGCGCTGGAACAGGTCGAGCGCGTCAATGACGGTGCGGCGATCACCGTGTTTGAGGTCATCACCGCGGTCGCGTTCCATCTGTTCGCGCAGACGCCGGCCGATTTGTGCGTGCTGGAGGTCGGGCTGGGCGGACGCGGCGATGCGACGAATGTCATTGCGCGGCCGGCGGCGTGCGCGATCACCTCGATCTCGCTGGATCATCGCGAGTTGCTCGGAGACACGCTGGAGCTGATCGCGGCGGAGAAGGCCGGCATCATGAAGCGCGGCGTGCCGGTGGCGATCGGTGCGCAGCCGGATGCGGTGACCGCGGTCCTGCTGGCGGCCGCGTCGCGCGTGGGCGCGCCGGTGCGGCTGCGCGACCATGACTGGGGGGTCACGCCGGAGGGGTTGGGATTTCGTTACGTTGATGTGTCGGGGCGGCAGACGCTGCCGGCGCCGTCGTTGCCGGGGGCGTATCAGTTGGACAATGCGGGGATCGCGATTGCCGCACTGATGGCCTCAGGCGTTGCGGTCAGCGACGACGCGATCGCGGCAGGGATCGCCACGGCGGAATGGCCGGCCCGGCTGCAACGATTGCACGGGCGGCTGGCGCGGCGTCTGCCCGCGGGCTGGGAGTTGTGGCTGGACGGCGGGCACAATCCCGGCGCGGGAAAGGTGCTGGGCGCACATCTCGCAGGTTGGGCGGATCGACCGGTGCATCTGATCGTCGGGATGAAGGACAGCAAAGACGCGGTAGGGTTCCTGCGGCCGCTGCTGCCGCGCGCGAGCTCGATATGGGCGGTGGCGGAACCCGGGCAGCACTCGGCGTTGCCGGTGGAGGCGATCATTGCGGCCTCGGGTGGCGTGGCGCGGCCTGCCCCACATGTGGCCGATGCGCTGGCGGCGATCGCGCGCGAGCCTGGCCCGGCGCGGGTGTTGATTTGTGGGACGCTGTATCTGGCGGGGGAAGTTCTGAAGGCGGATTGAACGGGGCTGGCGTTCCGGGGGCGGTTATGCGCTGGCGTGGGCGCCACATGCCTCGATCGTGGCGCGGGCGGCGGCCAGTTCCGGGCCCGTGACGACCAACTTGGCGCAGCCATAGGCCTCCCACATCCGGGAGGCGAAGTCCGGATAGAGTCGGATCGGCCCCGGTCCATGCGCGTAATCGGAGCGGTCCTGCATGTCGAGGAAGCTCTCCGTTGGCAGGCCCTGCGCCAGCACGATGTCGTGCTGCGGCAGCTCGATATGATGGTAGGTGACGCGGTCCACCGGTACCTGCGCGATCGTGCTGCCGTTGATCAGGTGCTTCACCGGGATCAAGACGTCGTCGACGTAGACCGCGTGATCCGGCGACAGAAACAGCTCGGTATGCGGCCGGCCGGGGCCGAACGCGTCGGCAGCCACGCGGACCGGCCAGACCTGTCTCGGCTGCTGGTGGCGCGCGCAGTCCACGTGGCGCTGGCCTATCCAAAGGATTGGTTCCGCAACCTCGGTCAACACGCTCAGCGCGAGATCGCCGATCTTCAAATCCTCAACCGCGACCTCGCCGCGCGTGGTGGCGATACGAGTCCCGGCGGCGAAGCAGGGCGCGGCCTGGATCGCGGCGTCGCCGTTGGCGCTGTCGGTGGTGATGACGAAGCCGGTGGCGGTGCCGGCGAACTGCACGTTGTTGAGGGTGATGCTACCGTTCGATGCGGCTTCGGTCACATCCAGCGTGACGTTCTCACCATTGGTGCCGGTGGCATAAGTGATCTGGTCGATGCCGATGCCACTGCCGAAGGCGATCTCGTCACCACCCGCGACCCCGGTCATCGCGGTGAAGATGCCGCCGCTGGCGATGCCAGGGTTGGCGAGCACCAATGTTTCGGTCCCGCCGCTGGCGAAGCCGACGGTCGGCGTGGCACCAGGTGCGGCGTCGAGCAGCAGCGTGCCGCCGGTGCCGAGGTTCATGATGCCGCTGCCGCCGATGCTGCCGGTGATCTCCAGCGTGCCGCCGGACGCGGTGATCTTGCTGCTGCCGCCGGTCAAGGTGACGCTCGCGGCCAGCGTGCCGTAGCCCTGGACCAGGCCGGTGCCGGTCACCGCCAGCGCGGTTGGGTCGAGCGTGCCGCCGCTCAGGTCGATCGCGCTGCCCGGATTGAAGCCGCCGACGGTGACGGTCACGACATTCACCACGCCGCCGGTGCCGATGGTCAGGATGCCGCTGCTGACCGAGCCGACCGTGAGGGTGCCGGCGATCAGCGTGCCGCCGTTCGTCACGGTGACGAAACCGCCGTCGGAGCCAATGCCACCGCCGATCGACATCGTTGCGGTGCCGGCATTGAGGATGCCGTCGTTGATCGTGACGATCCCGAGGCCACTGGTGTTCGCGCTGATCGCGATCGGGTCGGCGGCGGTCAGGCTGAGCAGTCCACCGCTCTCGACCGTCAACGTGCCGGGGCCATTGCCGCCGACAGTCAGGTCGCCGGCGAACACCGAGCCGGCGTTTTCTATCGTCAGGACGCCGTTGTTCGCCGAACCGACGTCCAGGCTGCTGCTGCCGATTGCGAGCGTGCCGCCGTTCACCGTGACGGTGCCGCCATTGTTCAGCACGCCACCGATACCGAATGCGCTGGTGCCGGTCTGCTGGACCAGGCCGCCGCTCGCGATGGTCAACGTGCCGTTACCAAGGTCACCGATGCGGAAGCTGCCGGCGGACAGCGTGCTGTCGGTGACCACGCTCGCCGTGCCGTCGCCGATGAGCACACTGCCGGCGGAGGCGATGGCGCCGTTTTCGAGCATCAATGCGCCGGTGCTGGTCGATTGGGTGCCGACACTGATACCACCGGCGTCGGCGATCGTTCCGCCATCGACGACAACGGTGCCGGTGCCACCGGTGCCGCTACCGATGAGATTCGCCCCGATGTCGAACACACCGTTGTTGGCGGTCTGGTTGACCAGGCCGCCGCTTTCGACGGTCAGCGTGCCACTGCTGGTGCCACCATTGCCGGCAGTGCCGATGATGATGTTGGCGGCCGACAGCGTGCCGGCAGTGTCCACCGTCACCGTGCCGTTGTTGCTCGGGCCATTGCCGATTGCCACCAGCGTGCCCGCGCCAGTGGTGCCGATGGTCAACGTGCCGCCGGCGGACACGGCGCCGAGGCTGCCGACGGTCAGCACGGCCGCATAGGTGCCGGTCTGGGTAACCGTGATGTCCGTCCCGGCGACCAGACTGCCGACGACGGTGAGGGTGCCCCCCGTGCCGGCATCATCGCCGGTGTCGCCGACATCGACGCTGCCGGTGGTGAGATCGGCGCCCAGGGTCCAGTCGCCCGACCCGTTGACGTTCAGCACCGCGATCGTATCGGTTCCGGTAATCGTTCCGCTGCCAGCGGCGAGGATCGCGGTATCCGCCGAGTCGGGCGCCAGGCTGGCCGGGTTCAGCGCATCGGTCAGATCGTTCCAGTTCGCGGCATTGGTGAAATTCGTGTCGGCCGCGCCGGTCCATTGCAGGCTGCGCGGCACGTCGTAGGCGTCGAGCGCAAGCTGCACCGCGCCTGGCGCCTGGACGAAGCCGGCGCCCTGGTCGGCGGCGGGCAGGTTCATGTTGAGCGCCGACGCCTCCAGCATCGAGGTCACCTGCGCCGGTGTCAGCGCGGGGTTCGCCTGCAACATCAGCGCGGCGACCGCAGCGGCATCCGGCGCGGCGGCCGAGGTGCCGTAGAACCCCTGGAAGCCCGGCACCGAGGTCTCGATGCCGTCCGGCCCGACGAAATCGACCTTGCCGGCCAGCACGCTCGGGCTCAGTGCGGTACCGGTCTGATTGAACAGCAACTGGCCGGAGCCGGTGCTGGAGAACCACTCGGTCCAGTTCGACGCCACATTATAGGCGGGGGAATTCGCCCAATAGGCGGCGCCGACGGTGTCGACGCCGGGCACCAGCTCCCACCCATGCACGGTGCCCGAGCCGATGCCGGCGTTCGGGTCATCGATGACGGCGCCCGGGTCCTGCGCCGATAAGGGCGAGCCGAACACGATGTATTTGAACTGCGACACGGTCGGCTCGCCAGCGATCTGATAGATCGCCAACTGGTAGTTCGTGGCGGTCGACGTTTCCGGCACCGACAGGCTGATCTCCGGCAGCCCGCCGTAGCCGTCGGCCGGATCGGTCACCTGCGTCGATGATGCGACCAGGTTGCCGCTCATGTCATAGAGCGCCATGCCGAGGCTGTCGGGCACCGAGCTGCCATTCTGCGACGGCCACGCCGCGTTCCATTGCAGGTCGATCGACGCGTCGAGGCTGCCGGGCACCGTGATGGTCTGGAACACCGTGCCGTTGTCGAATTGCTGCGCTGTCACCGTCTGTGCCGGATTGCCCGTGTGCACCACAAGCTGCGCGGTGGTCGGTTGCCAGGCCGCCTGGAAATAGGCGGCGCCGTAGTTCGACGCGGCGGTGAAATAATCGACCCCGGCGGAGATGGCATTCTGCACCGCCGTGTCGATCGGGCCGGCGACCTGGAAGAACGGCGTCGCGCTGTTCGACCAGTCATCGACAATGACGTTCGCGCCGGCGTTCACCAGCGCGTTGACGCCGGCGGCGAAATTGTCCTGGGTGCCCACGGCGGAGTAGAAATACAGTTGCGCACCCGGTGCGACCTGGTGCACCAGCTCCGCCATCGCCAGACCTTCGTTGGCGACGCCCAGCGCGCTCGAGTCCTGCAGCACCGTGACGGCCGAGGTGTCGGCGCCGGTCTCCGGCAGATAGCCAAGCTGGGCCGCGGTGTCGGCCGGATCGACGACGCCGTTCACCGTGGCGTTGAAGCTGTCGGAGATGATGCCGATCTTGATGCCGGTCCCGGTGATCGGCGCACCGGTGACGCTCGTCATCGTCGCCTGGACGATATTCGCGCCCAGCGCCCGGGCGCCGGTGGTGATCTCGTAGCTGACGCGCGACGCCGAGCCCGGAACGGTGATGGCGGTGCCGCCCGCGGTGTCGCTCGCGGTGGTCAGCAGGCCGGAGGCGGGGCCTTGCACGTTGAGCGTGCCGATCGCGGTGCCGTTGTTCTCGATCGTCAGCAGGCCGGTGCCGGCGTTGAAGGAGGCATAGTTGGCGACGGTGTTCAGCAGGTCGATCGTGCCGCCAAGCCCGAGATTGGTGATCCGGCCGGCGAATGCACTGAGCGTGCCGATGTCGAGGCGCCCGGCGCCGTTGATCGCGATGGTCTGGGTGGCGGGGATCGCGGTCTCGGCATACAGCGTGGTGTCGGGGCCGAGCGCGAATGTTCCGGTCCCGGTTATGGTGCTGCCGGCACTCAACGTCCCGCCGCCGGCGAACGCGCGGATCGTGCCGTTATTGGTGAGCGTGCTGCCGGCGGCGATGGTGTAGCCGGCCTCGGCGGTCAGC
>Ga0182030_10027554_pt1 | contig 10212 bp, 10 predicted proteins | sample 812S3MmetaG_FD_121299 | JGI IMG/M metagenome (GOLD analysis project Ga0182030, IMG submission 121299) | Permafrost microbial communities from Stordalen Mire, Sweden - 812S3M metaG (Illumina Assembly) | ecosystem: Environmental > Terrestrial > Soil > Wetlands > Permafrost | place: Sweden... | reverse complement strand
GCAATGTCCGGCTGGTGTCGCAATATTCCAGGAATCTCCTCTTTTGCAGTACTTGCTGGTGTCTTGGCCACCAACCGCAACCGCAAGCTGAGAACGCGGGTTCGATTCCCGTCGCCCGCTCCACTGTCGCCCGCTCCACGGATTTTGGTCTGAAGCCCAATGTTTTGAGGCAGTTTCGCGTGACCGCGGTTGTCCGATGTTGACCACCGTTGTCCTTTGTGAAACGCCCAAATGACGCCTGTGACGCCCATGCAACGCCCGCCAGTTCGATCTAAATTTGCTCAAATTTGAGGTCGACGATTAAGAGTTGATCGGTATCTTTCATCAACGTGCTGCGGCATTCGTAAGGACAGCTTCGTTGACACCATCTTCGGATACGCCTTGTGAGATTCCCAACACGATGCACGTCAGATTCGCGTCACAGTCAATCGTGTCGATTCCTTTCAACGGCGCAGACTCTGCGCCGACCGCAGTTGGGAGTGACGCCTCATTCCAAGTCTGTCCTGCGTCACTTGAGGCGTATACAACGCTCGAGGAATCCGAACCCTCCGTTTTGCCGGCGAGCCAACAGTTGTTATCCGTGGGACAACTCGCTGAAAGCCACGATGTTGTGGGCGAAGTCCCAATCGGCGAACGGTCAACCCAATTTGCTCCACCATCAGAGCTCTCCAGTAATTCGCCGCCTGTTCCACTCGACGGTGGGTATGCAATGATCCAGCAGTGTTGCGTATCAGGACACGAGATGGGGCCGGGCGACAAAAGGCCGTTCGGAAGAGAGCCGACCGACCACGTTGCTCCACCATTATCCGTGCGCCAGACAATTGATGATTCTCCGTCAGAAGATGAAAAGAAGGTGCTAGCGACACAGAACTGAATCGTTGGGCAACTCATCGCGTTCGTGTTTATGGGACTCCCAGAGGGCTCTGCGCCTTGGGCACTCGGGGCCGGTTGACCCGGCATAATCTCAGAACTCCAACTTTGGCCACGATCAGTCGTCTGCATGAACACGTTATCAACAACCGTGCTGTAACCGGGACCGGTAAAATTTGCCAACAGTACGGCATTGCAACTGCTGGCAGAAACGCACTGGAGTGAGCCGATGGAGGCATTGCCCCACAACGCAAGCGAACCGTTCGTTGGGAGCGGCAACGTCGCAACGTCCCAACTCGAGCCTCCGTTGGAAGTACTTACAAGGACAGGCTCCATTATCGGCTTGCCATTCGTGTCGACACCGTTGAACTGACCTCCGCCAAAGGAACACTGTTGACTCGACGTGCATGAGAGTGTTGTGTCGGCATAAACGCCCATTGGAAGCGACAACTGCTGCCACGAATTTCCGCCGTTACCTGAGAAGTAGACGTTGTTGCCGGCCGCCGCTGTCGGATCGTTCATATGGCGCGCCTCCAAATAACAGTCCGTCGAAGTCGGACACGTCACGTTGTTGGCGAACTGAATAGTCTGCGAACTCGCCTGGAATCCGGGAATCGTCACGTACGACGCCAATCGAAACGAACTCGCTGAAGCCACTGACTGTGTGCCAAGACCATTAACGGAGACCACAACTCCGCCGATTATGAGTACTGCAGCCGCCATCCCTAACGCGAATCGCTGCCGCACTGAGTGCGTCATCCGCAACCGACTAGTTGATTTGTGATGCGAATCTTGCTCCATTGCCATGGCCGCCTGCAATCGTCGGCTTACGTGTTCGGTCGCACTCGCGCCAGGCACTTCTTCGTATTGAAATACTTCGCGAAGCAAATGGAGTTCGTCTGTCATGATCTCTTCTCAACCTTCTATTACTGAAATGGAGTTTTCGTTACCTTCTTGTCCGAAGTAGCCAGCGAGGTCCCGCAATTTGATGCGCGCTCGCGACACTCTCGAATGGACAGTGCCGACCGGAATACAAAGTGCCTCAGCAGCCTCGGCGTAACTCAACCCCTCAATTGCAGTGAGATGGAGGACATCACGCTGTTCCGGATCAAGTTTCAAAAACGCATCCGCAACGCGAGCTAACAATTCGACATGATCCATGTGCGTCGAAAGTTCCTCAACGATGTCATTGGTGCGCTCCGCAGGCATTGATTTCACATAAGCGTTCAGCGTGCGCAACTCGCTCCGACGATGACGCCGAACCATATTTGTTGCAATTCCATATAGCCACGGACGAGCATTGCTTCGTGACAGGTCATAACGACTACGTGAACTGAATGCAACCACGAATGTCTCGGCGCTCAAGTCTTGCGCCACATCTCGGCCGACCCGTCTAGCCAAGTATTGAAAGATTGCCCCAAAATGCCGCTCGGCAATTGTGCCGAAACGTTCAGGCTCAACCAGCGACGCCGCGATCTCGTCACTGTCGGAAGTATCTTCTTCAGAGGTGCCCATTGCTGAACTATTGCCCGAAGTTCAGTTTCGAGTCCCAACTTCAATGTTTAATGACCCTCGTCCGGGATCAGCTCACAGTTTTCATATTCAATGTCTCTCCACCCTGCATTGGCAATCCATCAATTTAGGATCGACCGCCGCTGCTGCCCAATCAGTTTCGTGTTACGTCGCCGGAACAGGCACCTTCCGCCAGGACTTGCCACCATTGTCGGTGCTCCAAAGGGGGGTCCTTTGCACCCTGGTCGACGAAGGCGTACGCAAGACCCTGTTTTGAGTTCGTAAAAATCACGATTCGGCCTGCTGCCCCTTCTTATCTTTGCTTTTTGCTGGCCGCGTAGCGAACTCGTCTACTCGCCCATCCCATTCTTCGAAGTCTTCAACGGGAAAACCGATCGCCTTGATGACAAAGTTGAGCATCGCTGCATAGATCTGGAGTCCGAGTGCCGAGATTTTTTGGACTTCATCTTCGCGCCCGACAAGCACATTGGATATGGGGACTCTCTCATCTGCATTGTCATACGCGAAGACGACATCGAGACTCGCATGCGCGTACCCACTCAGCATCGGGTATGGGTTCATCCCAGAGTTTCGAAATTGCTGGCCGTAGGAGTACTCAGTCGCCATTACGGCCAACTCTGTTCTCGAGGGCATTCTTTGTCCTGCGATTGTCCACTGCCTTCGGTCACCAGTGAGTGTCGACCCACCTTCACCTTGCGCAAGCCTTATGCGGTCCTTCTGAGCCTGCAGACCGGCGGCATCTTGAACTGCCCCTGCTTCATTTCCTTCGGCTCGGCGTCGACGAATGCGATCGGACATCGCGTCAAGCATCACAAGTTGAGTCCTTGGCAATATGGGAGCACTCAACTGCTCCCACTCTTCCGCAAGAACGCTCTCGTCCTCACCAATTGGCGTGATCCATGGTTCGAGAATCCACATTGCGGTGCCACAAGCCTCAGCCAATCCTCTGATCAGAGTCATTGACGGGTGCAGATATAAAGCTCCGTCATCACGCAACAGTGAACTCAAACCACGGAGTTGGGCTGATGCAACGCCTGTGAGTCCCCTCAGGGCTTCCGTGAGAAAACGAAAGTCATCGTCAGTCCAATCGCCACGACCAATCTTCTTGCGGCTGGCAGCAAGTGAATAGATGGGACTGCTGGTAGCCGGCACTTCTAGATCGACTACCTGCCATCCAATGGCAACGCCAGCGAGCATCAGGCCAATTGCATCAGTTCGATCGGATTCTTCGATCACGCTCGAATAATTCCACGAATGTCTGCCGGGACGGCTTGTCTCTCCCCCCGCCGCGCCCACCGGAAGGAGAGGAGGGAAAAGAGAGAGAAGGAAAGGACTATGCGCGCCTGCAACTCGAGGGAGAACTGGTAAAAGAGAGCGATGGAGGAAAGTCCGTTTCCAAAGCTCAATCGCGCGCGTCAGCTCTAGGGGCTGACCAATACCCGCGTTACGTATCCAAAGTGATACGAACTGTAGACCGACTTTGGTGATCACTCTGAAGAAAGTGCTCCACTACCAGAGACGACGGATCCCACTCCCGTTGATTGCGACGCTGCGCAGACTTCGCCCCCGCCCGATGGCAGTGCGACCGTGAAATCTGACGGTGACGAGAAGTGGAGTGAGATCGCTGTAACGCGCCGCGCATGACATTGCAGCTGCACGGGATGCAAATCCGATGCCTTCTTAAGGTCGACTGAGAGTCCAAGGCTTGCTGTGCCACCAAAGGCACGAAGGACGACGGGGCGCGTGGGGTCGTACGTGTTTCTGTACGCCGGAGGACCTACGGGCACGCCGGTCGAGCCGACAACTGGATCGGCGATCGGCGCACCGTAGAGATAGCACGCGCTGGCGCCAAGGTTTTTGAAGACGATTGGGTAGTAATTACGAATACCTTGCACGTGGTTTGCGCCGAAGTTCGCCGTCACGGTTCCCGCACGGCAAATGGGCAGGCCGTCATATTTGCCCGCGGGTAAGAGCGGGAGGACGGACCAATTGCGACCGTTCGTGGTGCGATAGATGAGCCCACTGTCGATGTCGTCCAGTGCTCCCTTTTTGCCGAATGTCGACAACGTCTCAGGAGCACCACCTTGTCCGTCGAGGTAGGCGCTCGTCCAATGCGTACCCCCGTCTCGACTCACCTCAATGCCACCAATGGCTCCCTGCATCGCACCAAAGAGGAGTGATCCGTCATCGCTCGGCACGATTGTGGTGAACACGCCTCCGCCGTTGCCGACGTTGCCCGTCGTCGTCGATGAGTCGGTGGCGCGGTTTACGAGTCGCCATGTGGCACCACCGTCATTGGAGCGCCATATCGAACTCTTTCCACCGTTCATTCCTTCGCCAAGGAAGCACGAGAGAAGCCATCGATTTGAGTCATCGGTGATGAGCTGATCTCCCTCAGCTTCGATGCCGCATGGGTCCGCGATCCGCTGCCACGTCGCACCATCATTGGTCGTTGCAATAAGTGCACCTGATCCCGCTTGACCACCGCCACCCTGGACTCCCTCCATGATGACGGTCAGACCGGTTGCAGTTATCGCCAGCGGTACCACCGACTGAGCATCAATACCCGCAACGAGAGGCACCGATGTACGGCCAGTTGTCTTCCCATCACGGAAGAGCGAGAGGTACGCAGGACACTTGGCGGACTGAATATTGGTAGGACAAGCCCGACTCACCGTCACCATCGATGTTCCACTGAACACCCAACCCGAAAAGTTCCCCGGTAACCGAACCAAATGCCACGTCGCGCCCGCGTTCGTCGTCGCGAAGACGCCCGTGGAAAATGACGTTGACACGTAACCCGCCGAGCCATTGACGAAGTGGAACATCGGTATGTACTCGTTGCCGCGCGTGCCATAGGACCTGGGGGGCAGCGCGCTAACAAATGTCCAACGTGCGCCGCCGGAACGCGTCACGGCCAAATAGGCCCGTGATGTCGGGTGAAACGGATTATTGGAAATAATGGCGTAGCCGAATGTCGAGGACAGCATGTCAACAGAGTTGACGGTCGTGCCAAGCCCGAGCGACGTACTGGTTACCTCGTTGGCTGGCGACGGTGCGCTCGAGTGTGATGGTGGCGGGGAACTCAGTGTCAAGCCGTGCGAAGGACTTCGACCACCTCCAGCGACTGCCGCGGTCACAGTAGCAATGAGAGCAGCCACGACGAGTAGGCCTGCCCACCGTCGCCGACGATCGCGCTGTTGAAGCTGCCTCGCCTCTTTGATGAGCATTTCGATGGGGTCGACTGAAGGTTCGTGAACTGTCGGCTCGGCAATCTTCGTGTTCATGACCGCACCTTTCGAACGTTCAACAATGCTACTCTGAGTAGCACTATGATGCAACTCACGATTGATCGGGAAGAGTCCCTGGCGCTGCACGATCAGGTCGCCGCAGAGATTCGAAAGGCGATCGCCGATGGCGAGGCGGTAGCCGGAGAGACCCTTCCGTCGTCAAAGTATCTGGCAACTGTTCTCGGTGTGAACCAGAACACGGTTCTTCGAGCACTGCGCATTCTTCGTGACGAAGGAATCGTGGACTTTACAAGAGGACGCGGAGTGAAGGTAACCGGCTCACCCTCGAAGAGCGCCGTCATCATGAAAGTTGCAGAACTGCTCACCTTTGCGAGAGTCCGCGGCTACAAGGGCAGTGACATCATCGCGTTAATTGAATCGATGTCCTGAGACGATTGTCGACTCGATTTAGAAGCGTAACTCGTTGATGACCTTCGTTGGTCGAGAACGGGAACCCTTAAAGCTTTCAAACGACACAGTGCGCTGACGTCGGTGGCCCGACGCCACAAGATTGCAACCTAATGGGACTGGCGTCTTGCCGATCGAGCGTGACATAAGTCGGGAATTATCGATCCCATACGAGGACAAATTAGAGACTTCTCGTCGCACTATCGTCAATTGCGTATCATCGCCCTACTCAAATCACAGGCCATTCCTTGAATGACAGCGACTTCCTAAGTTACATCGTCGAGCAATTAGCTGACCCGCCGGGAGTTCAAGCGGTGGCTCTTGGAGGCTCACGAGGTCAGGGAACTGAGCGTCCGGACAGCGACTGGGATTTGGCTATCTATTACCGCGACGCCTTCAATCCACGGGAATTACGTGACCTCGGTTGGAAGGGTGAAGTTTCCGAGATCGGTGGGTGGGGCGGCGGTGTTTTTAACGGTGGTGCCTGGTTGCGGGTTGACGGCCGGAGCGTTGACGTCCACTATCGAGATCTCGAATCTATCGATCATGAGATGGAAGAGGCGATGGCGGGGCGCTTTCGCGTCGAGCCTCTCATGTTTCATCTCGCGGGCGTACCGACGTATCTCGTTATCGCTGAGCTCGCGCTTGGTCAAGTACTCAGAGGAGATCTGCCTAACCCCGCCTACCCGCCTCGCTTGCGGGCGCGGGCGCCGCAAGTCTGGTGGGACCGCGCCGACCAATTGTTTTATTACGCGAAGAGTAGTTACGCGGCTCAGTCCCGATTCGCTCAGTGTGTCGGCATGGTCGTTCAGGCGGCCTCCTGTGCCGCTCACGCGGTGCTCGCCGCTCGAGGCGAATGGATAACCAACGAGAAGTCTCTACTTGCAAGAGCCGACTTATTGGAGCTCGACCAGATATTGACCATTGCTCAGCCATCCGCAGCGAAGTTGGAGGAGATCGTAGATCACGCTCGAGAGCTTTGCCTTGCGAGCCTAACGATTGCGGGATGAGACGCTCTGGTGTCGGAGGCTCGACGTAAACCCGCACTCACAAATAGTAATCCGCCTTAGTTCCTTGACGGATATATCGCTTATCGATATAGTGACGTAATGGCCATATCAGAAAACCCTTTGGCGGGACTCGGGCGAAACGCAGGCGCCGCCATCCTCATACTTTCCAGTCTTGCGGGTGGTGAGAAACACGGCTACGCCCTCGTAAAAGACGTCCAGGAGTTCGCGGGCGTGCATTTGCCTCCCGGCACTCTCTACCAAGTGCTCGCCCGTCTCGAAAGTCGAGGTCTGATTGTCGCTCTTGATGCCGATGAACGTCGACGCCCTTACCGTTTGACTGCCCAAGGCGCGACAGTGCTCGCGGAGTACATCACAGCACAGCAGCGTGTCCTGAAGACCGGACAGGCTCGTCTCAAGCGCTCGTGGAGCGTCGCATGAATGGCGATCTCAAGGGTGCACGCCGAGCAACCCGTCTCATTCGCTGGTACCCAAGCGCTTGGCGCGAGCGCTATGGCGAAGAATTTGCCGACCATTTAGAACAAGAGTTCGCCGTCCGACGCATCGATCTTCGGCGAAGTATCAATGTCGCCTACAAGGGGCTCGCCGCTCGGGTTGACGACATCGGTCTCTCCGCCAATGCGGTGAATCCCGGTGCCCAAACTCGTGCGGCACTCGGCACGAGTTTTGCGTTGATGGCAATAATGGCGGTCCTCGCACTCAATTTCTGGTCCTGGGCCATGATCCTGTGGAGCGCTCGCACCTACCATCCGATTCCAGTTGATGCCACGACGGGCATTCTCACCGTGACCACCGGGCTCCTCCTGCTGGTGCTCGGGTTGATGGTTCTGATCGTCTTGGTATCCGCGGTGCGCCAGATCGTGCGCGGACGCGGGCGGCGGTTAGTGACTCCCTTGGTTTTCGCCATGGGTTCGGGTGCATTCCTTTCTTACTCCGTGCGTTGGTTGCCCAACATGCTGGCTAGGTACAGCCATATGTTTCAAGGTGGCTACCGATGGACTCATCCTGGTCCCGCCGCCTACGGGTTGGCGTTCATCGCACATCAAGTGACTCAACCATGGATCTCCATGTGGGATCCGGGGATCTCAGGCGAACCCACCTCTCAAGCCGTGATGAACGACCTAGCCCCGCTGGCTGTGTTGGTCTTTGCCGTGGCGATGTCCTTCCTGTTGCGGCGTGTCGAACTTCCACGCATTGGTGAACGACTCGGTTCGGTGACCGTCGTGCTCCTCAGCATTCTCTCGGGAGTGTTTCTCCTTACTCTCGTCGCATGGTTCACCGCTGGCGGGCCGATGTACGCCGCTTTCGGGGAAACGGGAAACATTGCCGGAGTCGTTTACCTCGTCTTTTTTGCACTCGTCGCCGTGCTCGTTTCGAGATCAGGTCTCCTTACGAGAAAAAACGAATTCCGTTACGCGCGAAATCAAATTGAGATAGTGGGCTCGAAGATCGAGTAGGCGCAACATGGTTTCTGAGCAATTGACGTCGGGGCCGAGGATGACGCGAGGAACGAATCCTGATTCAGCGGTGACGCACCCAAATATTCGGCTCGACATAGGTGCCAAGGTCGGTGTTCGTGTCGACGCGGAGGGGCGCCATGCCCTTCGGGATGATGTAGTCGCCTGACACGGGAATCTCTAGACCGGTCCACTCTTCCCACTGCGAGACAGTATCGGTCATCGTCTGCGCCTCTCGTGAGAGACAAATGACTCTGCCACCTATGCGGACGTGCAAGCGTAACCAGGGGTCCCAGGGCATTCCGTCATCACGCAACCACGCCGCGTAGGCGTCGATATCTATTAAGGGGTAGAGATGCTTGCGCGTCGGGCGAACGGGCGCTACCACGTTCACGAGATGGTGCGCCGCTGCAGTGTCGCATAGAGCACGGATCAATGACTCTGCAGCTCCGCTGCCCTTAAGTGATGGATGGACCACCGCGCCACAGATGACGAAGGTATCCGCCATACCCAATCCATCGTGAACCTCAATTGATTGACGAAGCACGTCAGCGAAGGACGACGGAAGTTCCGTCACTACGCCCGACCACATAATGGGCACGCCCCACCCAGTTGCAGCAAGTTGGTCATTTTCATCCGTGAGGATGAGGTCATACTCTTGGAATGCCTCGCGCACCCGTGCAATGTATTTGCCGACTTTCTTGTCCCCAATTATGAATTCTGGAAAGCCTTCAGCGAACAGAGCCTTCATCTGCACGTCAGTCCAAGAGCGAGCACTCGTTTGTTCAACTCGATACTTCGTCATGAAAACCTCCGAATTGGCCGCCAAAATTCGTTGCATTGGCTTCGCGAGCCATTATTGGAGTCGTGACGACTGAACGTGCCGGCGTAATAATAATCCGCGATGAACGCGTTGTCCTTATAGAAAGGCATCGGTGCGGTCGACAGTACTGGGTCATACCGGGCGGCAGAGTGGAGCCGGGTGAGTCAGTGGACGAAGCGGCGCGACGTGAGGCAGAAGAAGAACTTGGCGTATCGGTCGAATTGGGAACTCTCCGAATACGTATCGACCATCGAGGAGAAGACGGATCGATCCAACGCCATTGGTACTTTGACGCATCGGTACCCGTTGATGAGATCCAGTTCGTTGGTCCCGAAGCCGTTAGCGCAAAAAGGGGCACTTACAGCGCGGTCTGGCTCGGACTCCCCGAACTCAACGTTGGAGCCACTCATCCATCGGCGGTCGCTCTTCTCATCGCTCAAACGCACGGTGTTTGGCCCGATTCGCTCATCAACATTGATGAGAAGTGAGTACTTGCGACCTTGACTTCAAAGGCCCGACGTGAACCGCACGCGAGATGGTTACGGCGACTCGATTCCAAGAATCGAACGGGCGAGTCACACCGGTATGCCCGCAGTATGCACACCGACGAAAAACGAGGTTAAACGAAGTCATGGTTCTAGCTTGTAATCAGGAGTTATTCAATGACCACCATTTGGACTCGCTCAGCTTCCCAAGCTGAGAACGCGGGTTCGATTCCCGTCGCCCGCTCCAACGATTGGGCTTTTGAATCCTTTGATTGCAACGGCTCGAAAGTAACATTCAGTGACTGCGATTGCTCCGTG
>Ga0182030_10027551_pt1 | contig 10213 bp, 13 predicted proteins | sample 812S3MmetaG_FD_121299 | JGI IMG/M metagenome (GOLD analysis project Ga0182030, IMG submission 121299) | Permafrost microbial communities from Stordalen Mire, Sweden - 812S3M metaG (Illumina Assembly) | ecosystem: Environmental > Terrestrial > Soil > Wetlands > Permafrost | place: Sweden... | reverse complement strand
TTTTGAAGACAGAGCATCGGGCTAATTTCGCGGCAGTGGTCGCGGCCAACGCTCCGAAAATATTGCAGCGGGTGAAGAGAAGTCGAACCCTCGCATTCGGCTTGGAGGTCATCGGATTTCCGTAGCACTCAATCTCTGATCCAGCGACTGGTCGTCAAACCACATTTCGAGCAGCGGTACGTTACCTCGGTGAGGCCGGTGTCGGTGTCAGCTTTGCAACGACCTGCGGCTCATAACCGCCTGACAATTTGAGCAGGTCAGTTTGTCAAATTACCGATCTGATTTGCCTCAGAATGAAAGGCCGTGCCTGCAATAAGCTTCGACAAAACCGTTCCCGGAAACCAGTCGTCCTCGGCGAAAATGGGCACCAGGCTGAAATTTGTCAGTATACGGTAGAGGTCGAAACTTCTGAGCGGCTTAAACTATTTGCGAAGCGACCCGATATAGGCGGCGAGGTCGCTGGCCTCGTTTCTGCTTAGGGGAAAATTCGGCATCTTCGGGTGCGGGTCGAGAAGGAAGAAGGCCACCTTCTCCGGCGTGAAATCCGACTTGCGCGCGATTGCGGCAAACGTGGGCACGTCGGCGTCTGCCTGCTTCTGATCGCCGGCAACCAGGTGGCAGGTGGCGCACCAGCGTTTGGCGAGGTCGGCGCCATGATTTGCGTCAGCGGCCATGGCCAGCGATCCGTTCAGTCCGGCTATGGCAATCACCAAAACCCGTATTTGTCCAAAAATCGCTCGCATCCGATGTATCCTCCGACGCTGAAGAGCTACGCTATCAGCCGCTACCAATACAATGGACTCCGCAATCAGCTATGACAAGTTGATGCCAGGCGAAAGTTGCAAACGGGCCGGCCTTGATGACAGAAATCATTCATTTCGTGGCACTGGCTTTTGACCTCATCGATGGTGAGTTTGTTGCCCTTGAACCCGTTATTTGCGCCAATCCCGCGGCCGCGATCCAGACGGCGCAGGGCCAGTGGAAACTATTCGGTCATGTCGGCGCGGTTGCGTTCAGCCGCACCAGTGATTTCGAAAAGGGAAAATTCAATCACAAGCATGTACTGCGCCGGTTTGGGCAGATACCCGAGGAGTACTTAGGAGACAATGATGACGAATGAAATCCGGATCGCCGCAATCGTATTCGGCTTGTCAACATCGTTGGCGTTGGCTCAGGATATCGCAGCCGGTGAAACATCGTTCAGGAAATGTCTGCCGTGCCATACGATCGGCGCCGACGCCAGGAGCAAGACCGGACCGCTCCTCAACGGAATTGAGGGGCGCAAATGCGGAACCGTGACCGGTTACAGCTATTCCGAAGCGAACAGGAATTGCGCCTTCACCTGGAACGAGGCGATCTTTCTGGACTACATCAGGGACCCGAAAGCAAAGATTCCCGGTACCAAAAAGTCGTTTGCCGGCATCAAGGATGAGACTGAGGCCAGCAACCTCTGGGCCTATCTCAGACAGTTCGGCCCGGATGGCAGGCCGAAATGAGCCATGCGCGTTTCCCTGCCTGCCGACCTTCCAACCTTCCAACCTGACCAACTGGTCAGGGATTTCATCGGCAGGACGAAACCAGCCGCGCGGTGACAGGTCCCATGCGAAAACTCGTTCTGGCGTTTTTGCTGGCCGCATCGACACTTCATCGCAAGCATCGGCGGACGGACTGGTATCGTGCCTTCGCAATCTTCAGTACGCTGGTCACGATCGGCCTGATCGCGCTCTACCTCCTGCAGCACACATGATCGGTTAAGCATTCACAGGAAATACAACAAACCGGCACAACCGGTATCGACGGCTTCAGTCAGGCGGGGCCTCATGAGCCGGTTCGTCATCCGCGATGGCGCGCCAGGCCGCGCCTTCGAGGTCGTCGTATTGTCCGCTCTTGAGCGACCAGAGAAAGGCGAGCAGGCCGACAAGCCCGAGGCCAAGCGCCAAAGGCACGAGAATGACGAGCACTTCCATCACGATCTCCCGTGCGCGACCCGACGTGCGCGAAGCGCGTTCAGCATGACCAGCAGCGAAGAGCCAGACATCGCCGCTGCCGCGATCAGCGGCGTTACAACGCCGCTGATGGCGATCGGGACCGCCAGCACATTGTACCCGATCGCAAGCCACAGGTTCTGCCGCATCAAATGGAGCGCCTTGCGCGAAAAATCGAGCGCCGCGACCACCGGGGCGAGCGGCTTGCCCAGGAACACCAGATCGGCCGTGGCTTGACTGAGATGCGCGGCACTTATCGGTGACATCGAAACATGCGCCGCAGCCAGCGATGGCGCGTCATTCAAGCCGTCGCCGACCATCATAACCTTGAAGCCCTGGCGCTTCAGATCTTCAATGCGCGCGATCTTGTCGGCGGGCGTGACCCCGGCGCGCCACTCGTTGATCCCAAGCGTCTGGGCCGCGGCCCGGACGGCCGGCTCCCGATCGCCCGAGAGGATCTCTACCGCGATGCCGCGCGCTTGCAGCGCGGAAACCACCGCCTGCGCGTCGGGACGCACGCGCTGCCGGACCGCGAACACATAACACGCGTCGCCTCGTCTGAAGGCCACGGCCGTTACCTCCGGATCGAGACTCAAAATCTCGTCGGCCAACTCGTCGGCTTCGCAGAACGACGGCCTGCCGAGCCTTACCTCTTCCCCGTCGACGAAGCCGCGAACGCCCTGCCCCGGCTGCTCGACAATTCCGGCAAGCGGCGATTTGGCATTCGAGGCACGCGCCACCGCGGCGGCAACCGGATGATGGCTGGCAAGCGCGAGCCGTCCCGCGAGATCGAACACCTCTTTGGGGACGCTGGCCGAATTCACGACATCGAGTTCCGGCAATGTCAGCGTGCCGGTCTTGTCGAAAATGATATGATCGACCTCGGCGAGCCGCTCAATGGAATCGCCCGAGTTAAGCAAGACACCGGCCCGGAACATCGCACCGGACGCCACGGTCTGCACGGTGGGAATCGCAAGGCCGAGCGCGCAGGGGCAGGTGATGATCAGAACGGCGATCCCTGTGACGATGGCATCGTGCCAGGTCGCCCCCATCAGGACCCAGCCGAGTATCGTCAGCAACGCGGTCGCGTGCACCACCGGCGCATAGAGCCTCGATGCCCGATCTGCGAGGCGCACATAACGGGAGCGGGCCTGCAAGGCATTGTCGAGCAACCGGGTGATTTCCGCCAGCAGCGTGCCTTCCGACGCCGCCGAAACCCGAACGCGCAGCGTTCCGGAGATGTTGAGCGAGCCGGCATAGACCGCGGTGCCATGCTCCGCGGCCGCATACAGGGTTTCCCCCGTGATCAGGCTTTGATCGATCTCCGATCGTCCTTCGATCACGGTGCCATCGACCGCGCAACGTTCGCCCGGCCGCAGCAGAACGATATCGCCGGACCGGATCGCGGCAACCGGTACTTCGCAGATCTCGCCGACCCCGACGAGCCTGGTCGCGGTCTCGGCCTTGAGCGCCGCCAGATTGCCGGCAAAGGCGCGCGTTTTCAAACGCATGCTTTGGTCGAGATAGCGCCCCACCAGCAGGAATGTCAGCAGCATGATGGCGGCATCGAAATAGGTGTGCTCGGCGTGGCGCAACGTCTCGACCACCGACATGGCCAGCGCCAGGGTGACGCCAATGCTGATCGGAACGTCCATATTGACGTTACGCGTGCGCAGCGCCCGGAACGCGGAGCGGAAGAATGGCTGGCCGGCGTAGGCGGCGGCCGGCAGCGCAATCAGCGCTGACAGCCAGTGGAAGAAGTCGCGCTGCTCCGGGATCATGTCGCCGGCGTTGCCGAACCAGACGGGGATCGACAGCATCATCACATTCATGGTGGCGAAGGCGGCGACGCCAACACAACGCAGCAGAAAGCGCGAGTTATCCGCTTCCACGGCCTCCGCACGGGCCGTTTCGAACGGGTAGGCCTTGTATCCCAGTTCCGCGAGCCGGTCGATGAAACGAGACGGATCGAGGTCGCCCCGCTTCCACTCCAGGGCAAGCCGCCGGTCGGTCAGGTTGACGCGTGCCAGCGTGACATCGGGTATCGCCGAAAGCCCGCGCTCGATCTTTGACATGCATCCGGCGCAACTGACGCCTTCAACGGCAAGATCGATATGGGAGAGGCCCGAACCCAGATCCCTCACATAGTGCGAAAAGTCGCGTGTCACCTGCATGATGCGGCCTTTCCTAGTTCAACAGCACGCGATTTCTTGACAGGAACATCCGCCGTCCCGCGGCGTCGCCTTCGAGCACGAGGTCCCATTGTCCAGGCCCGATCAGGGGTGCATCGCCGCGATAGACGCCGCTTGCCACTTCAGCGAGGGCAACCGCCTGATCGGCTCGCCGGTCGGCAGGCCGTTCGAAGCGGCCCTGAAAATTCAGGCCGGACATCGGTAGACCGCTGTTGTCGCGCGCCTCGACCTGCAGCGTTGCGCCACCGTCCGGTCCACGCTGAATATGCGCGTCGACCTTCCAGTTTCGCGCGTTCTGTTGGTCAGCGGCTGCGATCTCATTCTCGTAAGCCAGGCTGGCGCTGTACGCACTATCGACCTCGGTGCCAGGCAGTGTCTGAATCGCGAGCTTCGCCATGATGACGTTGACGCCGATCACGACGCCAAAAAACGCGAGCAGCATGAAAAGCACCTTGCGCCCGGTCAACGGCTTTGGCGAAATCAGCGCTCTGCTCATGCGAAGCTCCTTCGGAAGCTTATGGGGTCAGAAAATTATCGGTCGCCGACGCCACCTCGCCGAGGCCGATATCGGTCACCCGGAATTTGACCGGGGTCGATTTCTCAAGGCTGTCCTGAGAGGGAACCGTGACGAGAAGTCTCAATTCGGTGGTTTGATCCCGCCCGAGTATGATCATGGGCCTGTCAGGCGTAACGGAATCGGCGCCGACCACGTGGACCATCGCATCATTTGGGCCATCGACGTCGATCGCCACGACGCGATCAAAGCCTCGCTTGTTCAAAAGCCGAACCGTATAGGCGTTGCGAATCGAGCCATCGCTCAGTCTGACGGCGACCGGATTGCGATCGTGCAGCACATTGATATCGAGCAGCGTCCGCGTCATCAGGGCATACAGCATGAGCGCGCCGACCCCCGCGATCATCGCGCAATAGGCGACGGTGCGTGGCCGGATGACGCGGTAGATTTCGGGCTTGCCGGCCTGCCTGCGGTGGATATTTATGTCGTTGTCGTATCCGATCAGCCGAGGTTCCCGGCCGACCTTCTTCATCACCGTATCGCAGGCATCGATGCACAGACCGCACTGGATACAGCCAAGTTGCGCGCCATCGCGGATATCGATGCCGGTCGGACAGACCGCGACGCATTGATAGCAATCGATGCAATCGCCGACGGACTCTCCGAGCGCGCGCAATTCGTTCGCCTTCTTCAGCGAGGTGCGCTTTTCACCGCGGTCGTATTTGTAAGTGACGTTGAGCGCCCATTCGTCGGTAAGCGCTGCCTGGATTCGCGGCCACGGACACATGTAGACGCAAACCTGTTCGCGCATGAAGCCGGCGAGCACATAGGTCGTGGCCGTCAATATCGCAATCCAGATATAGGCCAGCATCGGCGCCTGGAAAGTCGCAAGCTGCTTCACCAGCGTCGGCGCATCGTTGAAATAGAGCACCCAGGCGCCCCCGGTCCACCACGCGATCGACAGCCAGATCGAATGTTTCAGCGTGATTTCCGCAAAGCGCCGCAGCCTCATGGAGCCGTGAGCGGCATCTTTTCTCATGCGCTCGCGGCGATCGCCTTCGACCATCCGCTCGACGGCGTAGAACAGATCGGTCCATACCGTCTGCGGGCAAAGATATCCGCACCAGACTCGGCCGCCGACCGAATTCATCAGGAAGAGCGTAATGGCGGCGACGATCAACAACCCGGTAAAATAATAGACCTCCTGCGGCCACAGCTCGATAAAAAAGAAATAGAACCGGCTATTCGGAATATCAACCAGAACGGCCTGGCTCGGCGCACCCAAACCACGGTTCCATCGCACGAACGGCAGCAGATAGTAGACGCCGAGGCAGAATGCCATCAGGCCCCATTTGATGCGCCGGAATGTCCCGGAGACGCTCTGCGGATAGACTTTCTTCCGGGCGACATAAAGCGGCCCGTCGTTTAGGTCCAAATCGATCGGAAGCACTGTCTGGCTCATGGGCGGAAATCTTCTCGCATCTCTGACCAAGCCTAGGCCCAATCCGGGACGCGCAATTGATCGACCTCAATACGGAGCCGGACAACGCCGCGGTTTGGCTCCCAAGCCTACTGGCCGCCGCCGAGCGAATGAACGTAGACGGCCATTGCCTTGATGGTGGACGGGTCCAGACGACCGGTCCATGCGGGCATCACGCCCGTGCGTCCGTAGGTAATGGTCTCGATGATCGTCGCTTCGTCCGAACCATAGAGCCAGATCTTGTCGGTGAGGTTGGGCGCGCCCACTTCCTGGTTACCCTTGCCGGCGTCACCGTGACAGGACGCGCAATTGTCCACGAAGAGTTTCCGACCGGCGACAGCATCGAAGCCCTGCCTCGTCGGCAGTCCGGACAGTGATCTGACGTAATTTGCAACCGTGACGATTTCGGCGCTCTTGAGGATTCCTTCCTTGCCAAAAGCGAGCATCGCGCTTTCATGTGTTTTGGGATGGCCCGACCGGGCGCCGAATTCAATGGTCTGCTTGATCTGGTCGAGCGAGCCGCCCCATAGCCAATCGTCATCGTTCAGGTTCGGATAGCCCTTGGCGCCGGCGGCGCCGCTGCCATGGCATGGCGCGCAATTGTCGCCAAACACGGCCTTGCCCCGCGCGCGCGCGAGCGCCAGCAGTGCAGGGTCCTTCTCGATATCCGCCAGCGAAGCCGCGCCAAGCGTCACCATCTTCTCGCCGCGTATTTTTTCGAGATTGGCCAGTTCGACGCCAACATCCGCGCGCGAAGAATAATGCAGCACGCCGGAGGTATACCCTGAAACCAGCGGCCATGCCGGATAGACGATCCAGTAACCGACCGCCCAAACAATGCATGCATAGAAGGTGATGATCCACCAGCGCGGCAGCGGCGTATTCAACTCCTTGATTCCGTCCCACTCGTGGCCGGTGGTCGGAGTGCCCGTGACTTTGTCGACATCGCTGTGATCGTTCATGATCTCGTCATTCCTCTCGCAATGGCAATCTCGACGCCTCGTCGAAAGCCGCCTGGTTGCGAGGCCAAAGGGCGTAAGCCACGATCGCCAGAAATATTCCGACGAAGATCGGCGTCCATGCCGTCACGACGAAATCCGACACAAAGTTCTGAACCGTGAGAATTACGTTCATCGTTTTGCCTTCTCAGCGAAGATTTGCTTTTTCATTGTAGAGTTTGAAATCGACCAGTGTGCCGAGCATCTGCAGATAGGCGATCAACGCATCCATTTCGGTGGGCATGCCCGCTTTGCCGTCGAAATTACGGACCACGGCCTTCGGATAGCGTTTTGCAAACGCATCCACCCCGGCATTGTCAGGATCGGTCTGCGCTTTCAGATCGGCAACCGCGTTCGCAATCTGGTCGTCCGAATACGGTACGCCAACCGCGCGGCTGGTTCGCAAATGATCGACAATCGTCGAGGGATCGACTTCCGTCTCGGCCAGGAACGGATAGCCCGGCATCACCGACTGTGGAACGATCGCGCGCGGATTGGTCAGATGCGTGACATGCCAATCGTCGGAATATTTGGCGCCGACGCGGGCGAGATCGGGTCCGGTGCGCTTCGAACCCCACTGGAACGGGTGATCGTACATGCTTTCGGCCGCCAGCGAGTAATGGCCATACCGTTCGACTTCGTCGCGCAGCGGCCGGATCATCTGCGAATGGCAGAGATAGCACCCCTCCCGGACGTAGATGTTGCGCCCGGTCAGTTCCAGAGGCGTGTAAGGCCTGATGCCATCGACTACTTCGATCGTGCTTTTCAGATAAAACAGCGGCGTGATCTCGACGAGACCGCCGATCGCGACGACCGCCAGAATGCCAACGACAAGAACGATCGAGTTCTTTTCGAAGATTTGGTGCCGGGTCCAGAATGACATCGGATGCTCCTCATTCGGCCGGTTGAAGAGCGACGGGCGACGATCCGGACATAGGCGCGACTTCCTCTGCCTCGCCCACTCTTACGGTCATCCAGAGATTATAGGCCATGATCAGCGCGCCGATCAGGAAGAGCGCGCCGCCCGTGGCACGGATGATATAGAACGGATGCATCGCCTCGACGGATTCGATGAAGGAATACTCGAGAAAGCCGAGCGAGGTGTAAGCGCGCCACATCAGCCCCTGCAGGATTCCAGAAACCCACATCGCCGAGATGTAGAGGACGATACCGATGGTCGCGATCCAAAAATGCCAGTTCACGAGCTTCAAGCTGTAAAGTCCCTTGCGATTCCATATCCAGGGCACGAGGCAATAGAGCGCGCCGAAGGAGACGAATCCGACCCAGCCCAATGCGCCCGAATGAACGTGACCGATGGTCCAGTCAGTGTAGTGGCTAAGCGAATTCACCACTTTGATCGACATCAGCGGGCCTTCGAACGTCGCCATGCCGTAGAATGCGACCGACACGACAAGCATCCGAAGCACCGGATCGGTGCGAAGCTTGTCCCAAGCGCCGGACAGCGTCATCAGTCCGTTGATCATTCCTCCCCAGGACGGCATCCACAGCATGATCGAGAATGTCATGCCCAGCGTCTGCGCCCAGTCCGGCAACGCGGTATAGTGCAGATGGTGCGGCCCGGCCCAGATATAGAGGAAGATGATCGCCCAGAAGTGGATGATCGAAAGCCGATAGGAATAGACCGGCCGCTGGGCGCGCTTGGGTATGAAGTAGTACATGATGGCCAGGAAGCCGGCGGTCAGGAAGAACCCGACCGCGTTGTGTCCGTACCACCACTGGAACATGGCATCCTGGACGCCGCCCCAGAGGATGTAGGACTTCGATCCGAACACCGATACCGGAATGGCCGGATTGTTGCCGAGGTGAAGAACCGCGATCGTAATGATGAAGGCTAGGTAGAACCAGTTCGCGACGTAGATGTGCGGTTCCTTGCGTTTCACCAGTGTCATCAGGAACACCAGCAGATAAGTCACCCAGACGATCGTCAGCCATAAGTCGGCGTACCATTCGGGCTCGGCATATTCCTTCGATTGGGTGACCCCGAGCAGGTAACCGGTGCCTGCGATGAGAATAAAGAAATTATAGCCGAGCACGACGAACCAGGGCGCCAAATCGCCGGCCAGACGGACTCGGCATGTCTTTTGAACAACATAAAACGACGTCGCGATCAGCACGTTGCCGCCGAAGGCGAACACCACTGCGGACGTATGCAGCGGCCGCAACCGGCCGAAACTGGTCCACGGCAGGTCGAAATTCAGCGCCGGCCATGCGAGTTGGCATGCAATCAATAATCCGACCGTGAATCCGGCGATCCCCCAGAACACCGATATTGCCGATGCGAACTTGATCGGACCCAGATTGTAGTTGGGCCGTCCGTTGATCTCCTGGGGGACCGGCGACGACGGGCGGTCGTAATAGCGGTTGAAAATGGCGAAAACCGCCCAAAGGCTGGCAGCGGCCCCGAGAGTGGCATGAAATGCGAAGGCCGTATCCAGGGCCTTGGCCGCCGCGATCAGGCAAAGAAATGCCGTCGCTGAGAAGAATACCGCCAAACCGGCTTCGCCGTTTGACATCCATTTCGGAGACAGAGCCTGGTTCATTTGTTGATTCTCTTCGAGCAACGCCTAATCTATCAGCCATTATTTCGTCATCGATGATTTGATCGAGATCAAAACTCCATCGGGTCTTCGCCTGACGTGCCCGGCGCGCTGTCGATCGTCGGCTTTGACCAATATCAAAATAGCGACCGGGACCTGTCGTAAGGTCGATTTGACGGGAGCATTACCCATGCGGTTCTATTTCGACATACGCGACAGACTTGCAATCCGCGACGAGATCGGTCGCGACCTCGGATCCGTCTCAGAGGCGGTTGTTTACGCAAAATATCTGGCCGCCGACCTGCGTTGCCTGGAACCCGACATCAGGCCCCGGCTGTTCATTGAGGTCGTCGGCGACGGCCGCAAGCAGATTCACGAGGAAGTTCACGAGGAAGCCGTGTTCGCCTAACCTTGCGAGTACGCTCGGTTGCAAGCAACGACGGAAGCCCTCGGACGTGCAAAGTGGTCCGCTGCGGATTAGTGGCC
>Ga0182030_10027546_pt1 | contig 10213 bp, 13 predicted proteins | sample 812S3MmetaG_FD_121299 | JGI IMG/M metagenome (GOLD analysis project Ga0182030, IMG submission 121299) | Permafrost microbial communities from Stordalen Mire, Sweden - 812S3M metaG (Illumina Assembly) | ecosystem: Environmental > Terrestrial > Soil > Wetlands > Permafrost | place: Sweden... | reverse complement strand
TTTTAATGGCACTAGCGTGCCCTTTTGGCGGCTTTAGCAGCCCATCCTTGTTCGACAACAGCTTTGCGGTTTTCACGTTTACTTGCATCGCCACGTGAATTCAAAAGATACTTCGGATGTCCGCCTCTGCGCTCAACTATGGTTTTGTCGGCCTGCAATGCCTCGAACTTCTCATTTATGAGTGTTCGAACCGCATCGCTTTGATTTTCCGAATGCAAGGCGGCGATACTGACCTCCAAGCGGCTGTGCTCCTGGTCAGCCAATTTGACAGTCAAAGTCATAATGCCCACCCCCTACTTCTTATTACGAACGTAATAATAGCTTATTACAAAAACAATACGATGACAAGTAGAATCCGTAAATTAAGGTCCAGAGACCAGACCGAAGAACTGATAATGCCGGAGCATCTAAGAAAGACGGACTGTGGCGAGCCAAAGGGAAAGGTACAAAGCGAATAGCAGCCAAACATTTCAGTCTTTTTGGGCTAAGTCACGACCTCATGCTGACTGAAAAAAGAACACACGAGAGGTAGCGCTAAACTCGTCTCATAAACGACATTTTTCTGACAACTTGAAACCGTCACCAGTTCAGGGTCGGCGAGTGCGTTGCCACGAGAGAACGTGGTAACGCTTTGTTTTTAGTGCGTTTGCGAGGACACTTTTATTAAACGGCCTTTTGGTATCAAAACAACGACACAAATTATTGATTGCTTGCTAAATGCAATGAGCCATTTTAAGCAAAGTTACAACGGAGACTGCCGGAATATTATTGTCGACGCCCCTATAATTCCTGAGCACTGGGACACCCGCTTTGCGCTTAAGTGCAATTGTTGTTCTGCGCTTTCCAATCGCACGCTGAGAGCGGACCAGCGCCGATGATGATCGCTCCGTTGATCTTCTTGCATTAGCTTTGGGTCTGCCAGCACGGCATGCCATTGCGATACGACCAGAGAGCGCCACTATATTTAGTGGCTTAGCCGTCTGTCACATCAAGAACATGTCTCCATTCAGATACGAGGAAACGCGTATTTACAGCGATGCGGTCAAATACATCTGTTCGTTATTGTTCGGTCGAGCGACGTTATCCTCGTTCTTGAAAAAGCACTTTGGCAGACTGCCAGAAAAATATCCAATCGTGAGCGCAGAGTTTCCGCGTTTCAGGCATCCGTGCCTTGCACTTGCTCTGAGCCGCTACATGAAACTACCAGGCGGAAAATTTCTGACAGCACTAGAGACAGATCGTCTCGAAAAAAAATAGTTGTTTGGTTAGTCAACAATCTTCCAAACAAAGCAGAAGCAAAATCTTACAACCACCAGACTCAAGACATAGCCGAGCAGTCGTCAGGCCTCATAAATGTTCATTGAGCCAGTGCGATAGCACTGGCAGCGGTGCTATCAGCACCGACCGTCCGCCGCCAGGCGGTTGAACTTTGTAGATGGAGCAGAGAGACTTTGCTAAAGCAAAACGCAGGCGATACATCCAATAAATACGCGCCGGGAATCAAAAATGTTTTCATCAACGCCGACGCAATAAATTTGCGAGGAGATACGCTGACATGTTTGATGTAATCATCGGGGCGGCCAAGTCATATGGTCTGCCCACCTTCAGACATCCGTGCAGCAGGTGTTTTGCTTTTGCTGGAAGGCTATTTCTGCTCCGAATATCTTCTCTGAGTCACGCCCGGGCGGAGGTCGCTGCGGTTTGTTTTTGCAGCAGCTCTACGGTCCTTCCGTCTGGGTCGTGCACGAGCGCACGCAGCCCCCGCTCAGTCTGCCGAGGCATGATGTTTTGCCCGAGAGAGCGTAGCGTCTCCGCGATGTCTTCCACTTTCAGCCCGAGGCGCAGTCCAGAATCAGGAATCACTTCGTCAGGGGCAGGATAGATCTCAAGCACCAAGCCGTCACTCAGCGTGGCGGCGTAATGCTGCGGGCCATTTCCGTGTCGCTCGCTCTGGAATCGGGCGCCCAATGCAGAATAAAAAATGCGCATGTCGTTTAACTTTGGTGTTCGCAATACAAGCAAATTGAGCTTCATATGGCCTCCAATTCAACCTTTCCGCCGAGCTTAAGTTCTCTCTCGCTGTCCGGGAAAACCATCTTCACGACCAGTCTGCCACCCAAGCCTTGAGCGATTTCCTGCAGGGTGGAAACAAGAAAATCTGACCTCGCCTCCGTCCGGGAAATAGAAGCCTCTTTTTTTTCGAGACGCCTTGCAACTTCTTCCTGCGACAGACCGCGTTGCTCGCGGAGGTTCTTGAGTTTCACGGCCTCTGGGGGAGTGGTAGGACGCTTATTGGTTATCAGTTCAACTATCCTTGGGAGCACAGTGTCCAAGTCCTCGTAAACCTCGTCGGCGCCTTCGCCGTAGCCGTGCGTGTCATCTGAGACGATGCCAAAGCCCTTATCCTTCTGCCAAGCAACCGCAAGGTGGTAATCAGGCAGGAGCAGATCCAGCGACCAGACCCCGCCTGCAACTAGTGGCTCGTCGAGTGAGATCCTAGCGGATGGAAACGCTCTTACACTCTTACAAGGAACAACCCCAAAATACAATTTCACACGTACCAGCTTTTGATAGTGTGGACGAGCACCACCAGCGATGCTTGGCTCCATGGTATGTGTGCAGCAGCCTAATACTCGTTTTTAAAGGCCTTATCAACGCCTTTTTCTACCAGTTCGTTGGCGAAACGATGCCATCACTGTCCAAAGTGCCACTCGAACAAAGATGTAACTCCGATCTGTTATGGATTCATTACCTCGCTTCCTGCGGGTTATCATGCCGGCGGTTGCGAACAAGGAGCAGATAGCCCGAGATGGTGGTGCAATACTGATCAAAATGAATTTTGATTTTGTTTAGAGATTTGCTCGCGCCGATGATGATGATCTTGCATCAACTTTGAGACTGCTAGAAGGGCATGTAATTGCACCACGACCTGGGAGCGCCACTAAATTAAAGTCCAAAGTGGAAAGATGCTGTCATAGGCATATCGTCGCTTGTTAGCACGCGTCAATTTGATTTTTGAGTGCGCAGCATCAGGTAGTCTGTCGACCGAGAACAATTGCGTATTTGCGCATTGATGTTCGTCTTAAGATCGGCGATAAAAGAGGTGATTTGGTGTCACCAGCAATACCCAACTCGCGTTCTCATATGCCGAAACACGCATCTATGTTATTACAAGCGTTATAATATGGATGCGAAAAACAATTGAAAAATCGTTCTGGGAGGGAAAGGTATGACGAATTCGTGCAATGTCATCTTTCAAGGAGGAGATGCCCGTAACCATGAGCCTGATAGTCTATTTTCTTGAGCCCGACGAAGTTATTGAAATTCACGATCAATTGATTGCAGAGTACGGTGGAGACGGAGGATTGTTTGATCTCGCAAAAATTGAATCAACACTAGCATCGGCGAAGCAGACCTTCGAGGGTGCGTTTTTGAATAAGTGGCCCTTTGAGATGGCCGCATCAATATTCGTGGGATTAGCTAATAATCACGGCTTCGTAGACGGCAATAAGCGGACAGCATCTTTCAGCGCCAACGTTTATCTTATAAAAAACGGCTATCGGCTCACCCTTGAAGAAGATGAGTTAGTGCAGCTGACCATGGATGTGGTCAATAAGACGATAGAGAAAGGCGCTCTCGCAGAGCTTTTAGAGAGAAACTGCGTCAGGTTTGAAATCCAGGTCGATTAGGCTAGGAGAAGCTGATAAGCGCATGTATCGAAATTTACGGAAGAAGACCGCCAATGGCTGTTTTTGCGGATTTACCGCATTCACATTGGAACATTTAACTGGCTTTGGCGCCGCAGTTAATGTTATAATCATCGTTCTAACGGGGAATAATTCTCATACCACACAGTTGAGATTCGGACAAACCGCAGGGTAAGGAAATGGCAATAAGAAAAAAGCTAACCAAAGTGGGAAATAGCTGCGCGCTATTAATCGATCGCCCCATATTGGACTTGCTGGACATCACAGATAAAACTACGGTCGAGATAACAATGGGACCAGACGGCAAGTGTCTCATCGTTCGTCCTGTTGAAGATGACGATAAAAACCGCCGACTTTTTGAAGCTGCTGTAAAGGAAACTAAAAAGCAATACGGTGGCGCAATGAAAAAGTTAGCGGCGAAGTAATTCGTAAAGCTCCTGGTCGGCGACCTGAAAGATGTCATTTTTGATCGCCCACCTCTTAGGGGAAATAACACAATGAAACCAACTAAAGCGCAGGCGCAATTAAAACGAAGGGCGATCGTTATGGACGTGGGTGGCTTTCGCCCACCGGAGGAGCCTGAGGCTTCATGGTTTGGCAAGGTCAATCTTGCCCCGCCCCACGAAGAGTGGCCGACTTATGCCGGTGAAAACATGCTGGCGCTGTGCCAGATCAATCTTTCACAGCTGCCCTTTCGGCCGCCACATCTCGATGACCTGGCGATGATTACTGTCTTTGTTGGACCAAAAGAACTGCCCGTCGATCAACCAAACGGGGATAACTGGTGCCTGCGCGGCTATGACGATCTCTCTATATTGCAGTCGTTAAAACAGCCTGCGGAACGCTCGCTAATCAAAGCCTTCCCGCTTAAGGCGCGTATTGTCGAGGTGGATTTTCCCTGCCTGGATGACGCCTGTGAGGCAGGTCTCGATATAGACGACGAAAACGAATATCTGGAGCGCTGCCCCAATGCCTCCGGTATCAAATTTGGTGGCTGGCCGAGCTTGATTCAATCTACCGTCAGCTGGAACGGCGCTGCGGAAGAACGAGTCAAACCACAATATGTGTTTCAAATTGATTCATGCGAAAAAGCTCACTGGCAATGGGGAGATGGTGGTGTGGGTTACTTTGGACGCGGATCTAGCGAGGAGACAGCGGACGAATGGATGATTTCCTGGCAGTGCCTTTAAGACAAAGTCATTGCTCATCATCCACACTTATGCCAATTTGCTTAGTCGGTTTTTCCAATCTGTAATAGTCTTGCCAGCATTTGTGTCATTCATGACTGAACGAGGTTACGACGATTCGGCGCTCAAAGCGTATAAATTGGCCAAACAAACATCAAATATGGACAAGGATTTATTTGTAAAAGTCTGCACTGAATATGGTGATTCATTGCGAAACAAAGACGATCAAGAAGCCTATAAAATCTACAAAGAAGCTTTCGACGCAACACCGGAGTCATCGCCTCAAAAGATCTCGCTTCTGAATACATTATCCCAATTAGAAAGAGCGAAAGCGCAACTTAAGCCAATAAAGCAAACAGCAGACACCTCGAAAGAGTAGAAAAATAAGAAGTAAAGCCACCTGCAAATGCGATTGCAAGTCACGTTTTCCTTCGAGATTGTTTTGATTAGCCCATGCCGCATCCGCCGCCCATCTCTGGCAGCTTAATTCTCCACCAGACAAGTGAACCACAGGCTCCTGATTGCGGATACAAAATGCGATCATCTTTCACTCCGACCAATTCAAAAAGAGCTTGCTTCTGTTTATCCGCCAATTCCGTCTTGCCAAGCTCCGCATACCAAAGAGCCAAATCACGGTGGCTCATTCTCTGCAAGTCATTAGCTGCAGGTAGACGATCTACTAATACAGCCGCCCTCAATTTTAACTTTTCGCTTTGTTGGAAGTCTTTCTCCGTAAAAGTGAAATTTTTAGTAGCAGGCAAACTTTGTGGAGGCGTGGAGAGTCGTGAAGGATATAATTTGCTCACCATTTGCATTATCAACTCCTGGCGGTCAGAAGGATTGCAAGGAATCAATCCATAAGCGATCGCATTCAATGCCAATGACGCTGCCGTAATCAGCTTCTCATCTACTTCAGGGGCTGCTTCACATGCTTGGATATCTTGCTCTAATAGCGAGCTGTAGGTTTTCGTTCCAGTCTTGTCCCCCATCTGCTGATATAGCTGAGAGACGATAAAGTGCAGAATCAACGTTGCAGACTTGTCGGAAGACTTATCTATTTCCACTAGTGCATTTTTCATTGCCTCGTTTGCGAGCGTGTAATCTCCGCTATTTCGGGATGCTGAATAAGTCGCACCATTTGCACTGGCATTATGTGTTTCACGAGCAATGTTGTTTAAGCTACTTATTATCTGATCGCGGGCACGATCATCATTGCGACGAGTAAATAAATCGCTCGCATACTTGGGATTTGCCAAAGGTTGAATTACAAACTCCGCAGAAGTATTATCCGCCGCCTTCAGATAATGGCTTGCAAGCAGCAAAAAATAATATGCGCGAACCTCTGGCGGAACTTGCGCTTTCTTAATAAGGCGCTGGATTAGGACTTCCCTTGGCTCGTCACTGGTTTGGGCCAGTGCAGGTAGTGGTGAACCTAGCATCCTGCTTGCAAAAGCAATCGCCAACAAGGCTCTTGTTCGGCTCGAATTTGGATTTGTCACGTAATATGGACTCCTCTTTCTCGATCAGTCTTCATCGCAAAACCATGCCCCTCGTTTTTTGCCAGTACAAACCAAAAGGCGGATTAAAAAAAGCACTTGCCGCGCCATGCCACAAATGTAGGGTTATTCCTGAATTCTAGATGATGTGCCAGAAAATACAATCCACTCCGACAAAAAATTTTTTTCCGCAGCGTCAACGATAACAGTCAAAATCGGGCGCCTCATCATTTGCAATTTGCTGAAGCCAACGATTTCTCGTTGATGCTTTGATTTTTCTTTTAAAATTCAGAATCAGCTCGACTATCGAATCTCTCTCACCCTCATGGAATAGCTCTCGGGCAAGACGAAACACAACATTTTGAGGTTCGTATCCACGTTTCATTTTTAACATCAGTTTGATTGCCAAATCGCGATCATTTTCTCTCAATGCAACTAAGCCCAGATATGCATCAGCCATTTGAGCGCAAGTTGTCTGATTCCAGTTTCGTAGAATCTCCCCGCACCAACGCACAATTTGGAAACGTCCCAAGCTCAGAGCTGCCTCAGACACGTATTCACATGTCATAAATGGAGCGCCCCCAGGTTCTGATTGGAGCGAGCGAACCCCGACGTCAACGATTCGTTCGCGAATTTTGTTCTTGTATAGAGTGGGCGCCCTCCACATCTCGGTGTTGTAATGAATAATGAATGTTCCCAACCATCCCGCAGTTGGTTGTAGTGCATAAGCGCGTTCGACTAAATCTGAGGCAGTTTCAAGGTCGTTCCATGCAGTAAACGATGCTGCGTTGCCTAAGATTGTGCCGTCAGAAGGAGCGACTGCGACTTGTTCGAGCCATGCCTGTCGCAGGACGGCAAACATTTTTGGCTTGAAAGAATGACCTCTCATAGTCAATCGACGCCCGAGGTAGCCGCTAATAGATGGCTGATTTTCGATAAACCATAGAATTTGCTCGGCTAATTTTGACTCAGCGTTCTCGTGCTTGAGATTGTTACCGTCGTATTGGCCGTAATAGGCAAGCAACTGGACTCTAACATCCATGTTTGACTCGTCTAAAGAAAGTTGTTTTTCGAGTGACGCTATTGCGGTTGGTGACAGCTTAGGGACTTCCCGTGATAGAAGAAACCACCGCCACTCTTCTTCTGTCATTGACGGATTACGTTTCATCTTTCTCCACTCAGAAGCCGAGGTAAGGCGGCGGCTTATAGATTTCAATAATAGAGTCTCGTCAGCTAGATTCCCGAATCATTGCAGCATCTCGCGACACTCGTCAGAGTGTTAACCTGTTTTAAATATAGCCGATCTGATCACCACTTGAAGTTGCACGCGAGCGTTGCAGGAGGTAGACCGGGCAGGAAAGGAAGTCACGATTACCGCATGTATTAAGCATCCTTCTTGATGGAAGTGCGCTACCATTGCACGAAGTAGCCTTAGTCTTGTATCACCAAACAAGGGAACAGGCGGATTTGCGCGGTCTCCTCGTACATCACAAGATGAACCGTAAAAAAGCGCACTATTGGGGAACTGACGATGGAAAAAGACTGGGACAAAATTGACCGTGAAACTCGCTGGCCGAGCGCTTGTTATAGCATGGACGCGAAGGAAGCAAATTCCATTGAGAAGCAACTACTAACTGATTCCGACAATCTGGAACTTAGATGCAAATTATTGGGCTACTATTTATCAAAGCACTCAACCGCCAAGACGTTGAAGGTGCGCAGGTTTGAGCACGTCTGCTGGATGATCAGAAATCACCCAGCGCACCATATTGCGGGCGACCCTTACATGCATTTTTACGGGAACCAATGCTCATCGAAACAATTTGCCGAAGCACGAGAACTTTGGATTGAACAAATTTGTCTACATCCAGACAGCTCATTTGTACATGGTAATTTTGCTCAGTTTGTAATTGACCGTGATCTAGATTACGGACTGGAACTGCTTCAGCGCGCCCAAAGGCTTGATGAGACAGAAGAACACTGGGCGTCACTAATCATTCTATTCTGCTCATTTGAAGCTGAACCCGGTCCGCTTATGGCTCACAGAAAAAAATATGCAGAACTTGCTTTGACATATGCACAAGCGGCTACCGATTATGAGTCGGAGTATTTGGCGAACAAAATTAGTTCCTTTGAAGACCTTGCTGATTGTGCGTTATTTCTGAATAAATTCGATCTGGCTGCAGAATATGCGAGTTCGTCAGCTGAACTTTTGAAAGCCTGGAGGCCCAGTGATCAAAGTACTTTTCAACAGGCTGTTCTTGGCACCGTAGCTCTGCGAAAAAATGATATTCAAACTGCAAGCAATTATTTGTTGGATATTAAGTCGGGGGATCAGGTCGATCAACCGATGTTCAAGCTCGCTCAAGAAATGCTTTCGCGCGAACAGCATTTAGTGGTGGCTGAATTTTTGCGACGTTTATTAAAACTAAAGTTGGTCGATTACAAGCTTGATTACTGGCGTCACTGGCTGAAACAAATCGAAAGAGGTGAATCGCCGCGGATTGGCAATTTCAGGTTGAAGCTGAAAACTAAAAAATGAAGCGGGCGGCCTGCGTCAGTTTTGCAAAGTGACGGTCGCGCCGATGTTAATCGCTACGTTGCTCTTGTATCAACTTTAAGACTGCGGGAACGGCATGCAATTGCATCACGACAAGGGAACGCCACTAAACAGCAAATGACTCAAACTGAAGAAACCAAACTGTCGGCGTTAAACCGATTTGATAATCTCAAATTTCAAACCACCCAGATACATCTCTCCCCTGGACCATCAATTGTTGCGCCGATGCTGCTTGCGTAAGCCTCAATCGGTACGTCAAATTCGTACTCGCACTTCGTCCAGTCTTTCGTACCGGTGACTGCAGGTTCAAGTCTTATGGAGAGCAAATCTTGTGAGTCTGCGTCATACATGTCTACAAATAATCGAGCACCAGATCGAACGCGTTGTGTTTTGATAAACAGTGAGTATTTGACACGTTTGTTCCGGTAGTTCGCTGCGGCAAAGTGTTGGTACAGATAGCCGGTGCCAGACTTTGATACTGGTTTAACGCAGGCAGTGAGCTTTCCTTCAAACAGCACATCTGCGGGTCTAATCAGCTGGTATGCTGATTCGTCTGGTTCCCAGCCAATCACCCACCTTCGCGCGGCAGAAATATAGGCAAGCTTTTTCTTGCCGGGAAGATATTCGTTCTCGGAAAAAGGGTGTGCAATTGCATGACGACGAGGGAGCGCCACCAATCCCACAATTGTTCTTTCATTTGCCGGAGCAGAAGAGGAGTTTCTTCTAAGACTTTTCCCACCTTAAAAAAACATGTTTGAAGGTTTTGTCTAAGCTCCGGTATACATCAAAGTCACCGTCTATGCTCGCTACGTCCAAGATTTTTAACCGTGTCGAAAGAGCAACTATTGAAAGGTCGGCAAAGTCGCCTGGTAAATCTCGGTATTTTTCATTCAACCGGGACAGATATTGGAAGTCGGTCACAACCAGTGGTTCAACTGTAAAAGTCTCTTTTTGAAGGTCAGCTAAAAATTCGTTTTGAACTCGATAATCAGCCTTCAAATTCCACATAACTTCAGTAATGATCGGTTCGGACGTTATCAGTTGACCCCGATAATTTTCCATGAATTTCCTAGCAGCAGCATGCCACTTATCGCCAGCGTCATAGTAGGCAATGAGTGGACCAGCATCTATCAAAGCGCGTTTTAATGGCACTAGCGTGCCCTTTTGGCGGCTTTAGCAGCCCATCCTTGTTCGACAACAGCTTTGCGGTTTTCACGTTTACTTGCATCGCCACGTGAATTCAAAAGATACTTCGGATGTCCG
>Ga0182030_10027544_pt1 | contig 10213 bp, 8 predicted proteins | sample 812S3MmetaG_FD_121299 | JGI IMG/M metagenome (GOLD analysis project Ga0182030, IMG submission 121299) | Permafrost microbial communities from Stordalen Mire, Sweden - 812S3M metaG (Illumina Assembly) | ecosystem: Environmental > Terrestrial > Soil > Wetlands > Permafrost | place: Sweden... | reverse complement strand
GGATAAGGATATAAGGCTTCGGCTATTAAACGGTTGGTTACATCTTCGCCATAATAATCGGCAGTGTCAATAAAGTTGACGCCATTAGCGATACACTGCTTTAATATCTGCAAGGCTTCAGGCCTGTTTTTAGGCTCGCCCCAGATACCCTCGCCTGTGAGGCGCATGGTGCCATAACCCAGGCGATTAACAGTGAGTGGCTGATTGCTTTTGCCGGCGATTACTATAGTTTCCATGGTTTTCATTATGTTATTGTTACTTCAATATTTTCGGTAAATATATGGACATTCGTGTGTGTTCCGTTTCCGGTGTGTCTCCTCTTTTGTTCTACACCTGCTCACTGCCCCCACCATGACGTTTCCGTGTATTGAAACAAAGTGAAATTTTTTGCGCGTACCTGGGATGGAAGTCTCAAGTGCCAATTTTTTAAACCTGCCTGCGAGGCTGGAATGCATTGAAATTCATTTTTCATTTTTTTAGACTTTAAGGTCTATCGGTTAGCTTGATTGGTATATATTTTGCCTTATGCAAATATACGACTGGGCAATGCGATTTATAGGTTGCTACGGGTAGGAAAATTTTTGTTTACCGAGTATTATGGGAGGAGTGCTTTGATGTGGCGGCATCAAGTCCATACCGGTTGAAAACCGGGGCTTATTCGTTGCACCGGATGCGAATAAACATCCGCCGCAAGGGGTATTTCAGAGTAGGAGAATCGTCAGCCACTGCCTTTTATCAAAAGCCACTTGGGGGCATCCACATGGTGCTATCCCGTATACTCCAAATCAGGTAGCTCTTGCGGCGCGCATATATATATATCATTAACAACTTATTCGCAATAAATAATTGATTAAAATAGCGCTACCTATTAATTTACCGTACATTTAAAACTTAAAATTTAATTTTATGGCAAATACAACATGGAAATGCATAAAATGCCACGATGTACAACAAACTACAGGTGGCAACCAACCGAACATTGCAAATTGTACAAGTGATCCAAACGGTTACGGTCATGACTGGCAGGGTAATGCGGTCATAATTTGGGAATGTACCAGGTGTGGCGCAGGTTATACCAGCGCTAATAATGCTAATAATCCTAATAATGCTAGTGGCGCTAATAGTACCAATGACTTAACAATATTTCCTTATGATTCTGTGGTATCGGTATCGGCGCTGCAATCATTGGTATTGGAGCTGCCGCAACTGGAACCGGTATTGGAGCAGGCGGCGCAATCATTTCAAGATCAGTTAACAAAAGCACCTCCACGTCCATGCCCGGGTGGATCTGCGATAGTAATGGATAGTAACGGTAATTTAACTCCGGCGCTGCCAGGCAATCATAATTGGGTAGTTAATTCAATTGTCTATCCACACCCAATAGAACCGCTGCAAGACACAATACTTCTATAAGTTTAAGTAAAAGTAAAACTTGAAACAGCAATATCTGGTGTATGACTAATTGCACAATGCAAATTTATATTTTTTTAGTTGCCCCGACTTTCAAGTCGGGGAGTAAAAAGCATTACCAGTTAGGCCCTTCCGTTACGGCCATTAGCCGGGTGGGCTTTAGCCGAAAATATAGGATATGAGTAATACTACTCGAGTCATTTTGGCTGAAGCCATGATATTATTTTTTTGTCCCCGACTTGAAAGTCGGGGCAATCTAGTAGTGCAATTTGTCATCCTCACTGTGTAAGGGTTTCAAAAAAAATCTGTAGTTTTTGTACTGTAAATGGGTATCCCGGGACTTATGAAACGACCAAGCTAAAGCTGAGATGTAGCATACAGAGGAATGATCCCGATAGCTATCGGGACTCGTGCTGAACTTGATTTGAAGCAGGGGAGTTCCATCTGGCAATTAAAAAGACAAATATTTTCAGATGAACAAAATATTTTGTGCCCTTCTTGTTTTTCTGCCTATGCTGTTACATGCACAGCCTAAGCAGGGGCAGGCGCTCATTGACTCCTTGCTGAAGGAACTAAATTCAGATAGCCATAAGAACAAAGCGGATAAAATTACGGATGATATTCTTATAGGCCTTTCCTATGACTATTATAATATTGACCCGGATAAAGGAATTGAATATGGCAGGCAGGGATTGCTGCTGGCCGAAAAGCAGAATTTGAAAAGTGAAATTGCCCTGGCAAATTATAATCTCGGCGCTGACTATTGCGTGAAAGCGGATTATCCTGCTGCATTAGATTACTTTTTCAAGGCTTTAAAGATCAGTGAAGAATCGGGTAATAAAGAAAGGATAGCAAGCACTTTATCAAACATCGGTAGGGTTTATGTTATGCAAAATAATACAAGCCATGCACTGGAATATTACACTAAATCATTGTCTGCTTTTGAAGAAATAAAAGACACTGACGATATTGCAAATACTTTAGGCGCTATGGGAAGCGCCTGGGAGGTTCAAAAAAATTATCCTAAGGCCCTTGAATTCTATAATAGAGCGCTGGAGGCAAACAGAAAACTCGGCAATAAAGATGGCATCGCGGATAACACAGGAAATATGGGTATCATATTTCTGTATCAACATGATTATGCCCGCGCTCTTCAATTTTTTTTTGAAGCACTAATAATGAATCAAGCCCTGGAGGATAAAAGCAGTACATTAATAAATATAGGCAACATTGGCGAATGTTATCTTGATATTGCAAAAGACACTACGGGAAAAATAAAACCGGGCAGTTTAATACCGGCTGGCAAAACTGCCAACCTTCAAAAAGCAGTGGAATATTTAAACAGGAGCATCACATTATGCAAGGAAATGGGCGATTTGTGGAATTTAGAAAGTTACACAAAAGACCTCTCCGAAGCGGAAGAATTACTGGGTAATTATAAAAACGCGCTCGGCGATTATAAACTATATGTAACCACAAAAGATTCTGTTTTTAACATTGACAATAATGTAAAAATAACCAACCTGGAAACTAAGCGCGACCTGGGACTTAAAGACAAGCAGATAGAAATTGATAAACTGGCAGTAGCTAAAAAGAAAAATGAACGCTGGTTTTTTATTGGCGGTATTGCAGCGCTGTTGGTCATTATCTCTATTACGTTAAGAAGCATCAAAAGGCAAAAAAGATCCAATCACCTGCTATCAAAAGAAAAACAAAAATCAGAGGGCCTGTTGCTCAATATACTGCCTGCTGAGGTAGCCGAAGAACTAAAGGAAAAAGGCAAAGCACATGCCAAATACTATGATGACGTAACGGTGCTCTTTACTGATTTTGTAGATTTTACTATCGCAGGCGAACGTATGAAGCCACAAGAACTGATAGATGAGCTGGATACGTGCTTTAAAGCATTTGATGAAATAACCGACAAGTACAATATAGAGAAGATAAAGACCATAGGCGACGCCTACCTTGCCGTAACAGGCCTGCCCACCGCCGACCCCAAACATGCTCAGCATGCAGTAAGGGCAGCCATTGAGATCAACACATTCATGGCCGACAGGCTGGCAAAACTCGGTGACAAAACCTTTGCCGTACGAATAGGCATACACAGCGGCAGCGTGGTAGCAGGCATAGTGGGCGTAAAGAAATTCGCCTACGACATCTGGGGCGACGCCGTAAATACCGCAGCCCGTATTGAGCAGCATAGCGAAGCTGGCAAAATCAATATTTCACAAACCACTTATGAATTAGTGAAAGATGAGTTCACCTGCACCTACCGCGGCGAGATAGAAGCCAAGGGCAAAGGAATGCTGCAAATGTATTATGTATCGCAAAGCGTGGCGCAGGTATAGGGTGCTTTCCTCGTGTCGTGTCTATACCTGTAGCACCCGTTGCCTTGCGGAAATCGGGAGCAACAAAGAATTTCTTATCATGAAAAGCCATTATTTTTGCCTATGCCTTCGCGTGTCAAAAACAATAGCAGTTATATCATCCAGGTATTGATCGGTGTAGGCATATGCGTATAATTGTCCGTGCGGCTGTCTGCCCACACCGAAGACATGCAAAGGACAACCATTGAAAGCTGCAAAAAACCTCCAATCCAGGTTATCCTTATTGGCGGAATAATTAAATATAATAAAATAACAATCATAAATTAATTAGAATGAATAGAATAATGCTAAAAACCACTTCCCCGGACAATCTTCCGAAATTATTTTCCCTGTGGCAACGCCGAAAAGACATGTTTTGGCATGTACCGGAAAAAAACACCCAAACTTCGCCCTTTCGATCCGATCGAAGTATGATTCGAAAATCCGGAACTCATAATCTGCGTCCCAGGTACGCGCAAAAACTTTCACTTTCCCTCCGATAGGTATCGGAGCTCGGACAGGGTGTTACTCCGCTGGTTGTTATATTTCATTATGTATTTGTATTTAGAAATACGTTTTTCAAATAAGCAGAAATGTGCTGATGTAGAAGTTTCGGCGGGTGTTGAACGGAAAGGAAAATAATAACAACAGTATTTGCGTTTTACAAATAATCACACTGCGCTACATTATCATGAAAAATAAATATTTAATAATACTCCTCTTGCTACTGCTCTCCCTCGGCACCCATGCCAGGCAGAAAACCGACATCAAAGCCAAAGACCTGAAAGGGCGGGTCGCCACACTGACAGAAACCAACCTGGCCAGCCCTAAACTGGTGCGGTGGGGCTGCATACTGAGGGTACCCGTGAAGCCGGAATTCATAACGAAGCATACCACACACGCAATGGATAACCAAGGCAGGCAAATAGAAGTAAGCTACTTCAACAAAGACAGTAAACTGATCAAACGGACTTTTTACAGCTATAATGACACGAATTGCATCACAGCAGTAATACAGAACGACGCAGACGGCAAACTGATGAACAAAGTAGTCTATACCTACGATGCCAGCGGCTATCCATCAGAGGTAGATTACTATAATGGCAAGGATAGTTTATATCATCCTATAGACCTTGCTGAGAAGTACTTTTCTAATAAGTGTTTCTATCGTTTTGATCAGGCCGGCACTATCGTAGATGAGGAATACCTTGCAAAAGAAGAAAAGCCTTCCGGGCAAAAAAAGGCGACGCATCCACATACAAACGACGATGAAGAAACAGCACCGGATGTAACCTATAACTACTTAGGGCAGAAAGCTAGAGTGACCGAATTTTATGCCAACGGCAATATTAAAACACGCACCTACTTCAGGTATGACCATGACGGAAGTTCCCTGGCCCGGAATGTAACCCTGTTCGACACTGGCGGCAATGCCATGCAGATCCTCAACTATGATGCAGACACCACTATCACCAGCGTCACCTACAACCGCTACGAACAATATGATGCAAAAGGCAACTGGCACACAAGATTGCAATGGACGGTAAGCGACGATTTTGATTGGAACTATCCCAGCATATACATAGTGAATAGGGAAATAGAGTACAATTAACGCAGGCTGGGGTAGGGTATCAATGGGCGGTCGGTAAACAACAAAACCCTCGCTGAGCAAGGGTTTGACAATTAAGGAGAGAAAGAGATTTGAACTTCTAATTCCCTCCGGCGGGCTGCAAAAGGCTTACACGGTTGCCTTCGGGGTCCTGGAAAGAGATCCAGAGGCCTACTCCGGGGATCATCATGGGCTCCATACTGGCGTTACCAGATTCGTCCATAGCACCGAGTATCTTGCCCCCGCCCGTCTCTACTGCCTGCATGGCGCTCTTTACATCCGGTACGGAAATGACCACTGATGGCGCATGAGACAGTGGATTGTCCACCTTCTGGTAAAAGCCGCCATTAATAGTACCCGGAGTTTTTACCATGCCCGTGTCATCGGTCTCGGCGGTTTGGGCTACTACATAGTTACCCATGTCGGCGCCCATCTGCTGCATGTTCAAGCCGAAGGCCGTTTCGTAAAACGTCTTCATGCGGTCACGGTCGAAGTAGCCCATTTCAAAATGCACAACTGGATTCTTGCTCATAAGAGATATGTTTTAGCGGTTAAGTGTTTGAAAATAAAGGTATGAAATTTTATAAAACGACTCTCTGCACCAATAAACCATGACAGCACCAATGCCTAATGACAGGTCAGATATGGATTGATTTTTTGCAGGCCCAATACTTTCTGTTTTCAGAAATTTTATAACTTTAACTTGTCTTAAAATTTCAGGTATGAAAAAACTGTTACTACTCTTTTGTATTTGCACCATAGTTTCATTCAGTGCATTTTCACAGGTTGTCTATTTGATTGATACTGCATTTTTTACGGATATTGGTTATGGAGGTGCGGAAGCAAGTTGTAAGACTTCGCACATGGAATACAATTCATGGAGTATGAACCGTGTTCTGGATGAATGGGTTGCTGATGTATTTACTGTGCCCGCAGGCGCCACATGGAAATTTGATACGGTTATTGTGTATGGCTATCAGTATGGCAGTACTGCAACTTCTTTTCCTATCCCTGACTGTAACCTCCAGATATATGAAGGCACTCCCGGTCTTGGTGGCTCGGTGATATGGGGGGATACCGTTACAAATCTGTTGGTAAGCTCTGGCTGGACTGGTATATACAAAGTAGATACTTTTGTTGCAGACAATGGTTTGAACAGCACAGAGCGGCCTATTATGTACCTGAAACTTTATTTAGCCGCACCCCCTGTTTTGACTGCAGGTACTTACTGGTTATCATGGTCATGTGCAGGGACATCATCAGTTAATCCTCCTAATGCTCCGTATAAAGTTTTACCGGGCCGCATTAATCCACCGGGCCAAATGGGCAGATACTCCTACCAGGGGCGATGGGGCTATATGACCGACAGTAGTCTGAATATTGGCATGAACATGATCATTAAAACAAGTGCTGCCACCGTGGCGTCGCTGGGCGTACAGGAAGTGAATAGTAACGCGGCGGCTATATTAGATCAAAATATTCCAAACCCATTTAGCGGGTCAACAAGTATATCCTTTTACCTGCCGCAAGCAGGCTATGCAAAACTTTGTGTTTATAATGCCATAGGCCAGTTAGTGTATACACCATTTGATGCCAACGCGAGTGCAGGTGAGCACACGGTGACCATGGCCACTAATGATCTGGCTCGCGGTGTATATTGTTATCAATTGATTACGGCAACTGGCATAGAAAGTAAAAAAATGCTGCTGGTAAAGTAATTGATCGTATTAGCAGTAATAATTTTGTGTGTCCATAACGGGTGTTTGGAAATAATGTTCCTGCCCGCAGCTGACCTGACCAGGATAATTTTGAAAGAAGACCCAGGTGGAGAAAGCCTGCCAGCGTGTGGCGCTCAGAATATGTTTAGTTATAGTTTACAGTTACAGGAACCCCGGATGCACTGGTGTAGGCGTGGGCTGCCTGTCCGGCAGCGAGGTTGAGCGTAGCACCTACGGACAGCGTCTGAACGCCAAGAATACTTAGAGTGCCAGTAGCAGAGGGTGAACTTGTGAAGCCTGTTACCGTCATGGAATGGCCGCTGCCGTCTGACAGGGTGCTGGAGGAGGGCAGGGTGATAGAGTACGTATAGTTTGCCTGGCCAGTGACTAAAAAGGTAGCGGCTGCTACCGTGCCGAGAATGGCTGGGAGGGTTACACCACCTGCGCCACCAGCAGAACGTGAACCGAGTGGAGTAAGTGTAGCTGTACCAGCCAGCAATGCGGATACGGCCACGTTGCCGAAGTTCATATCAGTGACCTTGGTAATGCTGATGGGAGTAACCACTGTGGCAGAGGCGGTGGCAGTAGCTGTAGCCTGGGCGAACACCGAGGCACTACCTGCGAGTAGTACCAGAGTTATTATGATCGCTTTTGCTAACTGTTTCATTGGTTGAGTTTTGAGTTGAGTTTGATATGACAGGTATATAACCAACTACGTGCCAGATTCACAAATTATTGGGAATCAATTAACTGCGCATTAACCTAATGGCAGGTCATTCCAAGCAACGGATGATTTTTCCGAAATTTGGAAGCTGTTGTCAATAGAGATAATATTGGCAATATGATGAATTGGGAATTTTAGCTAACATTATTGCTTTCCATACAGTCAAAAAGTGGTACGATTATTGCCCTACAGATAAGAAATATCCACCTTATGAAGAACTTGACATTGTTTGGTTATTGTATTCTATTCTATTGTGTTTGCCTTCGGCATTATTTGCGCAGGATGTGAAAGGCGACCAGGAGTTCTCTGCCAGTTATGGTATCACCTCAGGAACTGATATTATCAATCGCTTTTCCACTCCATACTCCAGGCCCAATTTAGATCGTGGTTCCTTTAACGTAGCCTCATCAAAAACAGGTAATATTTTTGTTACTTACCGGTATTTTTTCAATCCAAAACTGGACCTTGGTATTACACTAGGCACAGAATCGCTGACATTCAGCCATTACCAAAACACCCCACCACCGGCTCCCACTCCGATGACGGGTACCTATAACGTGAACATCACCACACTGGCTATTGAGCTGAAGCCCATTTACTATAATGGAAGGATCATTCAATTATATGGTTTGGTAGGCCTTGGAGCGAGATATTATACTCAAAAAGAAGTGGGCCAGGGCTCAGCACCCCTGCAAAATCCTACCACACCGACAGGCATTTTTGTTAACTCCCAAATGACACCAATCGGTGTGCGGGCAGGCAAACGGCTATCAGGTTTTGTGGAACTCGGGATAGGGTATAAAGGGTTGGTAAATGCCGGAGTTTCTTATAAAGTGAATGGAAAGCGGGCTGCTACAACTGAAATTAAAAAGGTACCTTTATTAGATTAAATGTGCTTATGAAAAGGTTATTGGCCATACTGCTTTTGTTGCCATTATTTATACATGCACAGGTATGGGTACCTGTCGGCAACCCCGGGTTCACAGCTGGGCAAACGCAGTACCCGTCTATGGCTGTGACCGGTGGCAGGATCAGTGCAGGCAGAACAACAACTGCCGCACCCGGCACTATATATGTGGCTTATGAAGACTTTGCGAATGGTGCAAAGGCCTCCGTAATGAAGTACGATGGCAGCAGCTGGGTATATGCAGGCAATCCGGGCTTTTCGGCTGACACCGTGGGTTTTACGCAGATAGCTGTAGACGCCGGCGGCACCCCTTATGTGGTCTATGAGGATGCAGCCCTCAATGGCGGGGCAGCAACCGTAATGAAGTTAGACAGCAGCGGCTGGGTGAATGTGGGCCATCCCGGCTTTTCGGCAGGGCAGATCAACTGGGCGGGAATAGCCATTGACAGCAGCGGCTTGCCTTATGTGGTCTACTCAGATTTTTCCCTTGGTGGCCGGGTGGTAGTGATGAGGTACAATGGCAGCAACTGGGTAAATGTAGGCGCTCCCGGTTTTTCGTCGGGTGAGGCGCTGTATGAAGCCATTGTAATAGCGCCCGACGGTACACCCTATTTGTCTATGGGCGATGGTGGTTACAGTACTTATGCGCGTGTCATGAAATTCAATGGGAGCAGCTGGGTAGATGTAGGCATACCCGCCTTCTCGGCCGGGTCTGTCGGTTGGACGTCCATTGCCATAGATGCAGGCGGCACGGTTTATACAGCCTATTCTGATGCCAGCCTTGGCCTTAATGCCGTAGTAATGAAATTCAATAGCAGCAGTTGGGTAAGTGTAGGCACTCCCGGATTTTCATCCTCGGATTTTGTGCAGTATACCTCTATGGCGATAGCCCCCAATGGTACACCCTATGTGGTTTATGAGAATGGCGATGGCTTTGCTACTGCAAAAAAATTTAATGGCAGTGATTGGGTAAATGCCGGCAACCCGGATTTTTCTGCGGGTGCTGCAGGCGGGACGGCTATCATAATAGCCGGTGGCATACCCTATGCAGTATATGGCGATGGTGCGTATAGTGGTAAGATCACCGTAATGGAACTTGACGCCAGCATTAGCGCTGCTGTACCACCCATGAACACCGCTGCCTCAGGGCTATCTGTGTTCCCCAACCCCACAAGCACCTCCCTGACTATCTCTGCGACAGATAAGGTAACCACCATAGCCATTAGCAACCTCTTAGGGCAGACTGTTTACAGCCAGCAACACGACTCACCACGGGTGCAAATTGATGTAGCAGACCTGCCAGCAGGTGTGTACTTTGTGAGGATAAATGGCACAGATGTAAGGAAGTTTATGAAGGAGTAGTGTGCCAAGAGCTTTTGACGATTTGAATAACGTCAAAAGGTGCTTTATGAAAGATGAGGGAAGGCCCCTCGGATTCGGTTTTCAGGAACTGATTCCAAACCAGTGTATGCGGCT
>Ga0182030_10027539_pt1 | contig 10215 bp, 14 predicted proteins | sample 812S3MmetaG_FD_121299 | JGI IMG/M metagenome (GOLD analysis project Ga0182030, IMG submission 121299) | Permafrost microbial communities from Stordalen Mire, Sweden - 812S3M metaG (Illumina Assembly) | ecosystem: Environmental > Terrestrial > Soil > Wetlands > Permafrost | place: Sweden... | reverse complement strand
TGATCCAGATTCGTGCGTGATATGGTTCTACTTTAGCCGGAGGTTCGCGATAAGTAGGGCGTGATGGATAACCAACTTGCACAGCAGGCGCACCGCGATTATGTGGAGAGCCAAGTACTGTCGGCGCTCCCGGCAGAGCGCATATATCTGTTGTACAAGATCGCGATCAACAGTGTAAATACCGCCATTGCGCGACTCAAGGACGGGGATATTTTTGCGCGGGGCCGTGCGGTCAACAAGGCTCATGAGGCCGTGGACGAACTGAATTTCGCCATCGACCACTCCGTCGGCGCGAGTTTCACACGCACGCTAGCCGACCTCTATGTTTACGTCCAGCGTCAGCTAGTGACCGGACACACCCGAAAATCGGAGCAGGCATTCCGGGAGGCGCTCTCCGTGCTCACCACGCTCGCGGACACTTGGAGAGAGGTGGTCGTGCGCACATGCGGACCGGATTCACGCGTCCTCGAGCCGCAGCCGTTTACCGGTGCAAGCGCAGCGGACGAGGCGAAGACGGAGCCCGAGCCGGCGTCACGTGAAGTCTCGGAGCCCTACGCCGCCTACGGCGACGCGACGCAAGGAACTTTTAGTTCTCGGGATTGGAGCGGCTAGCAGCGTCGGCAGTCGCTTTGTCCAGTCCCTTGGTGATCATCTTGGACAGGCCCAGGCCTCCGTGCGCCGTGATGGCGCGCGCGAAGTATTCGTCGGCCATCTGCATGGTGGAGCTGGCGGTCTTATCTTCTCCGTCGCCTAACCATCCGCCGTCCTCTTCGTGAGAGGCTTTCAGAATCTGGCCTACCAGGAGAGCTTCAAATTGAGCCGCCGCGGCCTGCGTTTTTTGCGGGCTGTCGGTCTTCGAAACAGAAGCTCCGATGCCCGTCGAGAGTCCGGGTGTGGATAAAATTCCGGGGAGAAAAGTGTCTTCCGCCATGGGGATCTTAGAGGACGTCGATTTCCGCTTCCAGGGCTCCGGCGGCGCGCAGACTTTGCAGGATCGCGATGACATCGCGCGGCGTGGATCCGATGGAGCCGAGCGCGCGCACCAATTCCTCCACGGTAGCGCCCTTGCCTAGCACCAGGCTCCGGGTCTTCTCTTCTTTCGCGCCGACCTTGACCTCCGGGACAACCTCCGTTTTCCCCTGCGATAAGGCATTCGGTTGAGAAACCGTGTTCACGGTTTCGATTTCCACGGTGAGGTTGCCGTGCATAATGGCGACCGGAGAGACGCGGACTTCCTTGCCCATCACGATCGTGCCGGTGCGTTCATTGATCACGACACGCGCGATGCGGTCGGCCTGGACTTGCAGCGCTTCGATTTCGGCGATGAATTCAACCGCTCGCGCGGTGTACTCGGGCGGAATCGTAACAGCCACGAGTGCCGAATTCTCCGGCTTGGCCAGCGGCGACCCGGTGCTGGGGAACTTGGTATTGATGACGTTGCTGATCCGCAGAGCGGTCGTAAAATCCGGCTGCAGGAGTTGTAGCTTCACGTGGCCATTCGGCGCCACCGAAGGCCCCAAGCGTTCGATGGTCGCGCCGCCCGGGACCCGTCCCACCGTGGGATGGTTCACCGTTTGTCCGTTCCCGCCTCTTCCCGTGCTAAATCCGCCCGTGACCACCGACCCTTGCGACACCGCATAAACTTGGCCGTCCACTCCCTTGAGACTGGTGAGCAAAAGAAGCCCGCCCTGGAGATTCCGTGCGTCGCCCATGGCCGCGGCCGTAACATCTATATGCATTCCGGGTTGGGCAAAAGGCGGGAGCGTGGCGGTAACCATCACGCTGGCCGTATTCGCCAGGTGGATCAGGGTGGGATCGACCGCGACTCCCATCTGCTGCAAGAGATTGGCCACGCTTTGCGCGGGAAACAATGTCTGCAGACTATCGCCCGTATGATTGAGGCCGACCACCAGCCCGTAGCCGATGAGCTGATTGTCGCGCACGCCTTCGATCGAGACCAGCTCCTTGAGCCGTGTATTGGGCTGCGGCTCAGGCGCCAGCATCAATAAGGAAAGCAAAAAAGACAGCATTCAAGCATCTCCTAAAAAGGCAAAAGACTAAAAGGGCAAAAGACCAAGCAGTATTCGATAAAGGATATTCGGACGCCGCACCGCATCGGAAACCACACCCTTGCCGTTGACCTGAATTTCCATTTGTGCCAGCCTCGCCGAAAGCACCGAGTTAGTGGTGTCCAAATCGATGGGGCGAATCACGCCGCGCACGATGATGGTTTGATTTTCGGAGTTGACGCCGATATTCTTGGTGCCCTCGACGACCAGGTTGCCGTTGCGGAGGACGTGGGTCACGCGTGCGGATACGGTCGTCGTTAGACTCGTTGTACGACTCGTCGTCCCTTCGCCGTCCAACGCCTGCTGGCTGCTCGCGTTGGCGAGGTTGGTCCACGGGCCGGTCGCCTTGGTTAGCCCAGCCAGCGCCGGGATCGACGCTTGAACGCTGGACTGACGAGAAGTCTTGGTCTGCCCGGTGCTCACGGCGGAAGCGCTTTCCTGCACCACGATGGTGACGATGTCGTCGACGCGTCGCGAGCGTTGATCGGCTGCCAGATCCGAAAAGCGCGCATTCGGATTCCACAAAGACCCCGCGTCCACGGTCGGCCCATTCGCGGCCTCCGGCAGAGATGCCTGCTCAATATATTTATCGAGTGCGGACGGCTGTTTCGGCTTTTTGGTCTTGTCGTTGTCGGCGGCAGCGGATTGCGCGATCGTCGAGCTCAAAAGAATGATGGCTATGGCGACGTTTTTCATTGCACCGAATCCCCCACGATGACTTGGTTCTTCCCGGCGACGCGGGCGCTAAAATCTTTTCCGCTCGAGAGATTGCGCACCAGGATCGTGGATCCTTGAATCCCTTCCGCCAGCGCCTGCCCCTTGACCATCAGATGAGCGGCGCCGGAGAATACGTCCACGTTCACGATTTCGCCCCTGGCAACGTCCGGACGAGGCGCAATCTGCGACTTTCGAATCGGCAGACTCGCGCGCAGAAGACTTTTGGGAAGGTATCCAATCACCTCGTCGAGATTGCGTACGGCGCTATCGTCCAGCAGGAAGTCCTCGCAGCTTTCCAGCCGAACCTGACTCTTCTGAATCGGTTTGCCGGCCGGAATATTGACGATGGCAACAATCCGGGTCGTGCTCACCGTAATCCGCGTCCGCGCCCACACGGGAAACTGTTCGGAACCGTGGCGCACAAAGCCGCGCCACATAACCTCGGGCACGGCTGCGGTGGGCAATTGCAACCCGGAGCGCGGAAAGATCAGGTCGCCAAAGGGAACCGCGTGCGGGCTCGAAGAAGTAATCTCGATCTTCGCGCTCGCAATGCCGGGGACGTCGGCGAGCGTCGCCCGCATGGCCGTTTCGATTTCGGGAGCCTGCGGGATAAATGTGCGCTGAGAAAAACACACATCCGGAAGGTCGGTGAGTTCGACGCCCTGATTCCTGGCGATGCGTTGCAGATCGGCGCCGCGCAGCATCCGCGGCACGCCGGAAGCCGGGACGTAGCCTAGGCGGAAATCGCCGGATACCTGGCGAAATCCGGGAATCACGGCCGCGACATCGCGCGCCAGAATCACGTCGGATTGTAGGATTTGGCACCCCGGAAGCGGTGCGGTCAATGCCAATAAAAATGGTAGAGCCATTATCATCTCGTCAGATTATTCATGCCTTGATACATCTCGTCGGCGGCTTTAATGACTTTGGAATTCGCCTCATAGGCGCGCTGACTGACAATCAGGTTGACGAACTCGTCGACGACGCTGACGTTCGATTGTTCCGTATAGCCCTGCAGCAGGGTTCCGAGACCCTCCTGTCCGCCGGGGTTTCCGACGATGGGTTCGCCCGACGCGTTGGTCGGCGCGTAAAGGTTCTGGCCGAGGCTATTCATGCCGGCCGGATTAATAAAGGTAGCGAGCTGAATCTGCCCGGCGGTTTGCGACGCCGTCTGATTCGGCACCGTGTAGCTCACCGTTCCGTCGGTCGCGATGGTGACGTTCTGCGCGTTGGGAGGCAGAGTAATCGCAGGTTCCACCAGATTGCCGTTCGCGTCCACCAGGCCGCCGTTCTGATTCAACTGGAACTGGCCGGAGCGTGTGTAGGCGAGATCGCCGTTGGCCATCCGCACCTGGAAGAATCCGTTGCCCTGAATGACCAGATCCAGCGGATTCGAGGTCTGCGTGAAGCTTCCTTGCGTGAAAACGATTTCGTTGGAGGTGGCACGGGTTCCCAACCCCAGCTGCAAGCCGGTCGGGACCGTGGTTTGCGAACCGGCCGCGGCGCCGGGCTGGACCACCGTCTGATACAGCAGATCCGAAAACTGCTGGCGACGGGCCTTGAACCCGGCGGTGTTGGAGTTCGCCAGATTATTGGCGATGTTATCCACATTCATCTGCTGTGCCGTCATTCCGGTGGCGGCGCTATATAGAGCTCGGATCATGATTTGTTCTCCCTCATCGGTTTATTCTCGGTCGGCATTCTTTTCCTTCTCGTCGCCTTGCCCGACATGTTAGGCACCCACGCGAGCGACCTCGGTCAGCGATTGTTTGTTCATGTCCGTCGTAATCGAGATGGCCTTCTGCAACATCTCGAATTGGCGCATCAATCCGACCAGGCGCACGGCGGACTCCGCGGGTGCAACGTTTGAATTTTCGATCTTGCCTTGCACCACCGTCGCACCGGTCGCAGCCGGATCGGCATCGGTTTTGCCGGCGCTGAAATAGCTGTTGCCGACTTTCTGCAGCACCGCCCGATTTGTAAAATCGGCGACCTGTAATTGGCCGATGGCTTTTCCATTTTCTGACACCGAGCCGTTGGCGCTGACTTCCACGGACCCTTTCGAACTCGCTTGGATCGGCTGTCCGTTGGTATCCAATACCTCGTAGCCTTCGGAGGTGACAAGGCGGCCGCTCGTCGAAAGCTGAAAGGCGCCGTTGCGCGTATATAGCTTACCGGCGGGCCCCTGGACCGCGAAGAACCCCCGGCCGGAGATTGCAAAATCCAGCGGACTTCCGGTGGGAGCTAAAACGCCCTGGCTGAAGTCCGTCCATTGTTTATCGATCAACGGAAGACGAGTGGAGCTCCCGTCGGTGGATTCATCCTCCGCCGCCGTAAATAGACTGTAGAACTCCTGGTCCAGTTTGAATCCGCCGGTCGTGGAGTTCGCAAGATTGTTGGCCACAAGGTCGAGCGCTTGCATCCGCGATTGCAGACCACTGGCGGCAATGACTGAAACAGAATCCATAAAGTATGTCATCCCGGATTGCACGCACGAGGCCAAACTCTTCGCATAAACTTTCCCTAGAAGATTCAGCGCGTCCTGCGATATGAAGAATGCGGAGTGCTTGGCGAACCGTCAGATTCCCGACGAGACTCGGCAGAGATCCGACGGACGCCGCGCGCTAAATGATTGATAATCGAGTCAGCCAGAAATGGCTGTCCAACTGCATAGTAGAGGCTTCACGCGATGATAGCCTCTATTCAAATTGCGTCCGCGGTTCGCGCCGTGCAGGCAGCTGCAGCGTCTTCTGCGCAGAGTAGCGAAACATCCACCGCCGCGAATTTCGGCAGCGTCCTAGGGCAATATCATACGCCCTCCGAAGACGGCTCCGAAACCGCCAGCGATCTTCAGGGCGGAAAGCATTCGCAACAGGACTCCTCTTCGTACAAGGCTCCGGCTGCGACACCGAATCCCGCAAGCGCGACGAAAACCAATCCGGCGCTTGCCGCGGCTGCGGCTCAAGATCAGGAGACAAGCGCGTCGGCCACAATCTCCGAATCGAGCGAGACTTCCGCCGAGACATCCAGTGCCGCGAAGTTCCGAGGTCTGCTGTCGAGGATCCGTTCTTTACGAAGTCTCGAAGAGACCGACGCCTCGAGCGCCCCATCGCAGAAGCCCGCGAGTGTAACCGAGACCGCGATGGCGCCGTTTCTCGCCACACCAACCTCTGAAGCAAGCCATCTAAAACTTCCTCTTACTTCGTCTCTAACGTTGAAGCAATCTGGCAGCGCGTCCCAGAATACTTCGGCCGCGGCGACGGAAGCAGCGCCAGCGGTTGAAACCGAGGCGCCCATTCCCGTCGCACCGCCTCAAGTGCAGAACGAAGAGGCGACGACGTCCGCAGGGTCGCTCGCTTTCGCGGCTCGTCTCAATCCCAGCACCGAAACGCAGCCCGCAGCCTCCAACGCGCCCGTCACGCTGCAGCAACTGCAGCAGCAAGCGCAGACCCCGGTGGAGTCGCAGGCTGCCACGAAGCAGGTTGCCGCAACGTCCGATTCATCCTCTGACTCGCGCACCGACGCGCACAGCAGCGGCGGCGGATTTCAATCACCGCAGCAAAATACAAGCGAACTGTTCGCTAAGCCGGAAGTGCCGATGGCTCAGACCGCGGTTACGGCGAGTGCTTCCGCGCCGGCATCCCCGGATAGATCGTCAGGGGATAAAACGTCCAGCCCTTTGCCGACGGCGGCGCAGATGGATCGAGTGATCGAGCCGCCCGCAACATCGTCGAACACGAATCACGATGTCACGATTCGGATTCCGGACGCCACCGACGGGGGCATGGCCGTGCGCTTCGTACAGCGCGCCGGCGAGGTTTATGTTTCCGTGCGCACCAGCGATACGGAAATGGCGCAGACGCTGCGCGGCGGTCTCACCGATTTAGTCAGCAGCCTGCAAGATGGCGGAATTCGGACCGAAGTGTGGCAACCCGGCTCGGATACGTCCTCGTCCCAGGGCGATCCGCAACACGCTTTCACGAATCCCGACGGTTCGAATGGCAACTCGTCGTCATCCGGTTCGAACTCCGAACAGGAAGCCAATCCGCAGAATAAACCCCGATGGGTCGAGGAAATGGAAAACTCCATCGGCACCATCAAGGAGACTTCACAATTATGGCAAGCATAGGTTCCGTCCTCGGCACGGGGAGCAATCCTCTTCCCACCTCGTCCACGACCGGCAGCTCTTCGTCCAGCAGCGCCTCCAGTGCAGATCCGCTCGCCAGCGAGTCCACGTTCCTGCAGTTGCTGGTGACGCAGCTCCAGAACCAGGACCCCACGCAGCCGATGGACAGCACGGCGTTTCTCGGCGAATTGGCGCAATTCAGCCAGCTGGAACAACTGGTCAGCATCAACACAGATTTGCAAAACGGGATTCCGGTGACCCCCGAAGCCGCGGCCACAACACCGACCACGACTACCCCCACCACCGCAAGTTAATCATTTACCAATAGGAGAAAACTATGTCATCTTTTTCGACTCCCCTTTCCGGATTGCTGGCCAACGAACAAGCACTGAATATCGTCGGCGATAATATCGCGAACATGAATACGCAGGGATTCAAGTCTGATAGCGTCCTTTTCGAGGACGCGATGAACCAGGCTTCGGCGTCCCTGCAGGTTGGCGCCGGTGTCGGCAGCACACTCACCGAACGCAGCTTTACGCAGGGCACGCTAGCGAGCACCGGCGGATCCACCGACGCCGCAATCCAAGGCAACGGCTTTTTTGTTCTGCAGAACAGTTCCGGCGCAACCACCTATACGCGCGATGGCAGCTTCAGTCTCAACGCCTCCGGACAGCTGACGACGCAGACCGGCGAACTGGTGGAAGGTTGGAGCGCCACGAACGGCGTAGTCAACACTTCCGGAGCAGTCTCTCCGATTACCGTACCGTCCGTCTCGTCGCAAGCTCCCACGCCCACCGCGAATATGACCGCCAGCGCGAACCTGGATGCTTCAGCGGCCGTGGGCACTAGCTTCAGCGTGCCGATCCAGGTGGTAGACTCCCTGGGGAACACGCAGACGCTAACCGTCGATTTCACAAACACAGCGCCTCTGCAGTGGAGTTACAACGTGACAATTCCCGGCGCGGATGTTTCGGGCGGAACAGCGGGAACGCCGAGCTCCCTCGCCACGGGAACCGTTGCCTTCAATTCCAGCGGCGTCATGACGTCCCCGGCGCCGGGCACTCCCGTCGACGTGAAAAGTGCCGCTCTCGCCGACGGCGCGGCGGCCCTCAATATTAATTGGAATCTGTACGATCCCTCCGGTAACCCGCTCATCACGCAGTATGCCAGCGCTTCCGCCTCCATCGGAACGACGCAGGATGGCGTTCAGGCCGCGACAGTAACCGGAACCAGCCTGCAGAATGGCGGCTTGCTGGTGGCCACTTTTTCCGACGGTTCGCAGCGCACCGTGGCGCAACTGGCGCTGGCCTCCGTCCCCAATCCTGATTCCCTGCTCTCGCTCGCGAACAATCAATACGCGGTCGGCGCCGGTACGGCCACTCCTTCGGTGGGCGCGGCGAGCACCGGAACACGCGGCTCCATCGTGGGCGGCTCGCTGGAGTCTTCCAACGTCGATATGGCCACGGAATTGACAAACTTGATCGTGTATCAGCGCGCCTACCAGGCGGACTCCAAGGCGATCACCTCGATCGATCAAATGCAGCAAACACTGATCGCACTGAACCTGTAATCGCCAGCTTGATGGAGTCATGATCCGAACACATGGACAAACAATGGAAGAACCATTGAGGCACTACGCACAAATCTCACTTCCGCTGCAGGCCGAGTTGGGCCGCTGTGTGATGTCCGTGCGCGACATCCTGGCTCTTTCGGTAGGCAGCCTCGTCACTTTGCCCAATCCGGTGGGTTCTAAGGTGACGATATTCGTGGGCGGGGCGTCGTTCTGTTCCGGAGATGTGATGCCGCGGGGCAGCGCCGCGGCAGTTCGCATCACCGAATTTGAAAACCGGGACGGAAAATAACAGGCACTTCCATGGAAATGTTCCAACAATTCGTCATCGTTCTGGCCGTTCTCGGTTTGCTGTGCGCTTCGCTGTGGATCCTCAAGCGCAAAGGCTGGGCTCGCACCGGGCTGCGGGGGCGCCGCGACGATGGTCAGCCGCGCCTGGAAGTCATCGACCGTCTGCCGCTCACCCCGCAGCATTCCCTGCATCTGGTGCGCTTGGCCGACCGCACGCTGCTGATCGGATTATCGCCGAACGGCTGCAATTTATTGGAATCCTCCCACGCCGCGGTTTCCTCCACGGCCCAGGGAGAAAACTAACTCATGCTACGAAAACTCATTCTTGGAATTATGTTCGCGACGGCGGCCCTCGCCGCTCCCGCCGTGAATTCTCCGCTGGCGGCTCTGGGCGCCAAAGGGACCGGCACGACGCTCAGCCTGCCGATGCAAATCGCGCTGTCGCTGACGCTGATGGTGCTGCTTCCGGCGGCGCTGATGTCCATCACCCCGTTCTTGCGGATCACCATCGTGTTGCACTTTCTGCGCCAGGCGCTCGGCACCCAGCAGACGCCCTCCAATCAGGTGCTGGTGGGGCTCTCGATGTTCCTGTCGCTGCTCATCCTGCAACCCATGACGAGCGAGATCTATAAGACCGCGTGGGAACCGATGGACCAGGGAAAAATCACGGCGAGCGAGGCCTTCGAGGAAGGCTCCAAACCGCTGAAGACCTTTCTGGCGAAGTTCGCCCGCGAAAAAGATATCCAGCTCTTTGTCGAAGTGGCGAAAGCCCCCGCGCCCCGCAATGCCGCGGACCTGGGATTACAGGTCTTGATCCCCGCCTACATTTTGTCGGAGCTGAAAACCGGCTTCCAGATCGGCGCCCTGCTCTTCCTGCCGTTCCTGGTGATCGACCTTGTGGTGGCATCCATCACACTTTCGATCGGCATGATGCAACTGCCGCCGGTGATGATTTCCGCACCCTTCAAGATACTTCTGTTTGTTCTCGTCGACGGCTGGAATCTGGTCGTCGGCTCGTTGGTCAAATCTTTTTATTAGGACGATTCATGACACCCGAAGCGACGGTACAAATTATTCGAGAAGCTTTAATGGCGGCCTTTGGACTCGCCGCGCCCCTGCTGCTGATCGGCTTCGGCGTGGGCGTGGCCATGAACCTGGTCCAGGTGGCGACGTCCATGCAGGACTCCGCGTTCACCACGTTTCCGCGGCTCGCGGCCTTCCTCACCGGTTTTATCGTTCTGATGCCGTGGATGCTGAAGCAACTGGTCGCCTATACGGTGGGGGTGTTTGCCAGCATCGCCAAGTATGGGCACTGAGCTCACCTTCGACGTCGGAACGCTCTACGCGTTCATCCTGGTGCTGGCCCGCATTTCCGGAGCGTTCATCTTTGTTCCTATTCCCGGCATTCAGGCGGGACCGCAGGTCGCTCGCGCGGCTCTGGC
>Ga0182030_10027538_pt1 | contig 10215 bp, 3 predicted proteins | sample 812S3MmetaG_FD_121299 | JGI IMG/M metagenome (GOLD analysis project Ga0182030, IMG submission 121299) | Permafrost microbial communities from Stordalen Mire, Sweden - 812S3M metaG (Illumina Assembly) | ecosystem: Environmental > Terrestrial > Soil > Wetlands > Permafrost | place: Sweden... | reverse complement strand
TTCCCATGGCAACCCGTGGGAATTCGAGCGGCCGGAGGTGAACTACGCGATTGGGTTCGGCGGTTGGGTCGAGGCGGTGCCCGGGGACGGTATTTTCGTGCGGAAGGTCTGGCATCCCGGGGAAACGGTCGAAGCAGTTGCGTTCGACACGCCTGTGGTCGGCTGGGGCGGGCGCCACGTCAATACGCTGCGCTTATGGTCGGCAAGAGCGCCCGATCCCATCAAACTGGATGCGTTCAACGCGGGCGACTATATCGGCGCGCTTTCCGACACTGTCCGCGCCGAGGCGATCTCAAAGGTGCTTTACCCAAGCGACGCCACTCCGGCCGGGCAGGAGCTTCGACTGAGACAGGAATATTTCTTCGCTTCTGCGTCGTTGCTTGATCTCGTGCGCCGGCACATGAAACAACATCGCGACATCCGTACGCTCGGCAAACATGTCTCAGTGCAACTCAACGACACCCATCCTTCGATTGGCGTCGCGGAACTGATGCGCATTCTCGTTGATTTGAACAATCTCGAATGGGACGACGCGTGGAAGATCGCCCAGGAGGTGTTCTCATACACCAATCACACGCTGCTGCCAGAGGCGCTGGAGAGCTGGCCGGTGCCGTTGATGGAGCGGCTGCTGCCGCGCCACATGCAGATCATCTACCTCATCAATGCCTCGCATCTCGACGGCGCGCGCAAGCGCGGCGCCGTCGATCCCGGCCTACTCGCTTCGATTTCGCTGATTGACGAAGCGGGTGGGCGCCGAGTGCGAATGGGATCGCTCGCCTTCATCGGCTCGCACAAGATCAACGGCGTTTCCGCGCTGCACACGAACCTGATGCGCGAAACCGTGTTCCGCGACCTCAATGCAATTTACCCTGGCCGCATCGTCAACAAGACCAACGGCATCACGTTTCGCCGGTGGCTCATCGAGTGCAACCCGGCGCTGACCCGCATTATTACAGCGGCGGTCGGAGAAAGGGCGCTCTACGATCCGGACGTCCTGAAGGGGTTCGCCAAATTCGCCGACGATCCGGCGACGCAGGAGCAGGTCACGCTTGCGCGCCGCGCCAACAAAGTCACGCTGTCGCAACTCATCGCCGACACCCTGGACCAACGGCTCGACTCCGATGCGATGTTCGACGTCCAGATCAAGCGCATTCATGAATACAAGCGTCAGCTGCTCAACATTCTCGAGACCATCGCACGATATAACGAAATTCGCGCCAATCCGACGATCGATTTCGCCCCGCGCGTCAAGATTTTCGCGGGCAAGGCCGCGGCGAGCTACACGCAGGCCAAGCTCATCATCAAGCTCGCCATCGACGTCGCGCGCATCGTCAATTCGGACCCGACAGTTCGCGGCCTGCTGAAGGTCGTCTTCCTGCCGAACTACAACGTCTCGCTCGCCGAAACGATCATCCCCGCCGTCGATCTCTCTGAACAGATTTCCACGGCCGGGATGGAAGCTTCGGGCACCGGAAACATGAAAATGGCGCTCAACGGCGCATTGACCGTCGGCACGCTTGATGGCGCCAATGTCGAGCTGCGCGATCTCGTGGGCAACGACAACATTTTCATTTTCGGCCTGACCGCGGCGGAGGTCGAGGCCTCTCGAAGACTTGGGATCGACTCGACCCAGCGCATCGAGGCCTCGCCGATCCTGCACCACGTTCTCGACGCAATTGGGTCGGGCGTTTTCTCGGCGGACGACCGCGGGCGTTACCAAGGCCTCGTGGATGCGCTAAGACATCACGACTATTTCATGGTTTGCGCCGACTTCGACGCCTACTGGGCAACCCAAATGAAGATCGACGCAGCCTGGCGCGACCGCAAGGCGTGGCTGAGGTCGAGCATAATTAACACGGCCAATGTCGGCTGGTTCTCGTCCGATCGCACAATTGCCGAATACGCCACCGAGATTTGGAATGCGCCGTTTAAACCCCTCGAATAGTCGTCAGGAAAAAATGTAAATGCCCGAAAAGTGGCGAGCGAGGGAGGAAGATATCGATGCGATCGCAGCGGCGCGTCAGGAGGACCCTTTTGCAGTTCTGGGACCCCATTTAACGGATAAGGGCTGGACGATCCGCGCCTTCGTGCCGGATGCGATCCAGGTTCGCGCCCTCACCCGAGACGGGGCGCTGATCGGCGCGCTCGAACGGCGCAAGGGCGATTTCTTCGAGGCGTTGTTTCCGGACCTAAAGGCGCGTCCGGCCTATCGAATCGAAGCCACCCGGGTCGGCGGCGTCGAGTCCTACGAGGACGCCTATTCCTTCAGCCCGGCGCTCGGACCGATCGACGATTATCTGCTGCTGGAGGGCACGCATCGGCAACTCTACAAACGGCTCGGCGCCCAGATCACGACGCATGAAGGCGTCGGTGGCGTATTGTTCGCGCTCTGGGCGCCGAACGCGCGCCGCGTCTCGGTGGTCGGCGATTTCAATCGATGGGACGGGCGCCGATGTCAGATGCGCAAACGCTTCGACAGCGGCTTGTGGGAGATTTTCATCCCGCATCTGGGCGCCGGCGCCGTCTACAAATACGAGATTGTTTCCGCCGAGGGCGTCCTGCAGCCGCTGAAAGCCGACCCCTACGGTTTCGAGGCGGAACTGAGGCCCTCGACGGCTTCGGTGGTCGCGTTCACCACCGACTTTTCCTGGACGGACGCGGAGTACATGGCGACTCGGCTAACGGGCGAGGCGCGCCGAAAACCGATGGCGATCCTGGAGGTTCACCTGGGGTCCTGGCGCCGGGGCGAGGGCGGACGATTTCTCACCTACGACGAGCTTGCGGATCAATTGATCCCCTATGCCGCCGATCTCGGCTTCACCCATCTGGAGCTTTTGCCGGTCAGCGAACATCCGCTCGATGATTCCTGGGGCTATCAGCCGATTGGCCTTTTCGCGCCGACCCGGCGGTTTGGCGCGCCCGATGGTTTCGCCCGCTTCGTCGATCGCGCCCATGCGGCGGGTCTCGGCGTGCTGCTTGATTGGGTTCCCGCGCATTTCCCTGTCGATACTCACGGCCTCGAGCATTTCGACGGCGCGCCGCTCTACGAGCACGCCGATCCGCGTAAGGGCTTCCATCCCGACTGGAACACTGCGATCTATGACTTTGGCCGCAGGGAAGTCGCCAATTTCCTGCTTGCGAACGCGCTCTATTGGGTCGACCGCTATCATGTCGACGGCTTGCGCGTCGACGCCGTCGCCTCGATGATTTATCTCGATTACTCGCGCAAGGCGGGGGAGTGGCTGCCCAATGCCGAGGGCGGCAATGAAAACCGTGACGCGGTCGCGTTCCTGAAACGCGTTAACGAAGCGGTCTACGGAGAATTCCCCGGCGCCATGACGATCGCAGAAGAATCCACCGCCTATTCCGGGGTCTCCAGACCGACCAATTTCGGCGGCCTCGGCTTCGGCTTCAAATGGAACATGGGCTGGATGCACGACACGCTGGACTATATGTCGCGCGATCCGATCTACCGCCGCTGGAGTCACGACAAGATGACGTTCGGCCTGCTTTACGCCTTCACCGAAAACTTCGTGCTGCCGATCTCGCACGACGAAGTCGTGCACGGCAAAGGGTCGGTGATCGGCAAGATGCCGGGCGACGAATGGCAGCGCTTCGCCAATGCGCGCGCCTACTACGCCTTCATGTGGGGTCATCCCGGCAAGAAGCTCCTGTTCATGGGCCAGGAATTCGGCCAGACGAGCGAGTGGAACTGCAACGAGGCGTTGCCCTGGTGGCTGCTCGATCATCCTCCGCATCAGGGTCTGCAGAGATTGGTGCGCGATCTCAACGCGCTCTATCGCTCGCGCCCGGCGTTGCACGCGCGCGATTGCGAACCTGAAGGGTTTCGCTGGATCGTCGTTAACGACGACTCGCAGTCCGTGTTCGCATTCCTGCGGATGGGCGCCGACGAAGACGGGCCGGTCGCGATCATTTGCAACTTTACCCCCGTCGTGCGGCGGGAGTACCGGGTCGGCCTGCCGATAGAGGGCAGATGGCGCGAGGCGCTCAACACAGACTCCGAGATTTATGGCGGCTCCAACGTCGGGAATTTCGGCGCTATTGTCGCGGAGCCTCGACCTATGCACGGATTTCCCGCCTCGGCGGCGCTGACCCTGCCTCCGCTTGCGGCGATTTATCTCGAATTCGACCCAACCTAGACCCCCATAAAGCCGGCCAAGAGATCGGAGGACGCGTTCATGAGTTCGCTGAAGCCGCCCAAGGAGGCGGCCCTTGCTCCTCCCTACGCCCGTCATGCGATGGCCTACGTTCTTGCGGGCGGGCGCGGCAGCCGGCTGATGGAATTGACCGATCGCCGCGCCAAGCCCGCCGTCTATTTCGGCGGCAAGTCGCGCATCATCGACTTCGCGCTTTCGAACGCGCTGAACTCCGGCATCAGGCGCATCGCAGTCGCGACGCAATACAAGGCGCACAGCCTGATCCGCCATCTGCAGCGCGGCTGGAACTTCTTTCGACCGGAACGCAACGAGAGCTTCGACATCCTGCCGGCCTCGCAGCGCGTCTCCGAGACCATGTGGTATCTGGGCACAGCCGACGCGGTCTTTCAGAACATCGACATTGTGGAGAGCTACGCGCCCCAGTTCATGGTCATTCTGGCCGGCGACCATATCTACAAGATGGACTACGAGAAGATGCTGCGCCAGCACGTTGAGGCGGGCGCCGATGTGACCGTGGGTTGTCTGGAGGCGCCGCTCGAGGAGGCGAAAGGGTTCGGCGTGATGCATGTCGATCCGTCCAACCGCATTCTTTCCTTCCTCGAAAAGCCAAAAAATCCGCCGCCAATGCCGGGCAAGCCCGACGTCGCGCTCTGCAGCATGGGCATCTATGTCTTCGACACCAAATTCCTGATCGAGGAGCTTCGTCGCGACGCGGCCGATCCCAATTCCTCTCATGATTTTGGCAAGGATCTGATCCCGTACATTGTCAGGAACGGCAAAGCCGTCGCGCATCATTTCGCCAAGTCCTGCGTCGTCTCCAGCGAGGAGGCGCATATCTACTGGCGCGACGTTGGAACCGTGGACGCCTATTGGGCCGCCAATATCGATCTGACCGACATTGTCCCCGATCTCGATCTTTACGACCGTGCGTGGCCTATATGGACTTATGGCGAGATCACCCCGCCGGGCAAGTTCGTGCACGATGTCGATGGGCGCCGGGGCGTGGCGATCTCTTCGCTCATTTCTGGCGGCTGCATTATCTCAGGCGCGGCGATCTCGCGCTCGCTTCTATTTACCGGCGGGCGCGTTCACTCCTATTCGACGGTCCACGAAGCCGTAATCTTGCCCTATGTACGCATCGGTCGGCATGCGCGTCTGCGCAAGGTCGTAATCGACGCCGAGGTGAGCATTCCCGATGGGCTGGTGGTCGGCGAGGATCCCGAACTCGACGCCAAGCGCTTCCGCCGCAGCGAGAACGGCGTCACGCTGATCACGCAGCCGATGATCGACAAGCTAGGTTCATGACGCCGCTCCGCGTTCTTTCGATCGCGTCGGAAATATTTCCCCTCATCAAGACTGGAGGCCTCGCGGACGTCGTGGGCGCCCTACCCGGCGCGCTCGCGCTCGAAGGCGTCGAGGTCCGCACGCTCGTGCCCGGCTACCCGCAGGTCCTCGCGAAACTGGAGTCCCGCGAGCGCGCGCGCCGATATCCCGCGCTGTTCGGCGGTCCGGCGCGAGTTATAGCCGCGCGCGCCGCGGGGCTCGATCTGTTCGTCCTTGAGGCGCCCCATCTCTTCGAACGGGCGGGCAGCCCCTATCTAGGCCCCGACGGACAGGATTGGCCCGATAACTCACGGCGTTTCGCCGCGCTCGCGCGTGTCGGCGCCGACATCGGCAAGGGCGCGATTCCCGGCTTTGCCTGCGACGTCGTGCACGCGCACGACTGGCAGGCCGCGCTCGCTCCGGCCTATCTGCACTACGACGGCGGCCCAAGGCCGCGCACGGTCGTGACCATCCATAATCTTGCGTTCCAGGGTCACTTCCCCGCGACGCTTCTGACGGCGCTCGCGCTTCCCACGCACGCCATGTCGATCGACGGCGTCGAATATTTCGGCGGCATCGGCTTTCTCAAATCCGGCCTTCTTTTCGCTGACAAGATCACCACGGTATCGCCAACCTACGCGCGAGAGATCCTCACGCCGGAATTCGGCATGGCGCTCGACGGATTGCTGCGCTCGCGCGCGGCCGATATCGAAGGCATCCTCAACGGCATCGACGACGTCGTCTGGGATCCCGCGAAGGACGCGCATCTGCCGCAAAAATACAGCGCACTGCGAATCGACGCGCGCCGCCGCAATCGCCCGGCCTTGCAGGATCGCTTGAGATTGGCGCCGGACCCTGACGCGCCGCTGTTCGGCGTCGTCTCGCGTCTCACCAGTCAAAAGGGTCTCGATCTGTTGCTGGCGGTGCTGCCCGGCATCGTCGCGCAGGGCGCGCAGCTCGCGATCCTCGGCGCCGGCGAAAAAGCCCTGGAGCAGGGCTTTGCCGCTGCGGTGGAGGGCTACGCCGGCGCTGTCGGTTGTGTCATCGGCTACGAGGAGGCGCTCGCGCATCTTGTCCAGGCGGGGTCCGACTTCATTCTCGTACCCTCGCGCTTCGAGCCTTGCGGCCTCACGCAATTATGCGGGCTTCGCTACGGAGCGACGCCAATCGTCGCGCGAGTCGGCGGGCTGGCGGACACGGTTGTCGATGCCAATGAAGCTGCGTTGAGCGCGGGCGTCGCCACGGGGATTCAGTTTTATCCGCCGAGCGCGCCGGAATTGCTCAATGCGATCAGGCGCGCACTGGCGATCCACCATGACGACACGGCGATGCGGCGGCTACGCTTGAACGGCATGCGCGCCGACGTTTCCTGGCGCGGCCCGGCCAAGCGATATGCGACCCTTTATCGCTCCCTCGTCACGGAGGCTCCGAAATGAACGCCGCCGCGCCGCTCGGCGTCACTCTCAGTCCGGGCGGCGCCAACTTCGGCATCTTTTCCGCGAACGCAAGCGCTGTATATTTCTGCCTATATGACGAGGCGGGCGAACGCGAAGTCGCGCGGACCCTGCTAACGCGCGACGGCGCGGGCGTGCACAGCGGCTTCATCCCCGGCGTGCACGCTGGGGCGCGCTACGGCGTCCGGGTCGATGGCCCGTTCGATCCCAAGCAAGGCCATCGCTTCGACGCCTCAAAATTACTCGCCGATCCCTACGCCGCCGCGATCGACCGCGCGTACCGATTGCATCCGTCGCTGTTCGAACGAGGCGCCGACAGCGCGCCGTTCGTTCCCAAGTGCGTCGCGCTGGCGCCTCTCGCGGGCGAGGCTGGACGTCAGCGCATTCCGTGGGACGGCACGGTTCTCTACGAGCTTAACTTGCGCGGTTTCACCAGGCTGCGCGGAGATATCCCAGAAGCCGCGCGCGGGCGTTTCGCGGGACTCGCTCAGGCTCCGGTGATCGCGCATCTCAAGAATCTCGGCGTCACCAGCGTCGAGATCATGCCGGCCGACGCCTATATTGACGAGCGACATCTGCCCGCGCTTGGGCTCACCAATGCCTGGGGCTACAACCCTGTGTTCCTCGGCGCACCCGACCCACGCCTGGCGCCCGACGGCTGGGCAGAGGTGCGCGCTGCGACAGACGCGCTGCACGACGCCGGCATGGAGGCCATCCTCGACATCGTCCTCAACCACAACGGCGAGAGCGACGAATTCGGCCCGACGCTTTCGTTCCGCGGCCTCGACAACGCAACCTATTTTCGTCTGCTCCCGGATGACCGCGCCCGCTACGTCAACGACATGGGCTGCGGCAATTGCCTCGCGCTGGACCGGCCCGCCGTTGCGGACATGGCGCTGTCCGCCTTGCGACGCTGGATGGCGCTCGGCGGCATCGACGGTTTTCGCTTCGATCTCGCCACCGCGATCGGGCGGCGCGACTGGGGCTTCGACCCGCATGCGCCGCTGTTTCAGCTGATCGCAAACGATCCCATCGTATCGAGAGCGAAGTTGATCGCCGAGCCCTGGGACATTGGCCCGGGGGGCTATCAGCTCGGCGGCTTTTCCGAGAGCTGGGGCGAGTGGAACGACCGCTTTCGCGATAACGCGCGCCGCTTCTGGCGCGGCGATGGCGGGCTGCGCGGGGATATCGCGACGCGCCTCGCCGGATCGCGAGATACTTTTCCGCACGCCCCCTCCCCCGCAAAATCCATCAACTTCATCGTCGCGCATGACGGCTTCACACTCGCCGATCTCGTCTCCTACGAGCGCAAGCACAACGAGGCGAACGGCGAGGACAATCGCGACGGATCGAACGACAACCAGTCCTGGAACAATGGCGTCGAAGGCCCAAGCGACGATCCCGCGGTCAAATCGGCGCGCGCGCGCGACATGCGCAATCTTCTTGCGTTGCTGTTCGCTTCGCGGGGAACGCCGATGCTCGCAATGGGCGCGGAGACCGGACACAGCCAGGGCGGCAACAACAACGCCTATGCGCAGGACAACGCGACTTCGTGGATCGATTGGAGCAAGGCGGATGCATCGCTCGCGGCGTTCGTGGGTCGTCTTGCCGCCGCGCGGCGCGCGCATCCCGCACTCGCCCGCGCGGCCTGGCTTTCCGGACAGCCCTTCGACGCCACGGGCCTGCCCGACGTGGAATGGCGCGACGCCAATGCTGCGCTGTCGTCGGGCGCCCATTGGGACGCGCGGCCGGATGAAATCCTTGTCGCCGCCCTCGCCGCGCCCGCCGCCGACGGCGTGGACCGCGTCGCGATCGCGTTCAACCGCGGAGCCTTAAGGACGTCACTGCGCCTGCCGGAGCCCCGCTCGGGTATGGCGTGGCGCATCCTGATCGATACAAGCGACGACTCCAAGGTCGATGTGGCGACCGACACAGCCGACCGGGTCGAGATCGACGCTCGCACGACGCTAATCCTCGCCGAGGCGGATGCGCCGCTCGAGGGGCTCCGCGCCCGGCCGCCCAAGGCCGAGGTCATAGACGCTCTCGCAGAGGCTGCAGGCATTGCTGGCACGTGGTGGGATGTCAGCGGCAAACAGACCATCGTTTCCCTGCCAACCAAACTCGCATTGCTCGAGGCCCTGCGGCTGCCCGCGCGCTCGGAGGCGCAAGCGAAGGACTCGCTGGACCGCCTCATCGAGGAAACCAGGGCGCGCGCCCTTCCCTATTCGCTGACGATAGCGCTCGACGGCGTGATGAAAGCCCCGCTCCGCGCCGATCCCACCGCGCCTGCGCGCCGGAGCGAATTCCATCTCATGACCGAGGACGGCCAAACCATTACGGGCCGCGTACCCGACGCCGGGGGGGATCGGCGCAAGTTGGCGAACGGGCGCGAGATCATCGAGCGCGCGCTCGATCTGCCGCCCCTGCCGGTCGGACGGCACCGGCTTGAAGTTGAGGGCGTCAGTTGCGCCCTCACCATCGCGCCGCCGGAGTGCTACGGCTCGAAATCCGCCTGGCGGCGCCGTTTCGGCGCGGCCGCGCAGCTTTATGCGCTTCGCCGCAAGGAGGGCGATCAAGGCATCGGCGATTTCACGACGCTCGGCCTCGCCGGCGCGGCCGTGGGGAGCCAAGGCGCGGCATTCCTCGGCGTCAGCCCCATGCACGCGCTGTTTCCCGACAACCGCGGCCGCGCGAGCCCCTATCACCCTTCGGACCGGCGCTTTCTGGAGCCGCTGCTGATCGACGTAGCCGCAAGCGACGATCTGCCCGGAGAGGCCGATGTCGGCGCCTTCGAAGCGCTCGCCGCGTTGCCGGCGGTAGATTATCAGACCGTGTGGACGCTGAAGCGCGCCGCTCTCAAGTCGCGACATGTCGCCTTCACGCGGGCGCGCGCCGGGCGCCCGGGCGATCCGATATTTGCCGAGTTCGATCGCTTCGTCGCAGAGGGCGGCGAGGCGCTGCGGCGCTTCGCAATCTTCGAGGCGATCTCGCACGAGCGGCAGGGCGGGGACTGGCGCCGTTGGCCCGACGCCTTGCGCCGGGGCGACGTTAAGGCCCTCGATGCAAAGGCCGAAGAGCGCGCCGACGATGTCGCCTTCTCGCTGTTCTGCCAATTTCTGGCCGACCGCCAATTGAAGCGCGCCGCGGCGCGCGCGAAGGCGGGCGGGTTGGCGATGGGCTTTTACCGCGACCTCGCCGTGGGCGCCGCGCCCGATGGCGCGGAGAGCTGGGCCCGCGCGGAAGAACTCGCGGTGGGAGCG
>Ga0182030_10027537_pt1 | contig 10215 bp, 9 predicted proteins | sample 812S3MmetaG_FD_121299 | JGI IMG/M metagenome (GOLD analysis project Ga0182030, IMG submission 121299) | Permafrost microbial communities from Stordalen Mire, Sweden - 812S3M metaG (Illumina Assembly) | ecosystem: Environmental > Terrestrial > Soil > Wetlands > Permafrost | place: Sweden... | reverse complement strand
GGTGATCAACACCTCCAGCACCAACTTGGAGGGGTTGTTGCAGTTCTCGGTGACCGCCAACACCACCAACGTGGCCACGATCGAGTTGTTCAGCACCGGCGGCTTGATCGCCGGGGCCACCAACCAAGCCTCCGCCCTCTTCACCACCTCCTTCGCCACCCTCGGCACCGGCCTGCACCCCTTTTACGCGATCGTCGCCGACCAGTCCGGCAACCGCTATCAGACCCCGACGTTGTCCTACCGGTTCCCCCTCATCTGGCCCACGCTGCAGCCGGCCGCCACCAGCCTGAGCTGGCCCGCGCTGCCCGGGCTGACGTACAACGTGCTCGCCGCGACCAACGCCGCCGGCCCCTTCGAGCCCGCCGGCTCCCTGACCGCGACCAACTCGCCGGCGCAATGGCCGATCAATCCGACCAACCCGGCGACGTTCTACCAGATCCAGGCGACGCCGTAGATCCAAGCCCGCCCCCGCTTTCCCCGGCACCCCTCCTGTCCGGTTGACAATCCGCGGCCCCGGACGAAGTTGACGCCGTGCTATGATCCGGCTCCTCTTGCCCCTGCTGTTGCTGACCGCCGCCTCCGGGCCGGGCGCCACGTTGCAAACCAACTGGCCCTCGTTCCGCGGCCCGGGCGCACGCGGGATCGCCGAGGGGCCCGCCACGGTCACCACGTGGGACCTGGATGCCTCCCGGAACATCCGCTGGAAAACGCCCCTCCCCGGGCTCGGCCACTCCAGCCCGGTCATTTGGGGGGATCGCCTCTTCGTCACCACGGCCGTGAGCCGCAAGGGCGCGGCGGACCTGAAGGTCGGCCTCTATGGCGACCCCGGATCGTCGGAAGACAAGGGCGTGCAGGCGTGGCAGGTCATCTGCCTGGACAAACGGACGGGCGCGGTCCTCTGGGACCAGACCGCCTGTGAAAACGCGCCCCGACAAAAACGTCATCCCAAGGCCACCCACGCCAATTGCACGAGCGCGACCGACGGCGAAAACATCGTCTCCTTCTTCGGCTCCGAGGGCATTTTCTGCCACGATCTGAACGGGAAGCTCCGGTGGAAAAAGGACTGGGGGACGCTGCGGGTCAGCCCGGTCGTTTACAACGACAAGCCCTGGCCGGAGGGGGCCGATCTGGAGTGGGGATTCGCCAGTTCGCCCATTCTCCACGACCACCGGGTGTATGTGCAATGCGACATCCTCACGAACGGCTTCGTCGCCGCGCTCGACGCGGCGGACGGCCGGGAGATCTGGCGGACCAGGCGCAACGACACCGGCACGTGGAGCACCCCGACGGTTTGCCTGGAAGGCCCGCGCCCGCAATTGCTGGTGAACGGTTGGAGCCACATGGGCGGCTACGACCTCGCCACCGGCGCCGAGATCTGGCGGACGGCCGGCGGCGGCGACTGCCCGACGCCGACCCCGGTGGTGGACCACGGCCTGATCTTCCTCACCAGCGCCCACGGCCCGCGCAAGCCGATCTATGTGGTGCGCACCGACGCGACCGGGGATGTCTCGCTGCGCGACGGCACCGGCACTAACCGGTATGTCGCCTGGAGCACGCTGCGCGGCGGCGCCTACATGCAGACGCCATTGGTCTATGAGGGACGGCTGTATAGCTGCCAAATCGACGGGGTGCTCTCCTGCTTCGAGGCCGCCACGGGGAAGCAGCTCTACAAGGAGCGGCTGGGAACCGGAGGCGAAGGGTTCAGCGCGTCCCCCGTGGCCTGCGAGGGGAAGCTTTATTTCACCAGCGAACAAGGGAACATCTTCGTCGTGAAGCCGGGGGCGGAGTTCACCGTGCTCGCCACCAATCGCATGGGCGAGGCCTGCATGGCAACGCCGGCGATTTCGGACGGGGTGTTGTACGTGAGGACACAGTCCCGTCTGGCGGCGATCGCGGAGGGCCGCTGATCCCGGGCGGGGCCGCGGTGGCCGCGTGGCCGCGAAAGCAATTTATGAAAGTAATCATCGATTTGTGTCTCGTGCCGCTGGGGGTGGGGGTCTCGCTCTCACCGTATGTGGCGGCGTGCGAAAAGGTCCTGGCCGAGGCGGGCCTGAAGACGGCGTTGCATGCCTACGGCACCAACATCGAGGGCGAATGGGACGCGGTGTTCGCGGCGGTCAAACGCTGCCACGAGGTCGTCCATGGCATGGGGGCTCGGCGCGTCTCCACGGTGATCAAGCTCGGCACCCGCACCGACCGCGAGCAGACGATGGAAGAGCGGGTGAGGAGCGTGGAGGAGAAACTGGCGGGATAGGCGCGGCAGGAGTGGGGCGGGCATCCTGCCTGCCTCCCGTCCTGGCTTGCCGCCACGGCTCTCGGGCTGGAGGCCCCCCAGAGAGGGCAGGCAGGAGGCCCGCCCCACCATAAACTGAGATTCCGTGCCACGGATCGTTCGTCAATTGACTTCGCGCCAGGTTGGTGAGAAATTCACGACGAAACCGCCACTAACCGATGAAATACCACCGCCTTCTTTCGTTTTGGACCCGCTCCGTGTTGATTCTCACCCTCGCCGGCCTCGGTGCTCTCCCGCGCCAGGCCGCCGCGGCCGACCCGGGAAAGGTGGGCGACGGGGATTTCCAAGTGGGGCCCGATTACGCGACGGATCCCGATCTTAAGGACCAGGGAAAGCCGAAGGGAAAATCGTTCGAGTTTTCGATGGCCCTGGCCGACAGCAAGATCTTCCGCGGGGATGATCCCACGCTCCAGCCGGAGAAAAAGGCGGTGCGCAAGGCGCGAAAGATCTTCGTCTATGTGCCCGCGGCGTACAAGGACGGCACCAAGGCGCCGATCCTGATCATCCACGACGGCCCGGGCCAGCTCGGCCTCGTGCGCAACGCGCTCGACAACCTGACGGTCTCCGACAAGGCCGGTCGCAAGCTCCCCGCCTTCATCGCCATCGCGGTCGAAAACGGCGGCAACGACGGCAAGAAGAGCGAGCGCGGCCTCGAGTACGACACCATGTCAGACCGGCTGGCGCGCTTCATCAATGACGAGGTGCTGCCGGCGGTGCTGAACAACGCGGAAATCAAGGCCGCCTATCCACACATCGCCATCACCTCGGACCCGTGGGGCCGGGCGGTGATTGGCTGCAGTTCGGGCGGCGCGGCGGCGTTGACCATGGGCTGGTTCCGGCCCGACCTGTTCCGCCGGATCATCGCCTACTCGGGCACCTTCGTCGCCCAACAGGACGAAGATGCGCCGGAGGTCGGCAAGTTCCCGTCGGGCGCCTGGGAGTATCACTCCGGGATGAAGCTCATGGAGAACACCCCCGTGAAGCCGCTGCGTATTTTCACCCATGTCTCTGAGAAGGACCTCCGCCCCAACGACCCGGAGGAGACCCACCACAACTGGGTGATGGCCGGCAAGCGCACGACCGCGGCCCTGGAGGCGAAGGGGTACCACCATCGTTTCGTCTTCAGCCTCGCCACCGGGCATTGCGATCACCGCGTGTTTGAGCAGACGCTGGCGGACACGCTCGTCTGGGCGTGGCGCGGCTACCAGCCTGAGTAAGGCCTGACCCGCGGTCCGGTGGCCTATACGGCGGCCCGGCGGGTCCCCGGCCGGCCCACGCCGCAGGCGGTTGCAAATTCTCCCCCCGCGTGCAACGGTATCCCGTGTTTTATCGGGCTGCCGGGGCCTTTCGGCCCGGCCGCCGCGCGTTCCACCACGCCATCCAACCACGGGAAACCTATGAACAAACAACTGACTCTATTGATCGCCGGCCTGCTGGGTCTGGCTTGCGCGGGAAACGGCGCCGAAATCTGGTGGCCGCAATTCCGCGGCCCGAACAGCTCCGGCGTCTCCGACACCGCCCAGCCACCGGTCGATTTCGGCCCCGGCACCAACCAGCTCTGGAAGACCCCCCTCCCCCCGGGCGCCTCCTCGCCCTGCATCTGGCGCGACTCGATCTTCGTCACCACGTTCGAGGGTGGCGCACTGCAAACCCGCTGCCTCAGCCGCACGGACGGGAAACTGCTCTGGAAGCAGGATGCTCCCGCCGGGAAGCTCGAGGATTTTCACCCCGAGGAAGGGAGTCCGGCCGCCTCCACCTGCGCCACGGACGGGGAGCGGGTGGTGAGCTATTTCGGCTCCCGCGGTGTGTTTTGCGCTGATCTGCAAGGGAAACTCCTCTGGAGCCACCCCTTGCCCACCGCGGAAACGGCCGGCGGCTTCGGCACCGGGGGCTCGCCGGTGATCATCGGCGGACTGGTCATCATCAATCGCGATCAGCTCAAGGACTGCTCCCTCCTGGCGCTCGATTTGAAGACCGGTGAGAAGGCGTGGGAAGCCATGCGACCCGACGTTTCGCAGAGCTTCGGCACCCCCATTTTCTGGCAGAACGGCGGAGCCGACGAAGTGGTCATGTCCGGCTCGCTGAAAATCAAGGGCTATGACGTCAAGACCGGCACCGAGCGCTGGTCGCTGGCGGGGATGCCCTCCTTCACCTGCACCACCCCGGTGCTCGGCGACGGCATGCTCTTCTTCGCTGGCTGGTCCCCCGGCAAGGAGCCCGGCACGATGCCCTCCTTCGCTGATCTGGCCGCCAAGGCCGACGTGAACCATGACGGCATCATCACCTTGGAGGAAGCCAAGGCGGCCGGATGGGGCGGCTATTTCAAGTCCTTCGATGCGAACGGCGACGGGAAGGTCACGGCCGAGGATCTCGATTTGATGAAGTCCCGCATGGCGAAAGGCGATAACGTGCTGGTGGCCGTGAAGCCGGGGGGCAAGGGCGAGTTGACCAAGGAGGCGGTGGCGTGGAAGCAGACCGGCGGCCTCCCCTACGTGCCCTCGCCGCTCTACTACCGCGGGCGGGTCTATCTCGTCCGCGATGGGGGGATGGTCTCGTGCTTCGACGCCAAGACCGGCGCGCCCTTCTACGAAAAGGAGCGGCTCGACGCCGTGGGGAACTACTACGCCTCGCCGGTGGCGGCGGACGGCCGCGTTTATTTCATCTCGCTCACCGGCAAGGTCACGGTGGTGGAGGCGGGCGGCGAAACGCCGAAGGTCCTCAGCCGGGCCTCGTTCGGAGAGCGCATCTGCGCCACCCCCGCCTTAGTGGGCAAAACCCTCTACCTGCGCACCGCCTCCGCGCTGTTCGCCTTTGCCCAGTGACGCGCGCTGCGCGCCTTGGCGATCGGCTCCTCTGCCGCATGGAGCACAGAACCCCGCGTCATGCGGGAACCAATTCCAGCGCGTGCCGGGATGCCGAACCTGATGCGGCGAGGGCGCCAATTCGCTCATCCAAGGTCGCCAGCACGCCGCCGCGGCGAAGGGCGAGCCCAACCAGGTAGGCATCCGTCACCTGCTGGTGCCCAACCAACCGGTCTCCGGCGAACGCGGCCGCCTCGACGAACGGAACTTCGTCGGCCCAGAAACAATGGTCCCGCGCCGCAGTGTTGGCAACCAGCACGCTGGTGGCTTCCCGCGGCGTGACAGCGTCCCGGGAGAACGCGGGATTCGACACGATGCGGACGAAACCCGCCTCGGTGAGGGGACAGGTCGCCCAGCCTTCACTCCTCCGCCGGGCAAACCACTCCAAGACCCGCGCGTGCCGGGCATGGCCCGGCCAAAGCAGCGCGATCAGGACGTTGGTATCCAGCAGCCTAACCTTCATGCCCCCTCGCCTTCGAGCCGGCGCACGTCCTCCGTGGTCACGGGAGGCGAATCGGCCGGGAGCCGGAACACGACCACACCGCCCTTTTCCACGCCTGGGGTCGCAGCCTCCACCCCGCGTCGCACCAAGTCGGATATGGTTTTGCCCAGAGATACCCCGCGCGCCTTGGCCCGGCGGGAGACCAACTCCGCGACATCATCATCCAGATTCAACGTCGTCCTCATGAGTAGATGATGCTCTCCAATCGATTTGATGTCAACCCGGCAGAGCGACATCACACCTGCGACCCGGTGCGAGCATCACTCTCCGCCGCCCGGATGCTCAACGGGCAGCCGGATCCTCCAGTTCCCGCCGCGCCAGCAAACGGTAGCGGAATTTCACCCCGCGCGGGCTTTGGCTCATGCCGGTGACCTGGAGGAGGCCGCGCGTCCCGTCGTCGGTTTCCATGGCATAGAGGGTTTGCCAGTCCAGCCCCGCAATTTGGAACAACATCGGGCCGCCATTGTGGCTGCTGCGGCTGACCAGCGATCCTCCGAGGGCCGCGGCGATCTGTTCCGGGCTGACGGTTTCGAAACTGAGGTTCGTCCCCGCCACGACGGCCGCTTTCATTTCAAAGCCATAGAGGGCCTGCTGACTGGCCACGGGCAGCCCCGTCAGGTGGATGCCGTGCTGGTGCGCCCAGGCCCACACGGCAGCGGCGTCGCGGTCCCAATCCAGGCCGGACGGCAGGGATGAGGTCTCTCCGGTTGCGAGGTTGAGGAGCCAGTCTCGGCCAGACTGGTAATCATAGAGAACCCGCTCCAGGATCGTGCCGGAGGCGGCGGGGGCGGCCGGTTCGGTCGGCGCGGGGATTGCGGCCGGGGTGAAGATCGGCTCCGCCGGGGCGAGGGTCAACGAGCCGGTGGTGGGCGGGAGAAATCTTGCATAGGCGAGGCGGCGGGACGCAACCACCAACAGCAGGAACACCGCCGCCGCCCCCACCAAAACCACCAGGAGCTTGAGCCCTGGCCGGGAACGCCGACGGGACAGGAAAACGACCGCGGCACCCGCGGCCAGAGCCAGCAACAGCAGTTCCGGCGCGCCCGGCCGGAAGGCCACCCACCAAACGCGGTGAGGCGGGGCCGACGGATCCACCGAGACGCTCAGCGGCCGGCCCCCGACGCGGCAGAGTTCCAGGTTCTGCCCGCGCAGGGTCTTGGCGCTGAGCATCGCCGTGCGGCGCAGTTCGGCGGAGAGTTCGGTAAAATCACCGGCCAACTCCTCCCGGACGGTCCGGCCTCCCTCGCGGGTCACCAGCGCCACGTGATCCTCCCCCAGCGGTGTCAGGTCCATTTCGACGGCGAAGCGGTAAAGCTGGAAGTCCGCGGCAGGTTCCAGGGGCCGGGTGAACGTCTGGCCCCCGGCCGTCGGCAGCGAGCACATAACCGCCCCCGGGCGCGACGCCAGCAACTCCCACGAGATCCTCACGCCGGTCTCGCTCGCTCCGCTTTGCCCGGAAACGGCCACCCAGCGGGGGTCGTCGGAGGAAACCACCCGCCCCACCTCGACGTGGCCACGATAGCCCCGGCCGTCGGCCGCGGTCACCGTGAAAAGATCCCACCCGGCCTTCCCCATCGGCATGTTGACCGCGCCGATCTGCGCCACCTCCATCGCCCGCCCGGCCGCGCGCGCGGTGGCCTCGTCCGGCAACAGGAAAGCAAGCCCCTGGACGTCCGATCCGGGTGGCAGGATTTTCCACAGCTCATCGCCGGCGGTTTCGCCCGGCCGGACCAACATGGCCGGCTTCGGCCCGCGCTGCCCCGCGAGCAGCGCCTCCGCCGCCGCTCCCAGCCGCGGGCCGGACAGCATGGCTCGCAGCTCAACCGCGCTGCCGCGGACTTCGGCGTGGACGTTCACCAGGACGAGGTTGCCCCGCACCTCCGCCGGCCCCCAGGAGATCTGCTCCAACACCGGTTGGAGCGCGCTCTGCCGCAGGTAGATGCCGTAGCCCCCCGCGAGGAGCAGCCCGACCGCGGCCAGCAGCATGGCAACCAACTGAAACCCCGGGAGGCGGTCCCCCCGGCTCTGGCCGGAACGCCTAATCGCGAGGAGGAGGCCGGACCAAATCGCCAACATCACCCCGGCAACAAAGGCGCCAGGACCGAGCCGGAGAAGCAGCGAACCGCCCGGCGGAGGCACGCCGAACAAGACAATCGCGGGGATCACCGCCATCACGACCGGCGCAATAAACCAGGGAACCGAGGCCGCGGCACCGCCGACGAGCCCCAGTTGATCCGCGGGCGTCTCTGCCGGGGCCCGGCCGGTCGCGGCGGTGACGGCGGCGCGCAGGGCCTGGTGCCAGTCGGCCACCCGCGCGTTCCAAACGCTGGGAAAGTTGAACCACCCTTCCATCGGCGAGAGCAGGAGCTGCCGGCGCTGCCCACCCTCTTCGCAGACGATGCTGATCAACGACAGTCCGACCGGGTTCACGGAGCGCGGGAACCGGCCCAGGCTCACATCGCGGATGGCGGCCAGTGGCACCACCGTGCTCCGCCCCTCGCGGGTGTGGGTGAGTTGCCGGGCGTCGAGGACAAGCTGGCCGCGGGTGGAGCGGCCCAGCGCCGGGCCGCTCAACCGGCCGAGTTGCTCCGCTGGGAAAAGGAGCCCGCTCCCCACCTTGGGGATGAAGGTAGCCCCGCCGGCCACCGGGTCCACCCCGGGACGATGGCCGGCCTGCGCCGCCACCACGGTCTCGACCTCGGTGCGCATTTCGCCGGCGGTCTGGTAGCGGAGTTCCGGGGTCCGCTCGAGCGCGCGCAACACGATTTCATCGAGCCGCACGTCGATCCGCACCTTGCGCGAGGGCGGCTGGAGCCGGTCCGCGGGCAGTTCGCCGGTGAGCATCTCGTAGAGCACCACGCCGAGCGAATAGATGTCGGCGCGATGGTCGGTGCGGAGATGCTCCCGCTGCTCGGGTGCCATGTATTGCGGCGTGCCGGCGGGCTGCGACTCGGCGAGGCCGGTGGACGGCCCGGCGCCGAGCATTTTGGCGATGCCGAAGTCCGCTATCTTCACCCGGCCCTCCCGGTCGAGCAGCAGGTTCTCCGGCTTGATGTCGCGGTGCACAATGCCGTGCTCGTGGGCGAACTGGAGCGCCTCGCAGACCGGGGGCACCACCGCCAGCGCCTGTTCCGGCGTCAAACGGCCGGCTTTCAGCGCCTGGCGGAGGTTCACCCCGTCCACAAACTCCATGAGCAGGTAGTAGAACCCGCCGGCCTGGCCGAAATCGTGGATGGTGACGATGTTGGGATGGTTGAGCGCCGCCAGCGCCTGGGCCTCACGCGCGAACCGCTCCGAGAACTGCGGATCGCCCACCCGCTCGGGGGCGAGCAGTTTCAACGCGACCAGGCGGTTGAGCGACTTCTGGCGGGCCTTGTAAACCACCCCCATGCCGCCACGGCCGAGGCATTCGAGGATCTCAAACTGGGGGAAATGGGGGGCGAGTTCGGATGGCGGCGGCGGCGGGAGCTGCGGCCCGCGGGGCGCAGCGCCCTCCTCCGGCAGCGCTGTCTGCGTGGCCAGGTTCATCGCCATCAGGCAGGACGGGCAGAGCCCGCCGGGGGAGCTGGCCGAGAGGGCGGTCCCGCACTGGCCGCAGACCGGGTTCGAGTTGTCGTTCATGCCCGTTACTGACCGGTCGGAGCGGGGTTGTTACCAGGTTCCGGAGAATCAGCCCCGGGCCAGGGCGTTCGCCAGGTGGCGCATCTCCGCCACGACGTCGGCCCCCGCGGGCAAGGTTTGGGCGATTTCCTCGCGGTAGATCTCGCGGAAACGCTTGCGCAGCCGGTGGACCGCCACGCGGGTGGCCCCTTCGGTGCCGCCGAGCCGGGCGGCGACGGAGGCGTAATCGAGCCCCCCGTGGGCCGCCGTGAGACTCTCCTTCAGCACCGCGAAATCAGCGGCGCGGCCCGCCGCCGCAAACTCCGCCTCCAGCCGCCCCATGGTCAGCTCCAGCAGCGTGAGCGCCCACTGGCGGTCGAACACCTCGTCTGCGGCCAGCCCGCCCCCGGGATCGGCCGCATAACGGCCCTCCGCGAAAGCGGTGTCCATGGGCACACGGGTCTGGCCGCCCCCGCGGCGCTGGGCCGCGGCCCGCCGCCACTCCTTGGCCATGAAATGCTTCATCGCGGTGACCAGGAACGCCCGCAGCCGGCCCTTCTCGCGGTCCGCATCCTCCAGCCACCGTTTCTCCAGCAGCAGCCGGAAGAACTCCTGGGTGAGGTCCTGCGCGTCCGCCGGCGCCTGGCCGCAACGCCGGGCGTAGGCGTAGAGGGGATACCAGTAAGCACGGCAGATCGCCTCCAGCGCCGCGGCCGACTCGGGCGAAGGGGCGCGCGCCGCCGCCAGCACCAGCGTCCATCGCGTGGTGACGAAGAGCGCCGCCTTGGGGGTTTCAGTGGACGCAGCCATCAGTTGGTCGCAGGGAACTTACCGGAAACCCCGGGGCTGTTACAGACTTCCTGCGAGGCCTGAAACGCGCCACGCCCCGGCGTTGGGGGCCGGCAGCAGCGGCCGGAAACAACCGCCTGGCAAGCCGCCCGGTCAGTCCAACTCGCCGG
>Ga0182030_10027535_pt1 | contig 10216 bp, 6 predicted proteins | sample 812S3MmetaG_FD_121299 | JGI IMG/M metagenome (GOLD analysis project Ga0182030, IMG submission 121299) | Permafrost microbial communities from Stordalen Mire, Sweden - 812S3M metaG (Illumina Assembly) | ecosystem: Environmental > Terrestrial > Soil > Wetlands > Permafrost | place: Sweden... | reverse complement strand
GGGGTTTTCGGTGCGGTGAGGAATACAACGGCGAACTCGGTAGGGATGACATATAGTCTCCATCGTCTAACTTCCCAAAAACCTAGAGTACCCGTATTCAGAACTAACGGCCACGCTAATTCAAATGCCGTCTTCTGTCGGCGGTCCGTAGACCTCAAGTCCCTGGGCTCCATAAGGACAATTCGCTACCCACGTTCGATCCGCCATCCATAGTCGCCCCAGCCCTCGCAGCCTGTGGAATTGCCCCCGAGTAATGGGCACAAGCAAACCCGGCGCGAGGAGCGGCTCCGCTTCCAAGCGTCGCGTGTATTCGCGTTCTAGTGAGGCTGGCAAGACCTCGAAGCCGTCGAATAGATCCTCAAACATCTCTTCCAGCCTCTCGTCCGACTGAAATGGCCGGCACGAGGCGAGCACATTTTGCTCAAAAGCGAGTATGCCCTGTTTAAGTTGCGACGTGAGCCGGTCGCCCAATTCACCTCTATAAATATGGTCGAGCATCTCTTGTGTTGCGTCTTCTCGAAGGCGCTTCCCGTTCCATGGAGCTAGAGCGTCGACGGCCTTGGATACCAAGCTGGCAGGATACACGGGAGAGCCGGTTGGAGGGCTTCGGCAAACGTTTACCGTGCGGGTCGGTACAAGACGTGCGCGGTTTATCCGCCCGAATCGCTGTAGGAGCGCTTCCAGTGGTGCCGGATCGGAATAGAGAACATCGAAATCCACATTGAGGCTTACCTCCACAACCTGCGTTGCAACCAAGATCGTCCCGCTCCCGGCCGGCCGTTTGCCCACACCACATCGAGCCTGGAGATCGCGCTCCTTCTGGGCCCGGTCATCGGCGTGAAAACGACCGTGGAGCAGATCCACGCGGCAAGTCGTCATGGCCGATAACCGCAGTCCGATCTCCTGTGCTCGTCCAACGGTTGTCGCTACAACCAACACCGCCATCCCTTGGTTCGCATCGTCGCAAATGGCTTGCAGAACCGGTCCGTCCGTGAGCTCACATTCGAGGACGCGGACTTCATGCCGGCAGAATTCGTCGAGCGTGGCGACGTCGGCTGCGATAGCAGCAACTCCTGGGAGCAAATCCTTGAGGATGCCTGTTAGATGTGCGGGCAGGGTGGCTGACATAAAGATGATGCGTCCACCCAAGGAACCGCACAGATAGCGGAGCGTGGCAAGGAATATCGCCAATCGCTGAATCTCATAAACGTGTATCTCGTCCAGGACAAAAAGGGCCCCCGCCGCACCTGTCCAGATCATTTCGTGGCCGCGGAGTTGGAAGGCTCCCTTTAGGAGTTGATAGGGAGTGGAAACCCGCACCGGCGTGACCTGAAGCGAGGCGACGTTCCGCTCTCTCCGGGCCGTTTTTTGCGCCTCTCGAGGATCGGGGTCTTTGTCGAGCAACTGGCGGTAGAGAACCTGAAGTGCGCGTGAGTGCTGCAACGTAACATTGGACCTTCCCAGCTTCTCAGCAAGCCGGTCTTGCATCGCGTTCAAACTCGCTTGGTACGGCAGCAGATAAAACAGCACCGGATGGCCCTCCGTCGCGGAAGCCTGCCGAGCTGCCCAAAGCATCGCAGACTCAGTCTTGCCGCTGCCGGTTGGAGCGGTCAGAATCGCGTTCCCAGCCAGCGCAGCCGAAGCCCGTTGGTGTGGCCACAGCCCATCTTCATCGGGGAGCATCAAACGGCTTCGCATTTGATCGAGATCCTTTAGTTCTGGAACGATGCGGAGGTCTTCCATGGCGGACCCCGAGTGATCGGCCAGCATAAGGGCCCCTCGAAGGAGCGTTCCTGCAATGACCTCAGGAGCGGGCAGCTTTTGTGCGTTCAATCGCCGAATAAGATGCTGAACAGCATCGATTACTATTCGCAGTTGTTCGACCGGGTTCTCGGGCTTCCAATCGCTGCGAATGGCCTCGGTCCACTGTTCTGGAATCGCCCAACTTGACGCGAGCATGGGCCAGATTGCCTCGCGGAGGACGCGCGCACCGTTCAGAACAAACTCGGTCGTCAGTTGGGGGCGTAGTTCTTCGAGACCATCGGCGCTGTCAACCAGCAGGTCCGCTGGGCTGTACAGTTCGTTGATCTTGGGCCAATCCTTATGATGCGTAGTGATAGCGGCCGCAATCCAACAAAGATCGCCCTCATCGTTACCCGCCAGTATCCACGGCAGAAATAACAGTGAGAGTACTTCGTGCCTGTGCGGAAACCTCGCGCCGCCGTGAACAACTTGTTGGAACCCGGCGCAGCATTTCCCAAGGTCATGGACGGCCGCCCCCAGCGCCGCGCGAATCCAGAAACGCGGCATGTCGCAGAGTTCCGGTAATCGCGGAGCACGATTCCTGACCTGCGCCAAATTGGTGAGCACACGGAGCGTATGAGGGCCCACGCCTTCGCCCGTGCTCTTCGCCCAAAGATCCGATAGGTCACACGCACGAGTGGAATACGACACCACGATGAACTCCTCGATCCGCGCGGCTATTCGGATCGACCCACCATACATGCTCACAGTTGTTCCCTAACATTCGCTTGGACCGCGCCACTCCATTCGGATTCTCAAACGTTCCCGCGAATAGCCGCTCTTGATGCAGCGTAATGAACCGATCGAAGCGAGGGTGCCTTTCCGGAGGCGGGCTGATCCATCGCGGCATAAGAACGGTGGCTCCCAGCGCTACATAGGGGCGGTAGGAGAAGGGAAGCAAGGTGTGCTCAAAATAGGCTCCGCTCGTCTGTTCCAATTCGATTTCTTCAACCTTGGTGACAGAAGCGAGGTCTTGAGACCGCCCGAGAATCACGCAAAACACAGGCGACTGAAATGCGCCCACCCAATCGGACCGGTTCAGGTACAATACCATTCTCGGTTTGAACAGGAAATCGCGCACGTGCGGCTGGACGGTAGCTTGCACCGACGTTCCATGTTTCTGACCCTCCAGCGTGAACGCTTGCCCTCCGGCAGTAATGATGTGCTGATGTTCAAGATCGGAGGAATGGCCGCTGAACCGGAAGTCGTAACCGAACTGAAAACTCCCGGGATCGGGCAGTTCTCCGAGCGCGCTCCCGATATGGCCATATATGGTCGACGGCGGGGGCATGCTGTAACTGGGCTGGCGCCCTACCAGGAAATGCGGATACCGGAATGAGGTGACAGGCGCCTCAACCGAGATCCGAAGGACCGGCAGCCTAGTCATACCAGCTAGGTTCCTGAGAGGCTCCCAAGAGTTCGGCGAAGCCGGTAATCTGCGTGGCTGGGTGGCCCAACTTTATCCTGCCGGTCTTCATTTCCTCTGTATCTTCTAATTTCTTGCGTTCGCCGTCCAGGAACCCTTGCGCCCAGCCGACATAAATGTCCGAGAGAAACTGATCCTTGTATGCCTTCATCAATTCCACAAAAGCTACTGTGTGGAACTGCGTCGTCTTGGTAGAGGAAGATGTCAGCATCCGATAGAAAGGGTTGTTCCCGTTCCTGGTGACGGCTAGGAAGACAACCGCCGGAGTCAAGTCGGTGTAGTGTACCGCCTGCTTTGCGCCTCCATTGAGTACCGCGAGGCTGCCGATCAGCGTCGCAATCCTATTGGCACGCTGCGGGGTAGAAAGACGGAAAGCTGTCTGCTTGCGTAGGATCACGGGCGCGAGTCCCGCCTTCTGCGCGGCATCCCTCCGGAAAGAATCTAGATTCTTGTACCCCACTCGTGCCCCGTCGAAAAAAGTACCGGCTGCGGAAATATCCAGCGATAGCAATCCCAGTAAGTGTGCCCGGTAGAACTCATGCTCATAGGGAACCGGATTTCCTTCTTGACGGGTCATCGTTCCGAAGTCGCTGACAACAGGAGACGGAGAGATCGATACGAACGTGCTCACACGGAACGGCGAGACGCGCGTGATCTCCCTGTCCTTCTCGAGTGGGCTGGAGTTTTCGTCCTTCGCCGCGTCGTTCTTCTTCGATGGCGCCCGCATGTATCCGAACAGGTCGTCGTCCCAGTACTCGATTGGATTCGCGTCGGTGTAGGCGATCTTGCCCTCTCTGCGTACCGGCGCGGACTTCCAACGAGGCTCGTTCAGTTCCAGGTTCGTGCGAATCCAGTACCGTACGGCCTGAGCCGAAACATACGGATGGGTGCCCTCGGGAGTCCTGATTTTCTTAACCGCTATGGTGTTGTCCGTCCGCGATCCCTCGTCTGGTCCTGCATTGTTCAGAGCGGACGCCGGAGCATCCAATAGTAAGCAACCTGTGACAAAAGCCATATTCCGATACCCTCTTAGACCGCTTGTTCTTCTTCCTCGGTGTCTTCTTCTTTTACTCTCTCCGGCGTCAGCCAGCCGGACTTATGTAACTGCTCCACCATGCGAATGCAGATCAGGTCACGCACCAGCGACCAGTCCGCCACCCCAGTGCTATCTTCGGCCTCGAATACCTGGAGGTAGTCCTCAAAAGAAAACAACAGGTCGGCTTTCTTCGCGGACGCCCGTTGAGCCTTTACCAGGCCGGCGCGGAACATCCACGGGTATTTCGCGTAGGTCACGCGATGGTACAGCGACAAGTCATTCTTGGCCTCGATGTACGCAGCAAGCGCATCGGCAAACTCGCGGATGCGCTGCACCCTCTCCGGGCTCATAAGCAATACCTCCTTTAAGAACAATTCCGTCAGATCCCAACTGCAGTCTTCCGAGCGGGCAATGTTGCCCCGGAGATCCGAGAGCAAATGTCGCCTTACGAAACGGTGTGCGGACGGTTTGTCGACGAAGCCATATTCGTAAATCGCAAACAAGTCCTCCAGCACGGCGTTTTTCGACCGCCCTGGACCAGTGAGCGTGAGCGGCTTCTTGGCATTCTTTCGCGTAGGAGATGCGGCCTTCTTGACAGCCTCGACAGCCCATCCCCGTGCAATTGTCCGATCCCATGCGGTGCTCGTCAACGCCTGCGTTACTCGGGCCAAGAAGCGAATGAGGTAGGAAGGCACCGAGAAGAGGTCCAGGGATGGTCCCTGCCCGGAGCTGCTTAACCAGTAAACATCGAGAGAAACGAACTCGTGAGGATTCTCCAGAGCATCGCGGCGGCGTTCCAAAACACCGAGCAGGTCTGCGCCGATCAAGGTAAACGCCGCTTTGGCGTCCGGAAACTTCGGACGCTTCTTCACGGTGTCGTAGGAAGCCTGCTCGCGTGGCAGGCGCTCGTCCGGACCATCGGTATTGGGAAGTCCTCCCGACATCGCCAAGCTGAGCAGTCGGCGGTTGTCCTCCACAAAGGTTTTAGCCAAGGCGAGTGTCAAAGCAGGGGCATCGGAATGGGCGATAAGAAGCTTGCCTTCCGACCGCCGACCGCCGAGAGGAAGAGCTTGGAGCGCTGTCAAATAGGGTCCAGCTACGAACAATCCGCCAGCCGCAGCCGGGAAGAAGTTCAAAACATCTTCGCCCGTCAACAAGGGCATTTGCCCCCGATGAATACGATGCGTAGCGGGGAGGCCGGAGAAAACGCACGTCTCACCTTTCGCTGCCGCATCGGGTTCAGCCCGGTGCGCCCTCAGAATTCGGTCGGCATAGCGTTTCCGGCTTTCGTCCTTTTTCGCCCCCGTTCCCGGCTGGACGTACTCCGAATTCATGAAAACGCATGTCAGATAACTGTTGAGCGCGCCGCCGAAGTAGTACCTCTCCATTTCGCCGGCGGCAGCGTCAAGGTCCTCAAGCGTGAGTTCGTCGGGGTTGCCCTTGTCCGTCACCGCGCACAGCGCCGCAATGCCAACATCAACAAGAGCGTGACCGGTCCAGTCAAGCGTCAATCAGCCCCCTTCTCGTCGGGGTGGCGGCTGCCTTTTGAATCGGAGCTACCATAACATTCAATATTGCAGTCCCCTTCTCGTCGGGGATGAAAGGCACGCCTTGCACGCGTGAGTTTTGGAAGCTCGGTTAACCGTAGGGCGTGCCGCATTGTTCTTCAGCTTAGGACATGCAAGGGACCTTGTCAAGGTTTTTAAAAACTACCTAAACATTCAATAGGAAGTTCTGGAGACGGTTCGGATAACTACCCATCTATCTATTCAATCACTCTAAATTCGCCCTTGCCCCAGACTGTTTGCCGTCCTACTCCTATCCACTTGCCGAGCCGCAAATACGACAAGAACTCGCCCAAATCCCCTTCATACTCGACCTCACCCACAAACCCGCCCAAGGAATGCCGCTGCCCTGTCCGCGACGACAGCCGGTCTGCCTTAGTCCTCCGCAATTCGCATTGCATCATTTTGACTGCTGCCGCTCGCTCCCCCATGGTGCGGAAGTCAATTTCGAGAGGGCCGGCACCATAAAGCGTCCGAAGCGTGCTGATGCGGTCGCGCAAACGTCCGAACAGAATGCCGAATTCCGGACGCGCTGCCACTTCGTGCCCGCTCTTGAGTTCCGTCGGCGTCACGAACCGAATTCTCACCTTCTGTACTGGGTCAGGCGCGTCGTTCATACTTAATGCGCTGGGCGCAGCCAAGTCGCGAATTTGAAACTGCTCGCCGTCAAAGATCGGCGCTACTGGCACTCCATCCAAGTTCAGTTGATCCACTGCGGCCAACTCGGCGCGCCCCCTTCCGGGCCCCAGACCCTCTCTCGCGAGTTGGGCGAAGGACAGCACAAAGTACGCGAGCGCCGGGTTCCGCACATCGAAGATGTGTATGTCGAAGTGGAAAGCCTCGCCTTCCCGAACAGTGCTTCCATCCAGGTGGGCGGCTCGGAACACGAAAGGCCGCGGCCAGTCCGCGAAACCGCTCGGACCCTCGCCACGGGCCGCTTGCGGTTCGAACACGAGCGCATATGGGCAGGTACTGTGCATCTCACAGGTCTTTGCCTCCCGGCAACTCGGCGTGCAGACGAGCTTACGAAAGATGCTGCCGAAAGCACCCCGCACGATGTTGCCTGATTTGTACGGCGGGAAATACAGCTCGCCCGCAGCTCGAAACCGAAAGCGAAGTCGATAGAATTCGAATGTCAACGCGGCCAGCATAGCATCGTTTCTTGCTGCCGGGCCTGTTCGTTGCCCTGTGTAGGACCACTTGGCCGCCGGTTGACCCGTCGCGGCTGCGCGAACCCGGATTCGCCACTTCTTTCCTTCACCCACCTGATCGACCTCAGCCTTTATGGGAGATGTTTATGGACCTTCGTGAAGACCCACTTGATTCCGTCATCGAGGAGATCGCAGCGATTCTGGCGACTGGATATCTTCGCTTGTGCAAGGCACGGCGCCTGGCTGAGTCTGCCGTGCCGCCAGCCCATGCGATCGGAGAACGAGTTGACAGTACGCATGGCGCCAATACTTCATAACAAGGAACGCTATGCGAGAAACGAGACCAGCGTTGAATGGGGCCCCCAGATGAAAAGTGACGTTCAAAGCATGACCACCAGCCAGATCCGGTGCGCCATCTACACGCGTAAGTCCACCGACGAAGGACTCGATCAGGACTTTAATTCCCTCGACGCGCAACGCGAGGCCGCTGAAGCTTTCATCCGCAGCCAACGCGGCGAGGGGCTTGTTGCCTTGCCGGAGCGCTACGACGATGGAGGCTTCAGTGGTGGCAGCCTAGACCGGCCCGCTCTGGAACGGCTCTTGGCCGACATTCGCGGCGGCGCTGTCGAGTGCGTAGTCGTCTACAAGGTCGATCGGTTGAGCCGGTCGCTGATCGACTTCGCCCGGATTATCGAGATCTTCGACAAATACAAAGTCAGCTTCGTTTCGGTAACGCAGCAGTTCAATACCACAAATTCCCTCGGCCGGCTCACGCTCAATATCCTGCTATCCTTCGCCCAGTTCGAGAGGGAGATCATCGCTGAGCGAACGCGCGACAAGATTTCGGCGGCAAGGCGCAAGGGCAAATGGATCGGAGGGCGACCGATGTTGGGCTACGACATTGACCCGCGCAGCAGGCGCTTGATCATCAATAGCGACGAGGCTTTCCAGGTACGGATGATGTTCCGACTCTACATCGAGTACAACTCTTTGCTGGCGGGAGTCCGGGAGATGGACCGCCGAGGCTGGCGCACCAAGGAGTGGGTTACAAGGAGAGGTGTGATGGAAGGAGGCAAACCATTCACCAAAGGCCGGCTCTTCCGATTGTTGACGAACCCGATATACGTCGGCAAAATCGATTTCAAGAACGAGACCTATGAAGGGGAACATGACGCGATCGTCAATGCCTCGATATGGGAGGAGACGCAACGCATCCTGCAACGGAATAGCCTTAATGGAGGAGTCGAAGTCCGCAGCACATACAGCGCTCTCCTAAAGGGGCTACTGCGTTGTGCTTCCTGCCAGGCCGCAATGACCCGAACTTACGCGACGAAGAATTCGCACCGCTCCCCGCATTACACCTGCGCTGGGGCGCAGCAAAGAGGCCTGGGCAATTGCGACGGCAAACCGGTCGCTGAAAGCTCGATCAAGGCATTTGTGCCCCGACAGATTCGCAGAATCGGTTCCGACCCGCGCATCGTGGCGGCCGTCATCGCAAAGGCTAACGAAAATAGGCGAGGCACGGTGGCTGACCTGACTCTTGAGCATCAGGTCGCACAGCGGGAATTGGCGAGGATGGGAACCAAACTACACGAATTGTTTCCAAATGTGGGTTGTGACGAGCAGACAATTTCGGAACAAATGGCGGATCTCCACAAGCGTATCGATCAAACCGAGCGCAGGTCGATGGAGATACTTCGGGAACTCAGGGGTCTCGAAGGCGAATCGGTGGAGGAAGCCGATGTTCGGGTCGTACTCGCTGAATTCGATCCCCTGTGGAAATTACTCAACTCCCACGAGCAGGTGCGAATCGTCTGCGCTCTAATCGAGAGTGTCGTCTACAACGGAAAAACCAACAGGGTGACGGTCGGCTTCCGTTCACCGGCGGTTCGGAGGATGTGCCGAGGACGGGGCAGAAGCACCTAAATCATAGCCCCGCCACAACTTGAGCCGAGTCTCAGTTCGCTGCTCAAGGGAAGCTGAGGAAATCCGTCAGCCCCAGAAACGCGCTGACTCGCCTACGGTTACCCTGATCAGCGTGTGTTCTTCTACACTGATAGCTATCCATGCTTCTCACCGTTAAGGACGCTTGCGAATTTCACCCAATGGCTCTCGAGTATTCGATGAGCGAACAGGTAGAAAATCTCTCGGACGTCATCAGTTCAACCGCACCGCTCGCGCGTGCGTTCTTCGATAAGAATTACATCACCAAAGGCATGGAAACTCTCCTGAGCCAGGGCCTCCAGCGGCTCGGTGGCAAGTCCGATCAGGCTGTCTTTGAACTCAAACAAGCCATGGGCGGCGGCAAAACCCATTCCATGATAGCCCTGGGCTTGCTGGCTCGCGATTCGACCCTCCGGGGCGAAGTCGTCCCGGAGGTCGCCGGCGCCTCGGCCTTCGACAACGCCCGAATCGTCGCTGTCAACGGCCGCCTCGGTTTCGAAGAAACGTTCCTTTGGGGGGAAATCGCCAGCCAGCTCGGGAAAGCGGCCGAATTTTCGAAATTCTGGCGCGATGGAGCCAAAGCGCCATCCGAAACCGACTGGATCGGCCTGATCGGTGAAGATCCCACTCTCATACTCCTCGACGAACTGCCGCCGTATTTCGATTACGCCGTGACTCGTATCGTCGGCAACGGCAACCTCGCGCAGGTGACGACCTACGCCTTGTCGAACCTGCTCTCGGCCTCTCTCAAACTGAAGCGTTGCTGCGTCGTGCTCTCCAATCTTTCCGGCAGCTACGAAGGTGCCACCAGGCAACTGCGGCAGGCGATCAGGAACTTTGAGCAGGAGGCCAACCGGCAGGCCCGCGCCATCACTCCAGTGGAGCTCGCCAGCCAGGAAATATACGAAATCCTTCGAAAGCGACTTTTCCGCAAGCTTCCCGACAAATCGGTGATCGACTCCGTCGCCTCAGCCTACGCGGCGGCGCTATCCGAGGCTGCCCGCTCGAAATCCATCGCAAAGAGCGCCGAACAGATCGCCGAAGAAATCCACGGCTCTTATCCGTTCCATCCCTCAGTGAAACACGTTGTCGCGCTCTTCAAGGAAAACGAGAGCTACCGCCAGACCCGCGGCCTCATGCAGTTCGTTTCCAAAATCCTCAAATCGGCCTGGAACCGTCCCAACGTCTATCTCGTAGGCTGCCAACACCTCGACCTGAGGCTCATGGATGTCCGCGAGGAGATAAACAAAATCGGCAACCTGCAGGGCGCCATCGCTCACGATATCGCCTC
>Ga0182030_10027534_pt1 | contig 10216 bp, 6 predicted proteins | sample 812S3MmetaG_FD_121299 | JGI IMG/M metagenome (GOLD analysis project Ga0182030, IMG submission 121299) | Permafrost microbial communities from Stordalen Mire, Sweden - 812S3M metaG (Illumina Assembly) | ecosystem: Environmental > Terrestrial > Soil > Wetlands > Permafrost | place: Sweden... | reverse complement strand
TTCCGCGTTACACTGTGTCTGCATCGGGGCCTCCGGTGTTTGAGTCATAACTCGTCGTCGCAAAACAAGTTTTACTCAATCACCGGCCCGATGCACTACCTTTCCGTGAGATAAGCGGGCTAGAGATCGACGTGACAGAGATGCGCGAACTCACTGCCGCGGAGCTGCACAGCATCAGTGGTGGTCAGCGTATCATCCAACATGGACCTGCAAATCAGTAGAGACACGACGGCGCTACCCGGAGAGGGGTCGGCGCCGTCCTGCTCGCGCCGGGGCTCCCTCTTAGAATCGCCAAGTCGCCGGAGCTGACACTTACTCCATAAATTTAAGGGCTTTCTCAACCGCCCGAAAACGCGGCTCCTGTCGTAGTGGATCTAAATATGGGTCTACTTTAAGCCCAACCAACGCTGGATCACGCAATCGCAGCGCGGCTTCCAGCCACTCGAGCGACTTTACCGTATCACCCCACTGTGCATAGACGTCACCATACTGATACGCATCCGCATCTTGCGACGAAGCCTTCAGCTTCGCCAACTGCGCGTCAGCGTCGGCATGCCGCCCGAGCTTGTCGTAGACCATCGCCAGGCACACCTGACTGAACCAATAGTCGGGCCTCCTCTCGCACGAGGTTCGGGCGTCCTGCCAGTTGCCGAGGCTGTAGTAGGCGAGACCACGAGACGCATACGCATCCGAATCATTCGGATCTAGAGCCAGGGCATCTTGATAGGCGGCGATGGCCTCATCGTATCGCCGGGCCAAACTAAGCACGTCGCCGAGACCTTGGTGGGAGCTTGGGTCCAATGGGTCTAGTAATTGCGCGCGCCGCGCGGCCGTGATCGCAGGCTCCTTCTTCCCCATCATGACGGCAAACTGCCCGTAGTCTTGAAGCACGCGCGCGTTCCCTGGCTCCAGTGTCAGGGCGCGCTGGTATTCCTCATTCGCGCGAGTAAATTCCAGCGATCCGAATTCGAAATAGGTTGCCATCGCCAGGTGCCCGTCGGCGAGATCCGGTGCGAGCGCGATTGCTTTCAGCGCATCCTCGTGGGCCTTATCGAAGGTTTCTCGAAATTCGTGTTCTTGGGCCCCCGTGCTCACGTAGTTCGCCAGTGCCATCGATCGACCCGCGAACGCGAGGGCATACTGTGGATCCAATCCGATTGCCTCGGAGTAGTGCCCGATCGCGGTTTGGAAATCCTTGACTTCGTACGCTCCAACGAGAGCCTTCCGCGCATGCAAGTACGCATCAAATGCCGCCGGGTTGCGCGTACCGCCCAGTTCCACTTTAGCACCCTCATCACCCAACAGGGTCACTTGAAGAGCGCTTGTCACAGCACCCGCTATCTCGCTCTGAAGCTTCAGGAGATCCCCGAGATCCCGATCAAAACTCTTCGACCACAGCTGATATCCCGTCACCGCATTGATGAGCTCTGTCGCGATGCGCACAGTGTTCCCCGAGCGTCGCACGCTCCCTTCGAGCACGGCACTGACGTTCAATTTGCGCCCGATCGTGTCGATGTCGGCATCCTTACCCTTGAAGGAGAAGGATGATGTGCGAGCGACGACTTGCAGCGCGTTGATACGGGCAAGGGAGTCCAAGATCTCCTCCGAGATTCCGTCGGAAAAATATTCCTGGTCCTTCTCACCACTCAAGTTCACGAACGGCAGCACCGCAATCGAATGCGGCGGCGGGGAGAAGACAGGCGCCGTGAAGGAGCGTTTGATTTCGTAGACTCCGACCACCAGCATCATCGCGGCAGCAATTCCCACGACAATCAGTAACGGCCGATTGCGCCGTGCGAACTTTTTCGCTCGAAGGGTCATCGGCGCCGGCCGCGCACTGATCGGTCGATCCTGTAAGTGCCGTGAAAGGTCCTCGGCCATCGCTGCCGCCGTGCCGTAGCGCTCTGCGGGCTCTTTCGTGAGCGCCTTGAGCACGATGACATCGAGATCCCCCCGGAGCTGGCGCGCGAGACCGTCCGGAGTCATCGATCGAGCGGCGGCCGCCTCGGGCTCGATCGCGATGCCCGGCCTTTTGACCTCGACGGTGGCAATCGCGTGCTCGAGGATGCCAAGCGATGCACCGCTTTTCAGCCGATACGGCCGGGTACCGGCGAGAAGCTCGTAGAGCACCACACCCAGCGAGTACACATCGCTCCGCACATCGATCGCATCACCCTTCAAGAGCTCCGGGCTCGCATAATCAGGAGTCAGCGCCCGCCCGTACACGCTCGTGAGCTGCGCCTCCCCCGACTCCTCGACGAGCAGTTTTGCGACCCCGAAGTCTAAGAGCCGCACTTGGCCTGACTGGCTGACGAAGATATTCGAGGGCTTTAAATCCCGATGAATGACGTGCTTCTCATGCGCGTATTGAACGGCCTCGAGCACGTGCAGGAAGAGCTTGAGCCGCTCGCGGATACCCAACTTGTGCTCATCGCACCAATCGGTGAGCGGCTCCCCCGGCACATACTCCATCGAAAGATACGGCAACCCTTGCGCATCGATCCCGCCGTCATACAACCGCGCGATATTCGGATGTTCGAGGCTTGCCAGGATGTCGCGCTCGCGCAGGAACCGATCCTCGAGGTCTTTTCGCAGGCGGCTCACCATCGGAAGCTTCAAGGCCACCTCGCGCTTGAACGTGCCGTCCACGCGCTTCGCGAGCCACACCTCCGCCATGCCGCCCGCGCCCAATAGACGGATCAGTTCGTACGGCCCCACCCGATAGCCCGGCGCAAGGCCGCTCGCCGGTTCTTGCTCCTTGCCCGTGGTGTCCTCTTGAGACAGCGCCGCCGGTGTATCGAGCACACCGACTTTGGGAAAGAGTGCCTCGCGCAGCGCTTCGAGAAGATCTTGGTCCTTTACGGGGATCTCATCGAGCCAGCGCTGCCGGCCCGCCGTATCAAGCTCTATTGCCTGATCGAGAAGCTCGCTCATCCTCACCATCTGCTCGAGCGTCAACCCCAAGACCTGTAACTCCCGACAAGTATCAGTTACTTGAGCGCCGCAGCCAAGATCTCTCTATTCCGAGCCCCTTCATCCCCGGCCTGTATCCGCCCCAAGAGCTCGGTCAGCGGCTGAGCGGCTGATTTTTCTCGCTCTCCCATGGCTCATAAGAGTAGCGATTCTAAGGAGTTACCGCTACCTCGATGCAGCAACAAGAATTATCGCCGCATCGATGTCGGGATTCGCCTCCGCCACGGTGTCCGCTTGAGTGAGGCAGGAGAAATGAACCCGGGCTCGCCTTCGTGGATCGCCTCATCACGAAGATCGCCCAACATCATCAACATCACATCAGGAGATCATCATGAAGACTGAGAACGGATTGAAGAGCGTGAACGACGAGATCCAGGCAACCGACGGGACGGAGATTCGCGAACTCACTGTCGCGGACCTGGAGAGCGTCGGTGGCGGCAACCATGTCACCCTCTCCCCCGGCGGACCTGCTAATCAGTAGAGGCCGCGCCGGGCGGTACCGCTTGACACGGCAAGAATTGTTTTCATCACGCTAAATTATTGAGGAACGGCCATGAACGCAAAAATCCAGAATGGGACGTAGATGCACATGGAACTGGATACCCGCGATGAGATTCGAGAGTTGACAATCGAGGAGCTCAACCGCGGTGGTTCCGGCATGCGTCAGCCAACGGACCGGTAAATCCAAATCAGTAAACGCACGACGGCGCCGCCCGGGGAAGGGTCGGCGCCGTTCTGCTGACGCAGGTGTTTTTTCTGAAGTCCTCTCGCGACCTGAGCGGACATTCACCGCAACTACTTCAGGGCTTTCTGAATCGCCTGAAAACGCGGCTCCCGTCGCAGGGGGTCTAAGTAGGGGTCCACTTTTAACTCAATTAAGCCTGGGTCACGCACTCGCATCGCGGTTTCGAGCCACTCGAGCGCCTTCGCCGCATCGCCCCACTGCGCATAGATCTCAGCGTACTGATACGCAGCCCCATCTTGCTCTGAAGCCTTCAGCTTCGCCAACTGACCTTCGGCATCGGCATGCCGCCCGAGCTTGTCATAGACCATCGCGAGGCACACCGCGCTATACCAAAAGTCGGGCCTCCTCTCGCAGGAGTTTTGGGCCGCCTGCAAATCGCCAAGGCCATAGGAGGCAAGCCCACCGGAAGCATATGCGTCCGAATCGTCCGGATCCAAAGCTAAAGCATCCTGATAGGTTGCGATGGCCTCATCGTATCGTCGTGCAAGAACAAGCACAAAGCCGAGAGCATCATGCGTATTTGGATTCAATGGGTCCAGTAGTTGGGCGCGCCGCACCGCCGAGACCCCTGCCTCCTTGTGACCCATGAGCACGGCAAACTGGCCGTAGTCTTGGAGCACGCGTGCGTTCCCTGATCCGAGTCTCAGGGCGCGCTCGTACTCTTCATTCGCCCGAGTAAATTCCAACGGTCCCGCCTCTAAATAAGCAGCGAGCGCCAGGTGTCCCTCGGCAAGATCCGGCGCCAGCGCAATCGCTCGAAGCGCATCCGCTTGGGCGTTGTCGAAGCTCGCGCGAGCGGTGGCTTGTTCTGGCACCAGCCCTCCATAACTGGCAAGTGCTAACGCGCGACCTGCGAACGCGAGCGCATACTGTGGATCCAACTCGATCGCTTCGGTGAAGTGGGCGATCGCGGCTTGGTAACCCTGGGCTCCGTGCTTCACCAGTTGAGCCTTCCGGGCACGCAGGTACGCATCGAACGCGGCAGGATTGTTTGTACCACCCAATTCTGCCTTCGCACTCTCATCACCGAGCAGGCTGACCCGCAGGGCGCTTGCCACGGCATCGGCAATCTCGCTCTGCAGCTTCAAGACATCACTTAAGTCCCGATCAAAACTCTTCGACCACAGCTGATATCCCGTCACCGCATTGATGAGCTCCGTAGTAATACGCACAGTGTTTCCTGAGCGCCGCACGCTCCCTTCGAGGACGGCGCCGACATTCAATTTGCGCCCGATCGCACCGATATCGTCGTCCTTACCCTTGAACGAAAACGATGAGGTCCGGGCGACGACTTGCAGCGCATTGATGCGAGCAAGGGAGTCCAAGATCTCCTCCGAGAGCCCATCCGAAAAATATTCCTGGTCCTTCTCGCCGCTCAAATTCACGAAGGGCAGCACCGCGACCGAATGCGGCGGCGGAGAGAAGACTCGAGCCATGACCGAGCGATTGATCTCGTATGCTCCGAGCCCAAGTACCACCGCCAAAGCCAGCCCCACGACGATGAGCAGCGGCCGGTTACGGCGCGCGAACTTTTTCGCTCGAAGGGTCATCGGCGCTGGCCGCGCGCTGATCGGCCGATCCTCTAAGTGCCGTGAAAGGTCCTCGGCCATCGCCGCCGCGGTGCCGTAGCGCTCCGCAGGATCCTTCGCGAGCGCCTTGAGCACGATGACATCGAGATCCCCGCGCAGTTGCCGGGCGAGACCGTCCGGAGTCATCGATCGAGCCGCCGCTGCCTCGGGTTTGATTTCCGTGCCCGGCCTTTTGACCTCGACGGTGGCAATCGCGTGCTCGAGCATGCCGATCGATGCACCGCTCTTCAGCCGATACGGCCGGGTACCGGCGAGGATCTCGTAGAGCACCACACCCAGCGAGTACACATCGCTTCGCGCATCGATCGCATCGCCCTTGAGAAGCTCCGGGCTGGCATAGTCCGGGGTCAAGGCCCGTCCATAGACGCTCGTGAGCTCGGCCTGGCCGGTATCCTCGACGAGCAGTTTTGCGACCCCGAAGTCCAGGAGCCGCACCTGCCCCGACTCGCTCACGAAGATATTCGAGGGCTTCAAGTCCCGGTGAATGACGTGTTTCTCGTGCGCGTATTGAACCGCCTCGAGCACATGGATAAAGAGCTGCAGCCGCTCGCGGATTTCCATCTTCTGCTCATCACACCAGGCGGTGAGCGGCTTCCCCGGCACATACTCCATTGAGAGGTACGGCAACCCTTGCGCATCGATCCCCCCGTCGTAGAGCCGCGCAATATTCGGGTGCTCGAGGCTCGCGAGGATGTCGCGCTCGCGCAGGAACCGCTCCTCGAGGTCTTTTCGCAGGCGGCTCACCATCGGAAGCTTCAAGGCCACCTCGCGCTTGAACGTCCCGTCCACGCGCTTCGCGAGCCACACCTCCGCCATGCCCCCTGACCCCAAGAGCCGGATCAGCTCGTACGGACCCACCCGATGGCCCGGCGCAAGGCCGCTCGCCGGCCCCTCCGCCGTGCCCTTCGTGTGTTCTTGCGACGGCGCCGCCGGTGAATCGAGGACACTGATTTTGGGAAAGAGCGCCTCGCGCAGGGCTTCCAGAAGATCTTGGTTCTTGAGAGGGAGCTCATCAAGCCAGTGCTGGCGAGCGGCCGCATCAAGCTCCATCGCTTGATCGAGAAGCTCGCTCATCCTCACCATCTGCTCGAGCGTCAATCCCAAGACCTGGGACTCCCAGAGGCGCATTTGTTATTGACGAGTACGGTAACGCGCCCGAACCGCAAGGCGCCAGCCTCCATGGAGGTTAGATCCGCCTTCCGCTGCACCGCAGCATTGATGAATGTCGGGTCGGTCGTGACTTCGGTGTCATTGAAGGTGAGGCACCCAAGAAAACCTCGAAGTACATCCCCCTCGAATCCACCCACCCGGAGACCCCTAATGAAACCGCATGACCCCCTCACGACGCCGCAGACGCATTCGCTCAACCCGGACGAAGTGCGCGAGCTCACCGCGCGCGAGCTCGACGCCATCGGCGGCGGCCGCACTCACGGCGCGAGTCCCGACCTCCTCACGGAGCCTCCGCCGCCGCATGGCGAGAAGTAAACCCCCTCGCACTGACGGATGAGCACAGTCGTGTCCACCGATCAAAAGTCGGCCTCTGCGCCCCTCTTCCGCGACCAAGCCCTGGCGGCCGCGCGTTCGCAGACTTTCGGGAAGATCGTGCTCATCCGTCCACCTTCCTTCGCGCTGTTGACCCTATTCGCCATCCTCCTCGCCGCCGCCACGCTCTGTTTTCTGGTCTTCGGCTCCTATACCGAGCGCAGCCGCATCGCTGGGCAGCTCATCTCCGATGCCGGTCTCGGCAAGGTGTATGCGCCGCAAGCGGGTATCGTGCTCGAGCGCCACGTGATCGAGGGCGCCGCGGTCAACGCTGGCGACGTGCTCTTTATCATCTCGAGCGAGCGCTCGAGCGCATCGCAAGGCGCCACCCAAGCAGCGATCAGCGGGGAGGTGCGTGAGCGCGCGGCGAGCTTGTCATCCGAGCTCGAGACCACCCGACGGCTCCAGGAGCGCGAGCGCGAGACCCTCGCGCAGAATGTCTCCGGCCTCCAAGACGAGCTCGCGCAGCTCGACGCCCAAATCAAGAGCCAAGAGGATCGCGTCCAGGTCGCCGAAGGCTCCGCCGCGCGCTATCGGCGGGCGTACGAGCTCAAAGTCGTCCCCATCGAAGTCGAGCAGCAAAAGGCGGGCGAGCTCCTCGATCAGCGCACGCGGCTCGAAGCTCTCGAGCGCGAGGAGATCGCGCTCAAGCAGCGGCTCTCCGCCGCCAAGGCCGATCTCGCCAGCCTCCCGATGAGGCAGCAGAACCAGCTCGCCGACATCGATCGGCGGCTTACCGAGACTTCCCAGGAGCTCGCCGAGAGCGAGGCCAAACGCCGCATCGTCGTGACCGCCCCGCAAGCCGGCACCGCCACCGCCGTCCTCGCCAACGTCGGCCAATACGTCGATGGCGCAAAGCCCCTGGTGACGCTGATGCCCGCAGGCGCGCTCCTGCATGCGGATCTCTATGCCCCGAGCCGCGCAGTGGGGTTCGTGCGGCCGGGAGATCCCGTGCTCATTCGCTACCAAGCCTTCCCCTACGAGAAGTTCGGCCACAGCCAAGGCACCGTCGAGTCGGTCGCCCGCACCGCGCTCCCCAAGAGCGAATTGGATGCAGTGGAAATTTCCGACTCCGCGACCGCAGAGCCCCTCTATCGCATCACCGTGCGCCTCGCCTCCCAGTCGATTGAGGCTTACGGCCGGCCGCAGCCGCTGCAATCCGGGATGCTCCTCGAAGCGGACGTGCTGCGCGAGACGCGCCGGCTTTACGAATGGGTGTTGGAACCTCTTTATAGCGTGGCGGGCAAACTATGAAACACTTCATGCAGCGGATCGCTTTGGGTCTAGGGGCGAAACTTCCTCTGATCCTTCAGACCGAAGCCACCGAATGCGGGCTCGCGTGCTTGGGGATGGTCGCGGGATTTCATGGCCAGAGCACCGATTTGGCCTCGCTCCGACGCCGCTTCCCCGTCTCCTTGAAAGGGGTGACCCTCGCAACCTTGATGCGAGTGGCGAACCGATTGGGGCTCGTGACTCGGCCCTTGAAACTGGACTTAAAGCACCTGCCTCAGCTGCGCCTGCCCTGTGTGCTGCACTGGGAGTTCAATCACTTCGTGGTGTTGAAGGAACTGCGCGCGGGCGGCGTGACGCTGCACGATCCCGCCTTCGGCGAGCGGCGCTTGTCGCTCGAGGAGTTCGGCCAAGGGTTCACCGGGGTTGCGCTCGAGCTCTGGCCGGGCACGGACTTCCGCAAAGAGGACACCCGCCGCCGCGTGCGCTTGCGCGAGGTGATGGGGCCGATCACGGGCCTGCGCCGTTCCCTGGGACAGGTGCTCCTCCTCGCCGGAGCCCTCGAGCTCTTCGTGCTCATCACCCCCTTCTTTCAGCAATGGATCATCGACGATGTGATCGTCTCGGCCGACCGCACGCTCTTGACGACCCTCGCCTTGGGCTTCGGCTTGCTCCTCATCGCGCAGCAGGCCACCGAGGCCATCCGCGCCTGGGTGCTCATGTATTTGAGCACCACCCTCAACATCCAGTGGCGCGCCTATGTCTTCACCCGTCTCTTGGAGCTCCCGGTCGCCTACTTCGAGAAACGCCACCTGGGCGATGTCGTGTCGCGCTTTGGCTCCATCGATGTCATGCAACGAACCCTCACCACCTCGCTCATCGAAGCCATTCTCGATGGCGCGATGTCCGTGCTCACCCTGACCTTGATGTTCCTCTACAGCGCCCGCCTGGCCGCCATCGCGCTCTTGAGTCTCACCCTTTATGGCATCGGGCGCTGGATCTGGTTCGCCCCCTTACGCCGCGCCCGCGAGGACCAGATCATCCACGCCGCGAAGCAACAGAGCCATTTCTTGGAGACCGTGCGCGGGGTCAAGGTGTTGAAGCTCTTTCAACGCCAGGACGAGCGCCGTTCGGGCTGGCTCTCGCTCTTGATCGATCAAGTGAACGCCGAGCTTCGCACCCAAAAGCTCGCGCTCCTCTATCGCTCCTTGAACGGCACGCTCTTCGGCATCGAGAACATCTTGATCCTCTGGTGGGGCGCGCTGCTGGTGCTCGATCATCATTTCAGCGTCGGTCTCTTGATTGCCTTTCTCGCCTACAAGACCCAGTTCGATACTCGCGTCGCCTCGCTCATCGACAAGTTCATCGACTTCAAGATGATCGAGATCCAGGCCGAGCGCCTCGCCGACATCACCTCCTCGGAACCCGAGGCGGTGCCCGCCGGCGCGCTCCAAGAAGATCGCGACCTCCCCGCGACCCTCGAGGTCAAGGACCTCAAGTTCCGCTACTCGGACACCGAGCCCCACGTGCTCGATGGGGTCAGTCTCAAGATCCACGCCGGCGAATCCGTCGCCATCGTCGGCCCCTCGGGCGGTGGCAAGACGACCCTCTTGAACGCCATGCTCGGCATTCACCCGCCGACCGAAGGCGAAGTGCTGGTGGGTGGCATCCGCTTGAAGGATTTGGGACTCGATGCGATGCGATCGATGATCGGCACCGTGCTGCAAGATGATGTCCTCTTCGCCGGCTCCATCGCCGAGAACATCAGCTTCTTCGACCCGCAGGCTAATCAGCCCTGGATCGAGGAATGCGCCCGCCTCGCCGCCATCCACACCGACATCGCCTCCATGCCCATGGGCTACAACACCCTGGTCGGCGACATGGGCACCGTGCTCTCCGGCGGCCAGAAGCAGCGCGTCCTCCTCGCCCGCGCCCTCTACAAGCGCCCCAAGATCCTCTTCCTCGATGAGGCCACCAGCCACCTCGATCTCGAGCGCGAGCAGGCCGTCAACGCTTCCATCAAGGCCCTCAACATGACCCGCGTCATCATCGCCCACCGCCCCGAGACGATCGCGAGCGCCGATCGGGTCCTCACCTTGCGCGAGGGCCGCATTGTCGAGGAAGTTTCGCGGTCAAC
>Ga0182030_10027533_pt1 | contig 10217 bp, 8 predicted proteins | sample 812S3MmetaG_FD_121299 | JGI IMG/M metagenome (GOLD analysis project Ga0182030, IMG submission 121299) | Permafrost microbial communities from Stordalen Mire, Sweden - 812S3M metaG (Illumina Assembly) | ecosystem: Environmental > Terrestrial > Soil > Wetlands > Permafrost | place: Sweden... | reverse complement strand
GCTCGGTTTTGAACCAGACCACATTCCCATTCTGGTCACTGCCGGCCAGCTCAAGCCGCTGGGCAATCCACCGCCAGGAGCCGTGAAGTTTTTTCTGACGGCCGAGATTGAGCAAAAGAAAGGCGACGCCAGATGGATGAACAAGGCAACCGAACTCATCCGGCTAAAGGTCAAGGACAAGAACGAGCGCGCCGCAAAAAACCGGGGGCGCAATTCTTGTGTGCCGGCGGTCAATGGCCATGAAGTTCACGATCAAAACTGCGTTTCACGTCGAGCTGACCAGCGTGTCGGGTGAAATCCGCGCAGTTGAACGTGGAGATGGGTAGCTGGATGTGTTCGCTCGACCCGTGGCAGGTGACCCCGGCGCAAATTATTCGGGTTCCGGCCATCCGTTCTTTGGTTTTTGGAGCGTTCCGGCTCCCAATGTTAACTCGCTTGGCGCGGATTTCGGCCCCGGCTCATGTGGTTGTGGAGGCTTGGACTCCATGGGTTTATAGAATTCTAAACACAAAACCGATTACTTTTCAATAGCATCTCTTGGCAGAGTTTTTTGCTCATATTCTTCCAACGACGGGATTTTCATCAAAGCGCGTTTCGCGTAGGCGCGATGCACAGCCTTGCTGTTATGCCCCAAAGCCTCCTGCGCGAAGCGCTCCGGCATCCCGGCGACTTTAGCCCGTTCCGCCCACGCGTAGCGATAACTGTGCAACGTCACGCCACTGATTCCCAACCGCCGGCATCTCTGCCCAAACTCCGTCGCCCGATCTCCGGCTCGCACGCTCGACAGATACGGAAACAATGTTCCCTCTGATGGCAGGTCTTTGAACACGTTCAACGCCTCGCTGCCCAGATGCACAATCACCGGCACGCCCGTTTTCTTGCGTGTGAAACTGATCGTTTGGTTCTCCCAGTCCACGTCCTCGCCTTTCAGGCTGGCAATGTCGCCCTGGCTCGACCCCAGGTGCCAGCGTAAAGGGCCTTCCGTTCGGGGTTTCGTTCCGCGGCGATGATTTTCTCATGCTCTGCCAGCGTGATGGCGCGCTTGGGTTTGAATTTCACCGCCGGCCACTGGCGTTTGGGCAGCACGGAGGCGGGCAGCCAGTTCATATCAATGGCAAAGTTGTGCATCCGGCGCAGATAGACGTTGATGGCAACTTTGCCACATTGCAAAACGTGCAAAAAGTGTTCGGCTTGCGTCTCAATCAACAGCCGCTGGCGCAGCGGCTCGAAATGTTTCGACTTCGCCATGACCTGCCAGCGAATCTGGTTTTCGCCGGTCTTGGTCTTGATGATTTCGTCCAAGACTTGCTGCCATGTTCGCGTGGCCACGAGCCCGTCGCTGTGGCGGAGATAAACGCGGGCCAGGCTCAAGTTCATGGCCGGCTGGTGGCCGGCTTCGTTCATGGCTCCGAGCAAACGGGCAGCCTCGTCCGGGTCGGTGGTCTGGAGGCTGGATCGCTTGCCGGTGGTTTTGTCCACGCAATAGAACTTACAGCCCCGGCTGCCGCGGTGGATTAAACGGTATCGTGTCTTCATGTTATTCATCGCAACAACGAGAATAACTGAGGCCGAATCCGAAGCGGTAACCGATAGGCGGCAGATTCTGCCGGACTAGGCTGGTTTCCCACGGATTAGAAAAATAGTGTCCGTTTTGGTGTCCGTTTGGACTCACGCACCCCCCTAATTCATTGCTGCACATGCAGCTAGAGCTGGAGGCGAGGATCGGAATCGAACAGGGTCAGTGATTTTCACTACTCCCGAACTACCCGTCCGCCACCAGAGGCGCGCTACGCATAACTATCGAACACCAATAGAATCAGGCATTTTAGCGCGTTTGTCAAGCATTCAGCCTAACTCGGAAAAAACAAGCAACTACCCATCAACAATACGTCAGAACTCTTTTCACTGGCACTTTCACTGGCACTGAAAAACTAAAATGAATGGTTCACAGAACGGGTTTTCTCGGATGCCGCGTGCTCCAGCGTTCGATGCGGCACATCTCCGCGTAGAATTCGCGCTTCAACGGATCATCGAGCCGGATGATGTGCAGAAAGTAAGTGTGTCCAGCCCAATTGTGCAATCAATGATTGCACCATCTTTAGATCGGGAAATGCTTCGGCAAACCGCCGTGACCAACGCGCTTTCTTGCTCCCGTCCCCGGCGGCCGGTTCCGTCCGCAACAAAGCGCGCTGGTCACGAGCGGCAATCCTGCTGCCGAAGGATCGGCAGGCTTTCCGCCTGCGGTTCGGTGACGGTCGTTCACCGAACCGCAGGCCGAAGCCACGAGTCAAAAATCATCGTGACGAATGTTTGCGGGTTTGACTCATCTGGCATTAAGGGTTAATTGTTATGGTGATGACAGTGGAAATTCCAGAGACGATTGGTCGGCTGCTGCCCATGGAGCCGTCGCAACGGATGCGTAGTGTCATGGAGGGGCTGGTGCTGGGTGCTTATACCCAGGGCATCATTACCCGCGGACGCGCCTGTGAATTGCTCGGCCTGAATTATTGGGACGGCGAAAAGTTTTTTTCCGGGCGCGGCGTTTTTGTGAACTACGATTTGGGCGAGTTTCAACACGACCTAGGAAACTGATTTATGGCCGTTGTCGTGTCGGACACCACTCCGCTGCATTACCTCATTTTGATTGGTCAGGATTCCGTCCTCGAAAAATTATACCGCCGGGTTATCGTGCCGCCGGCGGTGCTACAGGAACTTGGTCATCCTTCCGCGCCTCCGGCAATTTTGGCGTGGGCAAAATCCCCGCCGGCCTGGCTGACGGTGCAATCACCGGAATCCATACCGCCTCGTTTTGACAACTTGGATTTTGGCGAGCGGCAAGCCTTGGCGTTGGCGAAAGAAATTCATGCTGATTTCGTTTTGCTGGATGACAAAGTGGCCCGCCGGTTTGCCGAAAGCGAAGCCCTCAAGGTCAAAGGCACGCTGGGCATTGTGGCGGACGCGGCCACAGCCGGCCTGCTGAATTTCCGGGCGACGGTGGAAACCTTGCAACAATCCACCATGCACTTGGAACCGCAACTGGCAGCACGCATTATTGCGGAATACGAGAAGGAGAGGCTGGGGAATTTTACTCCGCCATGACGAACGCGCTTTCTTGCTCCCGTCACCGGCTGCCGGTCGGCCCTGTGCCCCTCACGACCGCCGGTTCCGTCCGCAACAAAGCGCGTTCGTCACGAGCGGCATTTCTGATGCCGAATGTTCGGCGGGCTTTCCGCCTGCGGTTCGGTGACGGTCGTTTCGCTGCGGCTCCGTTCCTGTGTCTCTGCGCCTTCGCTCCACTTACCCGTTCACCGAACCGCAGACCGAAGCTCGAAATGTCCAACCAATGTGTTGTCACAAAAACCAGGTAGATTTTGTGACTGGCTATTGTGCCGCGCTGGCCCGTGCGGGCGGTTGACAGTGCTCATTTCGCACCGCCAACCCACCGCCCGCGCCGCGACGGCGGGATCATGGGCGGGTCCGTGCCGCTGTCCGTCGCGCTTGGCGGAAACGACTATGCGTTCGTTCCGCCCGCTACACCGGACAGCAACACCGACCGCCTTTTCACTTTGGGCGTGTTAAAATTGAAACCAGTTTTTCAATAGAGCAACAAAGCTATCTCATAGTTGTCCGAGAAAAAACTTCGTTTTAGCGTGAAATTATCGTTTACACAATGAACCGTCAGACGATACGTTGTGCAAATGAAAAAACGGCCTGAAAACGGCAAAGAACATCGCCAAATCGGCGCGGCTGAAGCTTTTATTGACGCGCGCCTGGCTTTAGGTCGCGTCGCATTTTCTCTGGCTGATTTGACGAAGGAATCAGGGTTGTCGGCAATTGCTGCCAAGCGCCAATTGTCCAGGCTTTGCGACAAAGTTACCAGAGTTTCGCCCCGGCAGCCTTTCTATTTGATTGTCGCGCCGGAACATCGCGCGATGGGTGCGCCACCGGCAATCTGGTGGCTCAACGATTACTTCAACTGGCTTGGCCGCCCGTATTATCTGGCACTTCAATCAGCGGCCAGTTCCTTTGGTTCAAATCCACAGGCGTTGCAGGTGACTCAAGTGATGACCGACCGCCCTTGCCGGCCAGTCAAAGTGGGAAGGATTCAAGTCAGATTTTTTGTCAAGCGCGGGATTGGGCGAACTCCAACCCAACAACTGGCGCAGGCTTCCGCGCCGCTTTGCATTAGCACGCCGGAGGCAACCTCATTCGATCTGATCCGGTATTCAGCCAGCATCGGTGGGATTGAGCGGGCGGCTGAAACCATCGCGCCGTTATTGCCAGGCTTGCGTGCCCGCGAACTCAAACGGGTGCTGGCGGCGGAAGATGAGCCGGCCATCGCCCAGCGCTTGGGCTTTGTCGTCGAAGCTGGCGGGGCGAAAAAACTGGCCCAGGTCATTTACGATTGGCTGCCCGACAAATTGGCGACGGTTCCCCTGTCTGCGTTAAAAGGTGAACGGAAAAACATTCCCGTCATTGAACGCTGGCAGGTTCTCAACAATTCCGGTGAATTGAAACTATGACGCCCATCACCCGCCAGGACATTCTGGCCCATCAGACTATCGTGCCGTGGTCGGCGCAGTATCAGGTTGAACAAGACCTTTTGCTTTGCCGGGCGATGGCGGCACTTTTTAACGATGCTTTTCTGAGTTCCCAAATCGCCATGCGCGGCGGCACGCTCCTGCACAAGGTTCATCTCGCGCCGGCGTCCCGTTACAGCGAAGATATTGATCTGGTGGTGGTGGGAGATCGCCCTGAAGACCATGTCCGCCGGGCCATTCGCCGGGTATTGGTGGACGTATTGGGGACACCAAAGACGTCGGTTTGGGGCACGCTAACACTGGCAATCCGAAATGCTGTCAAACCGTCGAAGGTTTTGCGAATGACGTATTCGCTGCCATCAATCATTGAACCCGGCCGGATGCTGGACATCGTGGTCGAGGCGAATGTGACCGAGCGCAAGCCGCATCGTGCCGTGGTGGACATACCCTTCAGTTTTCCTTTCCGCGACCAACCGGTTCAGACGCGGATCAAGGGTTATGACATTCATGAAATGCTGGGGACCAAAATGCGCGCGATGTTTCAGCGGAAGCGCGGGCGGGATTTGTTCGATTTGTATTGGGCGCTCACCAAGTCGCCAACCCCGGTTGACCCGTCCGCGATCATTGAATCGTTTCAGCATTACATGAAGCAGGAAGGCACCACGGCGGGCCGCGCGGAGTTTATCAAAATTCTTGAAGCACATCTTCTGGACCGGGGATTCTGTGCCGACATGGAACCGCTGCTGCGAACGGGAATTACCTACGCTCCGCAGGCGGCGGGAAAATTCGTCAAAGCCAATCTTCTAAAACTCTTGCCAGAGTAGTCCGGCAAACGGTTGTTCACAAAAGCGTCTTGCCTCTGCTGGGATGAATCCTGACCTCCTCGCGGATGGCCGCGCGGACTTTCGCCTCGATGCGTTCGACGAAGCTCATGCCCACCCGGTTGAATTTATTGGCCGGGCGGATGGCGGCGGCAATTTCCAGAGGCGCTGAAAGTCATCCCCAATCAGCCGCCCGACATTGTGCTCATGGACATCCAACTGCCCGGCATGAGCGGCATCGAATGCACCGCCGCCCTCAAACTGAAGCTGCCGGCCCTGCGCGTGATGATGCTCACCGTCTATGAGGACAGCGACGCGATCTTTGACGCCCTCAAGGCCGGCACCAGCGGCTACCTACTCAAGCGCAGCGCCCCCGACCGGCTCATCGCCGCCATCAAGGAACTGCACCACGGCGGCTCGCCCATGACCAGCGAGATCGCCCGCAAGGTCATTGACTCCTTTCACAGCGCCAAGACCGCCACCCATCCCGAAGACCGGCTCACCCCTCGCGAGGAAGAAGTCCTGCAGTTCCTCGCCAAAGGCTATTCCCCCAAGGAAATCGGGGCGAAGATGGACCTTTCCTATGAAACCATCCGCGTCTATCTCAAGCGCGTCTATGAGAAACTCCACGTCCACTCCCGCACCGAGGCCGTATTGAAATACCGCCACCCCAATGAAGCCTCGAAAGCTGATGACTGACGCCTGACTTGCCAGTGCAAATGTATGCGGCGGCAAGCAAACAGCAGGATTCTTGCAAGTGGCTGATTTAGAGCTTTATTCGTCGAAAACGGGGGGGGGCAAAGCGCCGACTCAGCCCGTCCTTCCCAATTCACGATGAGCCGCTCATCGTGTTCGACAGATGACTGGTCGAATTCGCAGAACGGCTGGCTGACTTCAGGGAACGGCGGCGCGCAGTCCCTCTCTCATGGCCGGCCCCAGCCCGGCAACCGACCGGGCACCGCCAGCGGGCCGGTTTTGCCGCCGCCATCAAGGTTGCCAGCCACGACCCAAAGGTAGTTTGCAGCCTGACTTCGGCCCGGTTCACTGGTAGCGCCCGCGCTCACCCGCCCTGAACGGTGACGGCTCCGCGCCCGCCGGGGACTTTATTTCGCATGCAAGGTGACGACCTCCCCGCCGAGACCGTCACTCCCGGCCTTGACGGTGATCGCGCCGGGTTCACCCTTCTTGGAGCGGACGATGACGAGGGCCAGCCCGTTGAACGCCGGACGCTCGCGGCTTTGGAACGAAACAAACGACGTGGCATCGCCATTGTCAGTGGCGATGATTTCGCCCGCACCCTCGATGGTGAATTTGATTTTATTGTTCGCCGTGGGCACGGTCAGCCCGTCCTGGTCCTCGACGCGAACAGTGATGAATGACAAGTCCGCACCGTCGGCAGCAATGGTCGGGCGGTCGGCGGAGAGCGCGAGCCGGGCGGGTTCGCCGGTGGTCTGGACGCGGTCGCTCGCCCACTCTTTGCCATTCTTATACGCGACAACTTTGAGTTCGCCGGGTTGGTATTTCACGTCGTTCCAGCTCAGGCGGTATTCGAAACTGCCCTTCTGCTTGCGGCCCAGCGACTGGCCGTTGAGAAACAATTCCGCCTCGTCGCCGGAGGTATAGACAAAGACCGGCGTGGTCTGGCCTTCGCGTCCGGACCAATTCCAATGCGGCAAAATGTGCGCCATGGGAAAGTCTGGCCGCCAGCGGGCCTGGTAAAGATAGAACCGGTCTTTCGGAAAGCCCGCCAGATCCACAATGCCGAAATAGCTGCTGCGCGCGGGCGGCCGGTTTTTGTTGAGGCGTTGCAGCTCGGCCTCCTGCTCGGCGCGCTGTTGGGCGTCGCCGTGGAAGTTGAGCAGGAGGGTCGCGTCGCTGTTGAAGGGCGTCGGCTCGCCCAGATAGTCGAAGCCGGTCCAGACAAACTCGCCCGCGATGGCGGGATACTTGTCGAGCGCGGCGAACTCGGCGTCCGGCAGCGAACCCCAGCCGGGCTGCTGCAAATCGTAGGAGGACACCTGCCAGGGCGTTCTGGGTTCGCCGGGGAAAAAGTATTCGCCGCGGGAACTGATGGTGGACGCCGACTCGCTGGAGTAGCCGGGGAGGTGTTCATGGCCGGGATGGGCGAGAAACTTCCCGTAGAGGTCCGGGCCGCCATAGACTCCGGCGGCGTAGTTCATGCCGTGGACATCCACCATCTTCTCCACACCGCTGAAGGCCGTTTCCTTGGGCGCGGAAATGCCGCACGTCGCGGGGCGCGTGGGGTCGAGCCGGTGGAAGATCTCCGTGTTCTCGCGGAACAGACGGAACTTCTCCGCATGGTTCTGCTCGTCAACCTCGTTGCCGCTGCTCCACAGGATGATGCTGGGATGATTGCGGAAATGCCGCACCATCGCCGCCAAATCCTTCTCATGCCATTCCGCATACAGGCACGCGTAATCGTTGGCCGTCTTCGCCGTCAGGAAGCAGTCGAAGGCCTCGCACATGACCATCAGGCCCAGCTTGTCGGCGGCCGCCAGCAGTTCCGGCGAAGGCGGATTGTGCGAGGTGCGCAGCGCGTTGCACCCGAAGCTCTGGAGGATCTCCAACTCGCGTTCGGTGGCGCGCTGGTTGACCGCCGCGCCGAGCGCGCCAAGATCGTGGTGGTTGCAAGTGCCGTAAAGCGGCACACGCTTGCCGTTCAGAAGAAAGCCGTTGTCGTGGGTGAACTCAATGGTGCGGAAACCAAACGGCTGGTCATACACGTCAACTGTTTTGCCGCCGACGCTCACGGTCGTGCGGGCGAGGTAGCGGTTCGGGGCGGCAATGTCCCAAAGTTTCGGCTTCACCAGCGACGCGGCGAGGTCAATGGTTTCAGAGCCGTTGGCCCCGATTTCTTTTTCCACAGACGTCGCCACCGCAACTCTTTTGCCGACGACATCGTCCGCGCCGATCTCGAAGATTTCCGTTTTCACGGAAGCCAGCGCCGCTTTGCCGCCCTGATTGTCCACCGTCACGGCAACTTTCGCCTCGCCGCTGACGGCGGAGATTTTCGGCGTCGTGACAAACACGCCCCACTGGCCGACGTGAACCTGCTCCGTTTTCACGAGCCGGACGTTGCGATAAATGCCCGCGCCGGGATACCAGCGCGATCCCCATTGCTCCGTGTCCAACCGCACGGCCAGCACGTTCTCCGCGCCGAACTTGATCTTGTCCGTCAGGTCGAGCCGAAATCCCTGATAGCCATACGGCCAGCCGCCGACGTATTCGCCGTTGAGCCAGACCTGCGCGTTGGCCATCGCGCCGTCAAACTCCACGCCAATGCGTTTGCCCGCGTCGGCGGCGGACACCGTGAAATGCTTGCGATACCAGCCGATGCCCTGCCACGGCAGCTTGCCGGTGTTGCCGGGCAGATCGTAGCGGAACGGCCCTTCAATGGCCCAGTCATGCGGCACATCGAGCTTGCGCCAGGCGGAATCGTCGAATGCCGGAGACTGCGGCGCGCCCGGTTGCTGAACCAGGCGGTTCTCGATGGCCTTGCCGCCGGCATCTGCCAGCGTGATCTCGCGGATGCTGGCCCATTGGCCGGGCGGCACTCCGGTGACGCGCACGCGGACAAATCGCGCGGCGCACGGCAACGGCTGCCATTGTTTCTCGTCGGTGCTGCCTTCAATGACGCCGCGATAATCAGGGCTGTTGGTTTCCCACGCGATTTCCGCGCGCGCCAAGGTTCGCTCGCCACCGAGGTCAATCATCAGCCACTGGTTGCCCGCAGCGCTCGACGCACACCAGCGCATGTTCGGATCGCCGTCCATCGCCAGGCCGGCCACATTGCCCTTGCCGGTTTCCTCGCTGGAAGCGGTGAGGGTGAAAAGCCGGCTCGCGCTGCCGGGTTCAGCCAGCCGCGAGCCGTCGGCCTGCAAACCGAAACGGGCGAAGCACCAGCCGGAGTTGAAAGATTCAGTCTGCCGCAGCGACTCCGCCACGGCCGAAAACCCGCACACGGCAAACGTGGCGGCGCCGAAGATTAATTTCGCAAGGATGGTATTCATAAGTGCAATCTGTGCATTCGCAGCAATTTAATCTTTTGCCCGGCGAAAGGCTTCGGCGAGGAGTGAAATGGGGTGGGCCACCCGGAGCTGACTGTTGGCCTGCCGCAAGCCCGCTTCCAGCTGCACCGAGCAGCCGGGGTTGGCGGAGGCAACGCCGCCCGCACCCGTGCGCCGGAGATTCGCCAGCTTGCGCTCCAAAAGTTTCTGCGCCATCTCCGGCTGCGTGATGTTGTAAATCCCCGCACTGCCGCAGCACCAGTTGGATTCCGGCAGCTCCACCAGTTCCAAACCGGGAACGGCGCGCAGCACCGCGCGCGGCGCGGAAACAATTTTTTGTCCGTGGCAAAGATGGCAGGACTCGTGGTGGGTCACGCGCTGCGCTGGCAAAGACACCGCCGGACGCTCGATGCCTATCTCGGCCAGCCACTCGCTGATGTCCCGCATTTTTTCCGACCACATCTTCGCGCGCGCGGCAAAGGCCGGGTCGTCGTGGAGCAAGTGCGCGTAGTTTTTGAGATGCGAGCCACAGCCGCCGGCGTTGCTGATGATGGCGTCCAGTTTTCCCAGCGGGCCGGCGCTACGCTCCATCGCCAAGATGTTGCGCCGCGCCATTTCGCGGGCGAGTTCCAGTTCGCCGTTGTGCGCGTGCAGCGAGCCGCAGCAGGATTGCACGCGCGGCGTGAACACCTCGCAATGATGCGCTAGGGATTTGAAGGTCACCGGCTTGGTCACATAGGAATTTACGCCGAGATCATAGCTGCGCACGATGTCCTCCTCGGCTTTGGAAGTGGTCAGCACGACGATGGGAATCCGGCGCAGATCCG
>Ga0182030_10027532_pt1 | contig 10217 bp, 7 predicted proteins | sample 812S3MmetaG_FD_121299 | JGI IMG/M metagenome (GOLD analysis project Ga0182030, IMG submission 121299) | Permafrost microbial communities from Stordalen Mire, Sweden - 812S3M metaG (Illumina Assembly) | ecosystem: Environmental > Terrestrial > Soil > Wetlands > Permafrost | place: Sweden... | reverse complement strand
CACGTCAGGCATGCAAATATCGCCCACTGCAGCAGGCGCCGGGGCGATAACAGCCGCACCAGGCAATACGCCGCGACGAGATACAGCGCCGTCCCGATGAGCGCCGGCAGACGGATGGCGATCGCCGACGCTCCGAAGATCGACGTAAAAAGCCGCATCAGCATGGAGTTCAGGACGTGATTGTTGGCGTGCGGCGTCCAGTGTGTGGGCCCTTCCGGCCGCACCCAGGCGAGGTAGGTATCCGCCTCGTCGATGGTCAGCGACTGCACGCAGGCGCGCGCCACTGTCCAGAGCATGGCGAACACACCTGTCGCTATCAGCAGTGGAGAATTCTTAGAGGTGCTTGGATTGGTCACCGTAGGCGAAGCGCGATTGTATCATTGGCGCATCCAGGCGAGCGTCTGCCGGATGCCGTCGTCATAACTCGTCTTGTGGACCGCGGCAAGCTTGGCCCGCAACTTGGAATCGTCGAGCAGCACCGGTGTCTCGCCCAGGTACAACATCTCCGGCAGTTCGCGGTACAGCGGGCTGAACCACCCCATGATCTTTAGCATTCCGCGCCCTACGGAGCGGTACTTGGGACTACGCCCCGCGGCACGATACACGCGCGTGATGAAATCCATGGCGTTGATTTCGCCCGCGCCGGCTACGTTCCACGCTTCGCCATAGCACTCCGGGCGCTCCGCCAGATCGGCAATGGCTGCTCCGGCGTCGGGCACAAAGACGAATTCGTGGGGAGCATTCACCGGGCCGAGCCAGTTCGCCGTCTTCCCTGCGATCGCCGCGCGAAAAATAGGATTCGCCATGCTGAGATCGGCATGCGGCCCGTAGAAATCCGGCAGGCGCACCACCATTCCTTGCAGGCGGCCCTTCAGGTGCGCCTCTAGCACGGCGTCTTCCTGGTCTTTGCGGAACTTGCCTTTGCGCGTCTGCGGCTCCCGAAGGTGCGTCTCTGCAACGTGCGAGGTGCGCGGCACTCCGTAGGAATACACGTTCGACACCAGCACCAGCCGCTGCACCTGCATGGTGACGGCCGCTTCGATGGCGGTGCGAATCATGGCCGGATGCAACTGGAAGGACGTATAGGGAACCCCCACCGTGTAAATGATGGTGTCCACTCCGCGCGCCGCCGCTCCCGCCGAGCGTAGATCCGTCAGGTCCGCATCGAATACCTCGGCATGCGGCATCTGGCCGAACGCCGCTTGCAACTTGGCCTTGTCGCGCCCTACGGCGCGAAACGCAATTCCGCGCCGCTCGAGTTCCGGAGCGACTGCCCGGCCGATGGCGCCGGCCGCGCCGAAGATAGCTGCTTTCTGGATGATGGACATTTCGTCGTTGACGAGCCCTCAGTATACACCGCGACAGAATTGCGAGACGCCATGTCTCTGAACCCGGGAGCCCGTCTCGGGCGCCGCGATGGGCGAGGTCTATCCCGCTACGTTAGCCGTCTGGGCCGCGACGTTGCTCTGAAGATTCTCCCGCCGAATTCGCCCGCGATCCCGGCCGCCAGCGCCCTCTCGCGTCCTAATGTCGTCACCGTCTACGACATTGGCGATCGGGATAGGGTCTCCCACCTCGTCACCGAGCCGGTGGAAGGCGAATCCCTCCGCGACCTCATCGAGCGCGGCCCCCGTTTCGCTCCGCAAAACCATCGATATCGGCGCGCAATTCAGTCCGATATCCGGATTACTCGAAGGCGTCGACCGTAACTAATATCTCATATTACTAAGTTGACACCAATTAGTTCTTGACGGCGCGCGAGGACAGGCCTATTATTGTCAACGCGTCAGTTCTTCTCGCCCAAATCTCGACGCATCCGGGGGTGTGTCCATGAGCCGCTCGCACAATCGTGTCGCTGTGTTTTCTGTCACTCTTCTGTTTCTATTCGCCTCGCTCGCCAGCTCTCAAACCGATACGGGATCTATCGGCGGCTATGTCAAAGATCCCAGTGGCCGGGTCATACCCAAAGCGACCGTTACCATCAAGAACGAGGGTACCAATGTGGTACAAACCTTGACCACCAATGAGGCGGGCTACTATGTCGCACCGAACTTGCAGCCTGGTAACTATGCTGTAACTGCCGAAGCCCCGGGGTTTAAGCGCTTTGAAAGCAGGCAGAACAAATTGGATTCGAATTCCGCCCTGTCGCTGGACGCCACCCTGACTGTGGGTAATATCACGGATACGGTGGAAGTTGCGGCTTCCGCGGAGGTGCTCCAGACGGACTCGTCGGCGGTGCAGACCGAAGTCAGCGGCAAACAGGTGGACATGCAGGAATTGAACGGCCGCAATCCGCTCTATATCGCGCAACTGCTGCCGGGTTTGCGCAGCGGTTCCACCATGGGGGACTTCAATTTCGCGGTGGGCGGCGGCGTTCCCTTTAACGTTAACGGCGCGCGGCCCCAGGACACCGACGTTACTTTCGACGGCGCCCCCGCCGTTCGCACCCGCGCTAACGGCGCCATCATCGGCGTGGCCAATGTGGATTCCACTGAGGAAATTCAGGTAATGACCGCAGACTACGCTCCGGAGTACGGACGCGCGGCCGGCGGCCAGATCCGCATCGTCAGCAAGAGCGGCACGCGCGATTTCCACGGCAGTCTCTACGAGTACCTGCGCAATTCCGCCATGAACGCCAATACCTGGTCGCGCAATCTCAGCACTTTGACCAACGTGGCAGCACCGTTTCGTTACAACAATTTCGGGGGCACCATCGGCGGACCCATCTGGGCTCCCGGCATGAGCGACCGGTTCCGGCAGAAGCTTTTCTTCTTCGTGGCCGAGGACTGGATTCGCTATCGCTACGAAGACAGCACCCAGGAAGCCGTACCGACGCTGAACATGCGCAACGGGAATTTCAGCGACCTGCTGAGCCCCAACCCCTGGTATTCGGGCAGCCATGCGATCTACCAACCCGGCACCTGCCCCAGTACGGGCGCTGCCTCGTGCGTCCCGTACCCGGGCAACATTATCCCGGTGAGCCAATTGAGCCCGAATGGCATCGCGATCATCAATGCCTACCCGCTACCGACGCCCGGATTCCAAAATGGCAGCTCCAACTTTATCGCTGAAGCCGAACATCCGATCAACCAGCGCAAGGAGACCATCAACATCGATATCTACGCCAACGAGAAGAACAGGCTATCGGGCAGGCGCACCGATGCGGCTTATTTCGAATACCAACCCTTCGATCAGGGCTCGGGCCTTACCGGCAAGTATTTCCGGCGCCCCAACCAGACCAACGTGGCGTCGTTCACCAGCACCATCAGCCCCACGTTCATCAACGAGGCGCAAATCTCCCTGAGCATTGACGACGTTTACATTCCGGTGAATACCGCGCTAGCCGGTTTTAATCGCGGGACCCTGTGCGCTCCCATTACCGGAAGCTGCATCGACTTCCCATACATTCTGCCCAACGGCAAGGACATTCCGACGAAGATACCCACGGTCAGCGTGCCGAATTTTTACGGATTGGCCGGCGGACCGTACCCGTCGCATTCTTCCGGGACCATCTGGACCGCCTCCGATACCGTGACCAAGGTTTGGCAGAATCATACCATCAAGGCTGGCATCTCAGCCGAATATTCCGGTGAAAACGACGGCGACCAGATCAACGTCAGCACCGTTCCCGGAGGCGCCAGCGACCAGAACGGCAACTTCACCTTTACCGACGCGCGCTCCGGTTTGGGCGCTACGTCCGGTATCGGTATGGCCAATCTGGCTTTGGGCTTGGCCGACACATATACGGAAATCGGGCCGCGCGCTCTCACCATCTGGCGATCCTGGATGGTGGAGGGCTTCGCGCAGGATTCCTGGAGAGTCTCACCTAAGCTCCACCTGGAATATGGCTTGCGTTGGACCAATATTCAGGGCCAACACCCGCTTTGGGGCAACGCCGATTACTTCGATGGTGCGGTGTATAACCCCACCGACGCCGTAACCGTGAATCAGAAAACCGGCAATGTCATCCTCGGCACCGGCAATCCATATGACGGCGTAGTGATCCCCGGTCTCAGCGCTTTCCCGTCGGCTGCCAACGGACGCGTAGGCGCCGCCACTTCCAACCAATGCGACGGCGCGTCCTGCAACGGGTTGTTCGATCCCAACCTGCCCAAAGGCTATATTCACACCACCAACACTTTCCAGCCGCGTGTGGGCATCGCCTATGAAATCACTCCTTCTACCGTCATCCGCGCCGGCGCCGGCAGTTTCGTCACTCGCATGGTGCAGATCGACAACATTTTCCCCGGCGGCAACTCGCCCTTCCAGCCGTTTCTTACGGTCAGCAACGTGTCGGTGGATAACCCCGGCGCGTCGTTGACCACGGGCACAGCCGCGGCTCTGACCATGACCACCCTGAACCCCAATCTGAAGCCGCCGGAGGCTTATAACTGGAATGTCACGGTGGAGCGGAAACTGCCACTGAAGAGCGTGCTGACGGTCGCCTACGTGGCGCATCGCGGCGTACATGCCTGGCAGGTTTACGATATCAATCAACCCCAGCCCGGCACCGTTGTGGCCGGAACGAACGTAAACTACGTGCGGCCCTACAAAGGGTTCGCCGAAATCCAGGAAGAAGAAAGCACGGTGAATTCCACCTACAACGCTTTGCAGCTTTACTGGAATCGCCGGTTCAGCAACGGGTCTAGTTTCGGTGTCAGCTACACCCTTTCGAAGAGCATGGATAACGGCTCCAACTATCGTGACATCGTACCCGACACCTACAACACCAGCAATCTCTGGGGTCCATCGGAATACGACGAGCGCCACGTGGTATTGATCAATTACATCTATGCCATACCGTTCATGAAGAACAACAAGGCGCTGGGCGGATGGTCGATCGCCGGCACCGCGCAGTTCCAGACCGGGACGCCTTGCGGCGTTGGCGTGAACAACGATTACGCCGGCGTCGGCGAGTACGGCAGCTTCGGCTGCGGAAGCGAGGGTCAATTCTGGGTGATGAACGGGCCCGTTCAGATCCACACAGGTGCTTTCGGCGGCCCGACTGGCAATGTCAATAACGGCGCGCCAAAGTACTTTAGTGGGAGCTTTTCTGCCCCGCCTTCGGGAACGTTCAATCTGCAACAGGGCGTGCGCGATTCGATCTATGGTCCTGGCTTCCAGGACTGGAACCTGTCGCTATTCAAGACGTTCCGGGTCAACGAACGCTCCGGCTTCGAATTCCGCGCCGAAGCTTACGACTTCCCGAACCACCCGAACCTGAGCGCGCCGAGCTTCACTGCCAACTCCGGCACTTTCGGCGTGATCACCAGCAAGAGCGGCTTGATCCGGACCTTGCAACTCTCTCTTCGGTTTTCCTTCTGAGGCTAATCGAGCGGCCAATCTGCCGATTGGCTCGTACTCCCAATCGATTAAGACTGGGGGAGCGTCAAATGAGGGACAATAACATTCCTCATGCTGCCCCTCGAACGGCTGTGGCGCGAACAGAGCCGGACTCCGGTGCTCACCGTCAGCGGCGCGCTCATCCTCATCGTAGCCGCCGTGGACTGGTGGACGAAACCGTACGTATCGTTGGGCTTTCTTTATCTCTTTCCGATTATGTTCGCGGCGGCGTTCCTGCCGCGGTGGACGATTCGCGTTACTCGGGGTTGCCTGTGCGGTGCTCGCCGAGTTGTTCAGTTCGCTGGAGCCCTCCTTCGTTCGCCTGACATTCGAGTCTCTGGCGCTGGTTGGGTGCGGACTCTTCGTTGGGGAACTGGTACGCAACCGGCGGCTGGATCTGCAATCGCAGGAGCGGCTCAAAGCATTGGTGGAAACCAGCCCGGCGGCCATCGTCACCGTTGGGGAACAGGGCTTCATCGAAATCGCCAATCGGGCGGCGATAGAGCTTCTGGCGCCGAGGGCTGGCGATTTGATTGGCTATCCGATTTCCGCTTTCCTCCCCGAGTTACATCACGCGCTCCGCTGGGAACAGGCGCCGCAATTCCGCGCCTCCATGCAGTGCCGGGGGCAACGCGGTAACGGAGAACCCTTTACGGCGGACATCTGGTTTTCCACCTATCGGGAAAACAACGCGCCTCATCTGGCCGCCATTATTGCCGATTTCAGCGAGGACGAAGGCCTGGAGGTTTCCGGCACAGACGAGCGTAGTCGCGACACCCAAGTATTGAGCAGTCGCGAGACGGACGTGCTTCGGCTGCTGGTGCAGGGCCTCACCAATAAAGAGATTGGCGCGCGCATGGACATTTCCGAGAGCGCCGTGAAGAACACCATGCAGCAACTGTTTGGCAAAACGGGGGTGCGCACTCGCAGCCAGTTGGTGCGAGTCGCGTTGGAAGAGTATCGCAACGTGCTGTGATCGGGACGGGGCGCGGTGTAGGCACTGGAAACTGGTTTGAGCCTGTTTGGCTTCACCCATCCCGCTCCCTTCGGTCGCGGCTCGGTATCGGCACATTGCGTTTCCGAGCCGCGACCACAGGGAGCGGGATGCGGGGCTCGTGTCAAATTCCACGACCCATGAGTTTCGGAGTCTCGCGACCCAAGCGGACTAAAGTCGTCCTACCTCAGCCCGATTAATCGTCCGATTGGAGGACTTGAACGGCGTTTACCTTGCCATTCAGTTGCAGAGATCCCTCGAGTGCCACTCTCACCAACTGGCCGCGCGTGCGCACACCGCTGCGATAGAACAACTGCTGTACCGCCGTCTTGACCGAGCTTGCGGAAACGCCCAGATTTTCCCCAATCTTTCGATTTGTCAGGCCTGCGAGGATTCCCAGCAGCACCGGGGCGCCTCGGACTTCAGGAAGATTCCAGAGGCGCCCAGCTTGATGGCGATGGCCGAACTCTTGGCATCGGCCGACTCGGCGACGCTTCGAACTTGTCCTTAATCTGCTGCCATGTCAATGAGGTTTGCGCGAATCCCAACATTGGGACCGGGCTCGATCAGATCGTGCTGTTCTCGACTCAGCCGTCCTCGGTTTCCGGCCTGCAGGTTTACCGCCCGCTGACCAATAATTTTCCGTCCTTGAGTCTCAGCTACTTGCATGAGCGAGATTACAAGCGCGAACTGCGCCGGGAGACCGCTCGAAAACAGACCGATATAGCCGCCTCCACCTACTCCGACCAGGAGCGGAATCTGCTCTTCAACTTGCGAAACGCCTTCGTGCAAGTACTGCAAGCTAAAGCGGTGCAGCAGAATGCCAGGGAAAACCTGGCGTATTGGGACCGCGAGCTCGATGTAAATCGCAAGCGGCTCGCGGCCGGCGATTTGGCGCAGGTAGACATGGACCGGCTGGAGCTGCAGCGCGTGCAGTTCGAAAGCGACCTCGAAACCGCGCTAGTGAATTTGCGCACATCCAAAATCCAGATCCTGATGCTCTTGAACGATCGGACGACGATCGATCGGTTCGACGTCGCCGGACCGTACGAATTCGTCGACCGGCTCCAACCGCTGGAAGAATTTCGGAATGCAGCCCTGGAAGCGCGGCCGGATCTGAAAGAGGCCGTGCAAACTGTAGAACTGGCCAAGGCGAACCACCAATTGGCGGTAGCCAACGGATCGACCGATCCGACTTTCGGCCTCGATCTCGCGCGCAACCCACCGATTCCGTTCTACTTCGGTGTCAACATCTCGATTCCGCTGCGGATCTTCGACCGCAACCAGGGCGAAAAGGCGCGCACCGCGATCGATATCCGGCGCAGCCAACGCGCTGAGGACACCGCCCGGGCGCAGGTGTTTTCCGACGTCGATTCGGCGTACTACACGGTAGTGAGCGCGCTCAATCTGTTGCGGCCCTATCGTGACAAGTACTTGAAGCTGGCCGAAGACACGCGCAACAAAGTGGCGTTCTCCTATCAAAACGGCGGAGCGTCGCTGCTGGATTACCTGGACGCGGAAAAGTCGTTCCGCGACACCCGTTTGGCTTACCTGAATCTGATTGGCTCTTATCTGACCGCGGCGGCCCAAATGAACATCGCAGTGGGCCGGGAGGCGATTCTATGAACCGTTGGTATCTTCTCGAAATCGGCTTGTGCCTATGCGCCGCTCTCTCGCTTACGGGATGCGGCAAAGGCGTTTCGGCGCAGACTCAGGCGAATTTTCGGGGACCGCAACAGTCGGCCGTTGTGCCCGACATGGACCCCAACAACTTTCAGGTGGACCATCCGGAGCAGTATCCGCTGGCGGCCGCCGTTGAATATGCCGCGGCGCCCGAACTGAACGTCACCGGTGTGGTGAATCCCGATGTATCGCGGCAAGTACCGGTACCGTCGCTGGCCTCCGGAAAAATCGTGGAGATCGACGCCAAGCTGGGCGATGAGGTCACCAAAGGGAAGATCCTCTTCAAAGTTCGCAGCAGCGATATTGCCGGGGCGTTTTCCGACTATCGCAAGGCGGTGAAAAACGAGGAGCTCGCCAAGGTTCAACTAGCCCGGGCGCAAACCCTCTACGATAACGGCGCCATCGCCAGGAGCTTTCTGGAAATTGCGCAGAACGCCGAAGACAACGCCAAAGTCGATCTCGAAACCACGCAGGAGCATTTGCATTTGCTCGGGTCTGACCCCGACCATCCCACCGGCATCGTCGAAGTCCCGGCTCCTGTGGCGGGCGTGATTACCGACCAGGAGATCAGCATCGCCTCGGGCGTGCAGGCGCTGACTCCGCCCAATCCGTTCACCATCTCGGACGTGTCGCACGTGTGGATCCTGTGCGACGTCTACGAGAACGACATGGCGCAGGTGCATCTCGGGGAGTTCGCGGACATCCACCTGAACGCCTACCCTGACCGTGTGCTGCGGGGGCGCATCAGCAATATCGGGCAGATCATGGACCCCAATCTGCGGACGGCGAAAGTGCGGCTGGAGGTGGAAAACCCGGGCTTGATGCGCTTCGGCATGTTCGTTACGGCCACCTTCCATGGGCTCTCCACCGAAAAACACGCGGCGGTGCCGGCAACGGCCATCCTGCACCTGCACGATCGCGACTGGGTGTATGAGCCGCTTGAAGCCGGAAGGTTCCGGCGCGCGGAAGTGGTCGCCGGCAACATGCTTCCCAATAATCGGCAGGAAATCGTTTCCGGACTCAAGCCGGGGGACCGGGTAGTGGCCAATGCGCTGGTGTTGCAGAACACCATGGAGCAATAGATGATCCGCGGCCTCGTCGATTTTGCGCTCAATAATCGTTTTCTCGTCATCGCACTCGCGATTCTGCTGTTCGTCGGCGGCGCCATCGCATTTCATCAACTTCCGGTGGAAGCGTATCCCGACGTGGCCAACAACTACGTCGAGATCATTACGCAGTGGCCGGGGATCTCGGCGGAACAGGTGGAGCAGCAGGTGACTATCCCGCTCGAAATCGCCATGAACGGGATTCCAGGGGTGGAGCATCTCCGGTCGTTCTCCATTTTCGGGCTGTCGGATATCAAGCTGGTTTTCGAAGACGAGACTGACAATGCCTGGAATCGCGAGCGGGCGCTCGAACGGCTGACGCAGGCCACTTTGCCGCCGGGCGTGCAGCCCCAGATGGGAACGGACTGGAGCCCCGTGGGCCAGATCTACTTTTTCACGCTGCACAACACCAATCCGCAGTTTGACGTGATGGACCTGAAGTCGATTGAAGACTGGACGGTCGAAAAGACCTTGAAATCGGCCAAGGATATCGTCGACGTGAACACCTTCGGCGGCCCCACCCGCGAATATCAGGTGCGCGTAGATCCCAGTAAGCTGATCGCGTATGGGCTGGGCCTGACCCAGATCGAGCAGCAGCTCACCAACAACAACGTCAATGCCGGCGGGAGCTTCCTGGAAGTCGGACTGCAATAGGTGAATGTGCGCGAAGTGGGGCTGGTGCGGGATGTCCCGGACATCCAGAATACCGTGATCGCTACCAAGCTCGGCACGCGGATACGCATCAAGGATGTCTCGGTGGTGGCGCAGGGACCCAAGATCCGGCTCGGCCAGTTCGCTCGTGCGATTCGCCGCGAAGACGGCAAGATTGTCGACAACGACGACGTGGTTTCGGGGATTACGCCGATGCGCAAGGGCGCGGACGCGGAAACGGCGCTGAAATATCTACATGAAAAGATCGACGAGCTGAACGATCATATTCTGCCGGCGGGAGTCAAAATCGTCCCGTTTATCGATCGTAGCGAACTGGTGCACCACACCACCAAAACGGTGCTGCACAACCTCACCGAAGGCATCATTCTGGTGGTCATCATCCTGCTGATCTTCCTCGGAAATGTGCGCGGCGCGATCAT
>Ga0182030_10027531_pt1 | contig 10217 bp, 9 predicted proteins | sample 812S3MmetaG_FD_121299 | JGI IMG/M metagenome (GOLD analysis project Ga0182030, IMG submission 121299) | Permafrost microbial communities from Stordalen Mire, Sweden - 812S3M metaG (Illumina Assembly) | ecosystem: Environmental > Terrestrial > Soil > Wetlands > Permafrost | place: Sweden... | reverse complement strand
CGCGCATGCCGCGGGCATGAGTCGGGAGACTGGCAAGCCGGGTTGGTGGGATAACTCAATTGGCCCCGGCAAGGCGTTCGACACGGACGAATACTTCGTCATCTGCTCTAACATTCTCGGGGGCTGCCAGGGCACTACGGGTCCGGCGTCCATCAACCCGGCCACCGGGAAAGCGTGGGGCATGTCCTTCCCCGCCGTCACCGTTCGGGACATGGTTCGCCTGCAGAAAATGCTGGTGGATTCGCTGGACATCCGGCAGTTACTCGCCGTCGCCGGCGGCTCCATGGGAGGGATGCAGGCGCTCGAATGGGCCGTGTCCTTTGCCGAGAACGTGCGCTCGGTCATCGTGATTGCCAGCACGGCGCGCCATAGCCCGCAGCAGATCGCATTTAACGAAGTAGGCCGCCAATCGATCATGGCCGACCCGGATTGGAACGGCGGCGATTACTACGAAGGCGCAGCGCCGGCGCGCGGATTGTCGGTAGCGCGCATGGTCGGTCACATCACCTACATGAGCGACGAATCGATGCGGGAGAAGTTCGGCCGCCGCAGAAAAGACCAGCCCGCGACCGCAATCGACGTGGCTCCGGAGTTCGAAGTAGAAAGCTATCTGCGGTACCGGGGAAGCCAGTTCGTGACGCGCTTTGACGCGAACTCGTATATCTACATCACCAAAGCCATGGATACCTATGATGTCTCGAATGGCACAGCGTCATTGGCCGACGCATTTGAAGGCGTCAGCACCCGGTTCCTGGTGATCAGCTTCACATCGGACTGGCTCTATCCAAGTTATCAATCGCAGGAGATCGTCCGCACGCTCCGCAGGCGCAACCACGATGTCGCCTACTGCGAACTGCCCACCAACTATGGGCACGACGCTTTCCTGGTGGATGTGGAGGAGCAGACAGAACTGATTCGAGGGTTCCTCCGGAGCACGTTCCGCAATTTGGCTGGAAGCGCTGGGGCCGCGGCTTGACGCCACTCGCCGGGCGCAGCGATTTCGCCGTCATCGGACGGATCGTCACCCCAAAGAGCCGCGTGCTCGACCTCGGTTGCGGCGAAGGAGAGTTACTGGAGTGGTTGATCGAGCAAAAACAGGTCACGGCGCGTGGCGTCGAGATCTCGCCTGCCCGCGTCCGCCGCGCCATTGCCCGCGGAGTGTCCGCGTTCCAGGGCGATCTCAATGAATGCCTCACCGACTTCCCCGACAACGCTTTCGACTATGTGGTCCTGAGCCAGACCTTGCAGGAAACCCATCAACCCGTGCGGGTGATCGAAGAAATGCTTCGCGTAGGCAAGCGCGCCATCGTTTCCTTCCCCAACTTCGGGCACTGGAGCGTGCGCGCCAGCATGCTGTTCACGGGCCGCAGCCCGCGCACGCAAGCCTTCCCGTATGAGTGGTACGAAACCCCCAATATCCACTTCCTCAGCATCACCGATTTCGAGCGCCTCGCGGAAAACAAAGGACTGCGGATTGACCATCGCGAGTTCCTCACCGGCGAACGGCGTATCACCTGGCTGCCGAATCTGCGGGCTGAAGTCGCAGTATTCCTGTTCGGCTGAAGGGATACGCGAAATCCGTCAGATTGGCGCTATGATCGAGGCACCCATCGAACGGTTATGCGACTCAACATCGTCCCCGTTTTGGTTCTAATCGCCGCGTCCGCGGGATGGAACCAGGCGCTTCCGGCTGCCAACACCGGTCGTCACCCCATCCAGAACACGCAACTGACGGATTCGCAGATTGAATTTGCGATCCGTGCGAAGCTCGCGAAATCGGCGAAGATCGGCCCGGAAGGTTTTACGGTTCACGTAAAGAATAAGGTGGCCACGTTTGAAGGCAAGACCAACGTGATTCAACACAAGGGGGCAGCCACGCGAATGGCCCACAGCGCGGGCGCGATCGGTGTGGAAAACCACATTAAGATCAGCGACGAAGCACGCCGGAAGGCGGCCGAGAAGCTAGCCATGTATCGGGCCGGTGGCCAGCCTGTAAAACGTGCGAGTGTGGTCCCTTAGACAGTCCTGCGGCTGGAAACAATCTGGACCAGCGCCACGGCAATCGCCAGAATGAGCAGGATGTGGATAAATCCGCCCAGCGTATAGGAGCTGACCAGACCTAAGAGCCAGAGCACGAGAAGGATAACGAAGATAGTCCAAAGCATTTGCGGCCTCCCGGCTCAACGAATGACCAGCAATAATGTTGCCAAAACACGCGTGGCTTGCAAAGATCTTGTAAATTCAACCTGATGCCTTACAAATCCGCCTGTTAGCCCGCTACGCTGGAAGTAGTCAATATGCAAAAGATCGTTGTCGTCGAAGATGACGAAAGCCTCCGCGAAACGATCGCCGTCATGTTGGAGCGTGAGGGTTTCTCGCCCATCCTCGCGAGCGATGGCCGGCAGGGCTACGACCAGATTGTCGCTCATCGCCCCAATCTTCTGCTCACCGATCTGCGACTACCGGAGATGAACGGTTCCGACCTCTGTAAAGCTGTCCGCGCGGCCCAGATGACCACGCCTATCATCGTGCTCAGCGCGGTCTGTGATGAAGTGGACAAGGTGATCCTGCTCGAGATCGGCGCAGACGATTATGTCGTCAAGCCGTTCGGGACACGGGAACTGATGGCGCGCATCCGCGCGGTTTTGCGGCGCGTATCGCCGGACAGGCAGCGCATCTGCCGCTTCGGCGACGTCGAGGTGGATACCGATCGCCGCCTGGTCTTTCGAAATGGTGAGGAGATCCGGCTCACCCCGGCCGAGTACAATCTGCTGACTTTTCTGATTCAAAACCCAGGGCGCATCATCAGCCGCGATCAGATTCTGAACAGCGTTTGGGGATACCAGTCCTATCCAAACACGCGAACGGTGGACGCTCACATGGTGAAGCTGCGGCAGAAGCTGGAGCCGGAACCAGCGGCGCCCCGCTACCTGCTGACTATGCATGGTTTCGGATACCGCTTCAACCCTTGAGATTTCGGGACATGAGATCATCGCCATTTATCCTCCTGGTGGAAGATTGCGAGGATGCCGTAACGGCTCTGCAGATGGCGCTGGAAACACACTACCGCTGTCCGGTACACTATGCGCGCGACGCCGCGTGCGCCCTGGACATTCTGGGTGCGCTTGGCGCGCCGCTCGCGGTGATCACCGATCTTCACCTTCCGGGCGTCGACGGATTCGAGTTGATCGCCCTGGTGCGCCGGAACGATTCCTGCGCGCGGACCCCCATCATCGTTCTCAGCGCCGACACTCACCCACGGACGCCGGGTCGCGTCCTTGAACTCGGGGCGGATGCCTTCTTCGAGAAGCCTTGCTCTCCAGTCGGCATCTGCCTCCAACTGGAGCGGATTCTTCATGCGAAAAACGGTTCTGCTGGTTCTTCTCAGCGCCCTTTATCTTCAGGCCCAAACGGGTGACGCGCAACAGGCGACGCTTCAGCGAATTCTCGAACGGCTGGAGGCCGTTGAGAAGCAGAATGAAGAAATGATGCAGGAGATTCATTCTCTGCGCGCCGAATTAGCGCAGGCCCATGCGGCCGCGCCAGCCGCAGCAACGCCCGAATCGGAGCGGCTGGACGTGGCCGAGAATCGCATTGAGGAGCAGGCGCAAACCAAGGTGGAAGCGTCTCAGCGGATGCCGCTGAAGTTCACTGGAATGGCCCTCTTCAACACGTTTCTCAACAACAAAGCCGCGAACGCCCCCAATGATTACTCAACCCTCCTGACAGGTCCGGATCGCTCTGGCGCCACGCTGGGCCAATCGCAACTGGGCATCTCGTTCAGCGGACCGGACCTGCCAGGAGGCGGCCGCATCTGGGGAGACCTGGATATGGATTTTCTGGACGGACCCGATGGCGAGAATTACACCCTCAATCTACGGCGCGGTATTGTGAACTTCGACTGGGACTCCCGCTCGATCAGCGTCGGGCAGGATAGGCCGTTAATCTCGGCGCGCCAGCCGGATTCCCTGGCGGAAGTCGCCATTCCCGCGCTCGCGAGCGAGGGCAACTTCTGGCTCTGGCAACCGCAGGTTCGATACGTTGAACGATTCCGGCTTGGCGCGTCAAGCGGCATAGAGGTTGCGGGATCGTTAATTGAAACGGATGAGCAATCCGGCTACGTTCCCAGCTATCTGGTCCACACGCTCGACCCGTCCCGGCCCGCGATTGAGGGCCGCGCGAATTTCTGGCACTCCTTCAGCGACAATGTCCGCTTCGATTTTGCCCCCGGCTTCCATGAAAGCACCACACACGTCAATGGCTATAGCGTGCCTTCGCGAATAGCAACGCTCGATTGGGGTGTGTCTCCGAACAAGTGGGTGCACCTCACGGGCCTCTTCTTCGGCGGCCACAACATGTCGGAGCTGGGTGGTTTTGTGGACGGTTTTACGGTTCTTCCTTACCAGACGCCGATCGCCGTGCATGGGGTCGGGGGATGGTCGCAACTGGCATTCACGGTAACGCCGCGGCTGACGCTCAATACGTTCTGCGGCTTCACCGCGCCGCGGGAGTCGGATCTTGCCGCCGGCTCGAGCGCACACTCCGGTTCGTGCGCTGCCAACGCAATTTATCGCATTGCCCCGAACGTGCTGGTGGCGGCGGAAATATTGCAGGAACGCCTGGGCTATGTAGCGCAGCCGCATACCATTCAGAATCACTATGACCTTGCCATCGGTTATCTGTTCTAGGCTAGCTGTCCTCGCTTGCTGTGGGATGGTAGGGACGCTCTGCGCCGCCACGGTCAGCGGTACGGTAGAGCTAATCGGGTCATCGAAGATGGCCGATCGTTCCGGTGTCGTTGTCTGGCTGGAACCGCTGGATGGTCACGGAGCGACGACGCCACGGCATGAACGCATGATCCAGAAGAATAAGACCTTCACCCCGCACATTCTGCCCATTTCCATGGGGAGTTCCGTTGAGTTTCCCAACCTCGACCCGATCTTCCACAACGCTTTCTCCAACTTCAACGGACAGGTGTTCGATCTCGCTCTCTACCCCCCGGGAAAATCGAAGACGGTCACGTTCCGCCGTCCGGGAGTTGTCCGGATCTTCTGCAATATTCACCCGGCGATGTCCGCCGTCATCGTGGTGGTCGACACCCCGTACTACGCCGTATCCGATCGAACGGGCCGCTTCATACTCCCCGATGTCCCAGCCGGCCGCTATCGCGAGGACATCTTCTTCGAACGCGCCACCCCGGAGACACTGGCGGCTCTTACAAAAGAAGTGGACGTGCAAGAGGCTCGCGAAGTGCTGCCGCTGATCCGGATTTGGGAAACGGGTTACTTGCCGAGCGCACACGCCAACAAGCACGGGCAGCCATACTCGCCGGAATCGGAAAGTCCGTACACGGTGCACTGAGATGTCGAGGCCCTCTCTACTTTGGCGCGTCCTGTTCGCCACCTCGGCCGCTACCGTGATTCTCTTCGGAGCCACCGCGTACCTGATCGCCCAGTTCGCCGTTCGCAACACGCAGCAGAGCGTTCAGGAAGAGGTCCGGCTCAGCCTGCGCGATTTCGAGTTTCTGTGGCACACGCGGGCTGAGAGCCTGGAACGCGCCAGTGAATTGCTCAGCACGATGTCCGATGTGCGGGGAGCCTTCAAGACCGGCGACGCCGCCACCATTCGCGATACCGCTTCGGACCTTTGGTCTCGCGTCTCCCGCGAAGATGCCGTTTTCCTGGTTGTTGATCCGTTAGGCCGGGTCATTGCTTCGCTGGGGGGCGGTGGCGCATCCGCCCAGCCCTTCCCTGGACTGGCTCTGGCGATCCCTCGCGCGAGCCTCGGCTTCCCGAAGCAGGTGGCCGGGTTCACGGTGGAAAGCGGCCGGCTGTATTACACGATCCTGACTCCGGTGTACGTGGACTCCGCATCCGGACCGGCGTTACTCAACATTCTGGTAACCGGATTTGAGGTGAACGATCAATTCGCGGGAAGCCTGGCCGAGGCGAGTGAAGGCAGTGACTTCCTCTTCTCCGCCGGGGGGCGCGCGGTAGCCACCACGCTTCACGCCGTCCCCCCAAGTTTGGCGGGCTCATCGGTGGAGATCGGCGACACGCGGTACGCTTTGCTGACGGAGCCGCTGCTCGACTTGTTCGGGAAGCCCGCGGGAAGTCTCACCGTCCTGCGTTCGCTGGCGGCGACGGACCGGCATCTCAGCGAACTGCGCGGACGCATCGCGCTGATTCTAGTGTTCGCAATCCTGATGGCTCTTCTGGTCAGTTACGCACTGGCCCGCCATATCATCGACCCCATCCACCGGCTGGACGCAGCGGCGGCGGAGATCTCACGCGGCAATTACGGCTACCGGCTCGACATCGGCCGTGACGACGAACTGGGCCGGCTCGCGCGCACTTTCAACGCGATGTCGGATTCCATTCAGCAAGCCCGCAAGGAACTGATCACGCAAGAGCGGCTGAATACCATCGGACGCCTGTCGAGTTCCATTGTGCACGATCTTCGCAATCCGCTGGCCGCCATCTACGGAGGCGCGGAGATGCTGGCCGACAATGAGAATCTTTCCCCGCCGCAATCCCGCCGCCTGGCGCTGAGTATCTACCGCGCATCCCGGCATGTACTGGAAATGCTTCGCGACTTGACGGACACGGTTCGCGGCAAGGCGGAACCGATCGAGACCTGTCATCTGCTGGATATCGTGGAAGCGGCGCGCGGGTTGATTGTCCAACCTCCCGAAGCGCAGCGGACTGAGATCCAGATCGATATTCCGGCCGAGTATGAGTTGCCGCTCGAACGCTCGCGCATGGAGCGCGTCTTCCTGAACCTGATCAGCAACTCGCTTGAGGCGACTCCCGATGGGGGGCTGGTCCGCATTTCGGCGCGCGAAGAAGAGGGCGCTTATCTCATTCAAATCGACGACAACGGGAGCGGGATTTCAGAAGAAGTTCGCAAACAGTTGTTTCTCCCGTTCTTCAGCCATGGAAAACGCAGCGGCCTTGGCTTGGGACTTGCGCTCTCCCGTCAGACGGTATTGGATCATGGCGGGCAACTATGGGTTGGTGAAAAAGACACGCCAGGGGCAAGGTTCTTCGTCCGCCTTCCAGCATCGGGGCATGCGGCGCGGGAAGCTGCTCATGTGGCCTGAAAGCAGCCTCGACCGGGCTTGATCGGAAGAATAGAAAAACGGACACTGGAAGAGAGAAGGAATGCCATGCCCACCGAGACGGTCACACTTACGCCGGACGCACTGCTGGATCTACCCGCGCTGCCGGACGGGAAGCATTACGAACTCAGCGATGGGGAGTTGATAGTCGTGGGAACAGCAGGTGCGATTCACGAACTGATCAAATCGAGGGTGTTTGTGATCCTGGTCAAGTACCATCTTCGAACCATGTCCGGACAGCCTTTTTCGGAGGCCGTGTTCACTTTAGGCTTGAGCCGGGCTCGGATTCCGGATGTCGCGTTGGAGGGTGTCGGACGAGCGCGTCCGCAGAATTCCGTGGGAGAACCGAGCCACTGCTATCGCTCCCGACGTGGCCATCGAAATCATCTCCGGCACCGAGTCTCCCGAACAGATGGATAGGAAGCTTCGCGATTATCTGGAAGCCGGAGTCGAATTTTGGCGGATTTTTCCTTCCACTGAGAGCCTGACAATTTGGCGGGAGAAACAAGGCTTCCGGCTGGATGGCGATCAACTGGTTACTTCGGAAAAGCTGCGTGGCTTTTCGGTTCCGATCTCGGAGTTTTTCAGAAGATAGTTAGCGATGTTCCAGATCGCCGTCCATCATGAGGGCCCAGAAGAATAGATCGATACCAGGGTTATGCTGCTGAATTTGCGCCAAGATGGCATCTCGTTCTTCGGCCGAGATTGGGCGCTGCTCCAGTGCGACAGGAGTTTCTCTACCTTCGGCCGCCTTCGTCACCCGCTAGAGCCGCTCGTAGCCCGTCCAGTGATACTGCAATTGGCTTCGGATCCCATCGGCCCTCACCGTGCCCGACCGTGTAGACGGGATATCCCGGTGCTGCTTTGTCGATGAAGATCGGATCTCCGCATTCGCCCTCGAAGCCTATCACGAGCCAGTTTCTTAAGCCAGTCCCCGTCACCATCTCCACAGAGGTTCGTTCCGTCAGGATGTATGGAAAAGCCTACCTGACGCTCTCGTAACTCTGATGGCCGGCAGATGGATACACTGCTGTAGCCGAACGCCACTTCGGCGGGCAGTTGCATCAAGTATTGTTCGTAATCGAGCATGCAGGCACCATAGAAAATGGCCCACCGGATTTTCGTCCGGTGGGCCTTATACTGAACTACCCTTTACTTATTTCGGGCAGTCAGCTGTCACTGTTGCAGGTGCCTGCTGGGCGTTCCCGGCAGACGGAGGCAGATTCGCGCCCTTAGGCACAAACCAGATCTCCACGCGCTGATCCTTCAACTGATCGTCAGAGGAAGTGATCTTAGAGCCCTTGCGCTCCAGGATGGAAGCCGCGCAGGCCGGTTTCTTCAGATCCGGACCTTGACCGGCCCCGAGGGTCGCGATCTTGATGCGGCTGGGGTCGATACCCGGCTTGGGACAAACACCGGCGGCGGACGCCAGTATCTGGGCCGCATGCAGAGCGCGCTCCATTGCAAGGTTGGTGGCCGCTTCTTCAGCAGCCTTGCGGCGCCGTTTCCCGCGCATCGGGACAACCTTTTCATTGCCCTCGTGGCCGACGAGCACGACGTCGTAGTTGGCGTATTGACCGGAAGTGAGGGCCGGATACACCTGATCAATCAGAATGCGCTTACCGCAGTTGTTCACGCGGGAGTTGCCCGTCGGGAAGATGATGTCATCCTGCTGGACAAAGCCTGGAAGGGGGCATTTCACGGTAAGGTCTACTTCGGCCGTGGCGCTGCCGCCCTTGTCATCCGTTACGGTAACGGTGGCCTTCACCGGTCTGGTGCCGCCATCGTTCGCGCACTGTACGCTCGACGAATCGTAAGTCGCCGTATCGGTACCGGACACTGTCCCCTCCGAAGCTGTCCACGAGAGGGAAAGCGCGCCGGCGCAATCGCCAGCCTGAGGCGTGGCATAAAGCTGCGTCGACTCTTTAAAGGCCAATTCGTTCTTGGCGGCTCTCGCGGTAACGGTCGGAGGCGTATGCGCCCGGATCATGATGGAAACCGCGGGAACAACCGACTTGGAAAGCGTTTGGCTGTCCACCACCGTGAGAGCGACCTGATGTGAGCCGCCGGAACCGGTGGGAACCGTCAGAGTGCTGGTGTGCGAGTCCGCATCATGACCGTCGATCGTCCAGCGGTAGTTCGGAACCGCAAACGATTTTGGATTGCTGATGGAAGCCGTAACCGTGATCGGGGTGCCGGCGCAAACGTTGTTGCCCGAAGCCGCGATGCTCACGCCATCCCACGCCTTGGAAACCGGCAGGGAAATTGTTTCCTTGCCGCCCCAGACATAGTAGATACCGCCTGTCGCTTGAACGCCGTTGAAGATTCCGTTTGGCGGGATGAAGATGAGTGGTCCGGTCACGCCGGAGCCTGTGGTCCCGGAATTCGGTACGCTGCCGCTCTGCACTTCGGCGGGCGTGATCCCGAACTCCGCAAGTCCGTAATGAGGCTCGCGCGAAATAATACCAAGTATCTCCGCACGCAACCCGAAGTGATCGCTGAAGCGGACCTTGAGGCCAAATCCGTAGGTAGCGGCGAAACGCGTGTCGGCGGCCATGTTGTACGCTCCCAACGAGACGTTCGCCGGATTCTCGACGATCGCTAAAGCATCATCGGTGGGGCGGTACGAAATCAAGCCAGCGCCAGCCTTCAGATAGGGACGGACCGCCGATCGCTTCGGTTTGAAATAAACGAGCAGGCTGTTCTGGAACATCCACATTCTCTGAGAGAGTTGGAACTGCTGGATTGCGCCGTTGAAGTCGGGGGTGAAGTGGATCGGATTCTGCGAATAAGTGAGGCTTTGCTCGAGGCCGAGATACTTCGCAAAATTCTCGGTTGCGAAAATACCGATCACGCCGCTGGGAGCGAGCCCGGTGCGGAGCGGATCGAACTTGCGCTTCCAGAAGTCCGCTCCTCCAAAAATGCCGATCTCATAATCCTGGGCACGCGGCAACTCAAACGTTGATGTGCCGGGTGGTGGAAGATCGACGGTCGTAGTAGATTGCGTCGTCGAAGCATCCTGCGCAAATGCGGTACCTGCCAGCGCCAGACTGGCTCCAAGAAGACTAAAAAGCAGGCGTTTTGTCGTTCTGCTGGT
>Ga0182030_10027527_pt1 | contig 10218 bp, 9 predicted proteins | sample 812S3MmetaG_FD_121299 | JGI IMG/M metagenome (GOLD analysis project Ga0182030, IMG submission 121299) | Permafrost microbial communities from Stordalen Mire, Sweden - 812S3M metaG (Illumina Assembly) | ecosystem: Environmental > Terrestrial > Soil > Wetlands > Permafrost | place: Sweden... | reverse complement strand
CGAAACCGGCAAGTATTTTCATCACCGACTGGAAGAGTTGCAGGCCAAGCACAGCTCGATCCGTGAAGTACGCGGCATGGGGCTGATGCTGGGAATTGAAATTGACTCGGCGGACACCGCGAAAGCGGTTTTGCAGCAGTTGCTCGACCGCGGCATTCTTATCAATCGCACGCACGAAACCGTGTTGCGCTTTTTGCCGCCCTACATCATTCAAGAGAAGCATGTGGATCAGGTGATCCGCGCGCTGGACGTCGCTCTGGCCTCCGTCCCTTCGAAGTCCACGGGCAAGTCCACAAAAAGGAGTAAGACACAGTGAGCAGCCATCCATTCGACACCGCAGAGGTTCTGCAGCGGCCCGCGCCCAGCGGATTGGTGGGGCGGGATCTGATCTCTATCCGCGATTTCAGCCCGCCGGAGATCAAAGAAATTCTCGCGCTGGCCACGTTGATGAAGTCGCATCCCGCGGAATTTCGCGGCGCGCTCGCGGGCAAGCAAATCGTGATGTTTTTCGAGAAGCCCTCGCTGCGCACGCGCATAACGTTCGAGGCCGGCACGGCGAGCTTGGGCGGGCAGGCCATTTTTGTGGACCAGACAAATGGCCGCATCGATGCCCGTGAATCTCTGGCAGACATTGCCCGCAATCTGGAACGCTGGGTAAACGGGATTGTGCTGCGCACCTTCGCGCACGCGACCGTCGAGGGAATGGCGCAGCATGCTTCCATTCCGGTGATCAATGCGCTGAGCGAGCGCGAGCACCCCTGCCAGGCGCTGGCAGACTACCTCACTCTGCAGGAGCGCTTTGGAGATCTACAGAAAGTCACGCTGGCGTATGTGGGCGACGGAAATAATGTGACACACTCGCTGCTGCTAACCTGCGCCGCGCTGGGCTCCAGAATGCGGGTGGCTACGCCCGCGGGCTATGGCCCGGATAAGAAAATGGTCCGCGCCGCACAGGAGATGGCGCGGAAGACGGGGGCAGTGATCGAGGTGATGACTGATCCGCGCGCGGCGGTGGACGGCGTTGACGCGGTGTACACCGACGCCTGGGCCAGCATGGGCCAAGAGCACGAAGCGGCCCAGCGGGAGAAGATTTTCCCACCCTACCAGGTGAACGACAGCTTGATGGCGATTGCGGCACCAGGCGCCGTTTTTATGCATTGCCTGCCGGCACACCGGGGCCAGGAGGCGACCGATGCGGTGATGGATTCGCCGCAGTCGGTTATTTTCGATCAGGCCGAGAACCGCCTGCACGTCCAAAAAGCGATTTTGATGTTATTACTTGGCGGCAAACCAGGCCGCATACCAGTGAGGAGCGCTCATGCCTGAAAAAGTTGTGCTTGCATATTCCGGCGGTTTAGATACTTCCATCATCATTCCCTGGTTGAAGGAAAACTATTCCTCTGACGTCATCGCCATGGTGGCTGACGTGGGCCAGGGCGACGACATCGAAGCCGTCGTCGAAAAAGCTTACAAGACGGGTGCCAGCAAAGTTGTGGTGGAAGACCTGCGCGAGGAATTTCTTACGGGATACGTTTTCCCCACCTTGCAGGCGGGTGCGGTGTATGAGCACAAGTATTTGCTTGGGACTTCGATGGCGCGTCCGGTGATTGCCAAGCATCAGGTGAAAGTGGCGCTGCGCGAAGGCGCGACGGCGGTTTCGCACGGGTGCACGGGAAAAGGCAACGACCAAGTGCGTTTTGAACTTGCCTATCAGGCGTTGGCGCCGGAGCTAAAGGTGATTGCGCCGTGGCGGGAGTGGAATTTGAAGTCGCGCGAAGATTGCCTCGACTACGCTGAGAAGCACGGCATCGCTGTAGCCGCGAGCCGGCAGAAAATTCATAGCCGCGACCGGAATTTGTGGCACATCAGCCACGAAGGGGGAGAACTGGAAGACGCGGGCAACGCGCCCCTGCACAGCACATGGCAGCTCACGCGGTCGCCGCAAGAAGCGCCGGACCGCGAAGAACAGGTGCAGATCGGCTTCGAAAAAGGCATTCCAGTGTCAGTTAATGGCATGAAGCTGGAACCGGTGTCCTTGGTCGAGCTGTTGAACGAAATTGGCGCCCGCAACGCGATTGGCCGGGTGGACCTGGTGGAGAACCGTTTTGTCGGCATGAAATCCCGCGGCTGCTACGAAACTCCAGGTGGAACATTACTGGTGGCGGCACATCGTGAATTGGAAGCACTGTGCCTGGAGCGCGATGTGACCCATTTCAAACAGCACATCGGTCTGAAGTATGCGGAACTGGTGTACTTCGGGCTGTGGTTCACGCCGCTGCGCGAGGCGTTGGATGCGTTCGTCGCAAACACACAGAAAGATGTGATGGGAACGGTCACGCTGTCGCTATACAAGGGCAACGTGTCGGTGGTGAGCCGCCAATCGGAGAATTCGTTGTATCGCACCGATCTGTCTTCGTTCACCATGGGCGAAAGCTACGATCAGAAAGATGCGGAAGGCTTCATCCGCATTCTCGGACTGCCGTCGCGCTCGCGGGCCCGGGCGCGGACGGAGGTCGCGTAATGAAGATGTGGTCGGGCCGGTTCCGGCAGCCTCTGGATCCCGGCTTTGAGCGCTGGCAGCGCTCGTTCGGATTTGACCGGCGGTTGCTCAAGCACGAATTGGCGGCCAGCAGCGCGCATGCCCGCGCCCTGAAAAACGCGGGCGTTCTCTGTTCGGATGAGTTGATCGCGATTCTGCAGGGCTTGGAGCAGATCGGACAGAAGGCGGCGTCCCCGGAGTTTCTTGAAGATGCGGAAGCGGAAGATGTGCACCACTTCGTTGAGAAACAACTGGTGGCGCTAATTGGCGACACCGGGTTCAAGCTGCACAGCGGCCGCAGCCGTAACGAACAGATTGCAACCGATCTTCGTCTGTATGTTCGCGAAGGGATTGATCAGCTTCGGATGGACCTCGCCGAGTTGATCAGTGGATTTGTGGATCGCGCTGAGCAGGCGGGAAATGCCGCCATGCCGGCGTACACGCATTTACAGCAGGCCGAGCCGGTTCTGGTTGCGCACTGGCTGCTGACCTACGTGGAAATGTTCTTACGCGATGCTGAAAGACTGGCGGATTGCCGCAAGCGGCTGAATGTTTGTCCGCTTGGTTCGGGGGCGATTGCTGGGGCTACTCTGCCACTGGACCGTCACGCCCTAGCCGCTGATCTTGGTTTTGATGGGCCCACGGCCAACAGCATGGATGCGACCAGCGATCGCGATTTCGCGCTGGAATTTGTGAATGTGCTCTCCGTCCTCTCGCTGCATCTAAGCCGTTGGGCGGAAGAGATGATCTTGTTTTCCTCGCAAGAGTGGGGCTTCGTGCGCCTACCAGAAGCCTATTCAACAGGCAGCAGCGCTATGCCGCAGAAGAAGAATCCTGATTTCCTTGAACTGGTGCGCGGCAAAGCAGGACGCGTAATCGGAAATGCGACAGCATTGATGGTCACGGTGAAGGGGCTTCCGCTGGCCTATAACAAAGACCTGCAGGAGACACAGGAGCCTCTATTTGAGGCTGCCGAAACGTTGCTTGCCGTTGTGCCGCTGGCCACGGGGTGGGTGAAAGCCGTCGAGTTCGATCACGAACGCATGCAGCGGGCGGCGCAAGCGGGGTTCATGAACGCCTGGGCGGCCGCAACTTATTTAGTACAGCGTGACGTTCCATTCCGTCTGGCGCATGAATTTGTGGGCAAGGCGGTGCAGTTAGCGCTGGATAAGGGGTGCGAATTGCAGGATATGCCCTTGGCGGAATTGAAAGAACTGAATCCGGCATTTGATCAGGATGTTTATTCCTGTTTGAGCCTGGAATCCGTGCTGGCGATTCACGATGTCCCCGGCGGAACGGCGCCGGCGCGAGTGGGGCAGGCGCTGGCAGATGCGAAGTCGCGGATTGAAGCCATCAGGGAGGAAAATCATGCGCACGCGTGACGCAATCCTCCCGGACGCGGAGAAAATTCACGAGCTGATCTCAGCCTATTCCGGCGATGGCACGCTGCTGCCGCGCGACTTTGCGGAAATCTGCGAGAATGTTCGGGATTTTGTGGTTCTCGAACATCGCGGGCGAATTGTTGGTTGTGGCGCCCTGCATCTCTACGGGCAGCACCTGGCGGAGATCCGGTCTATCACGGTAGATCCCGCTTCCCAGCGCAGTGGTGGCGGCAAGCGACTGGTCGAAGCGCTGCTCGAAGAGGCCGAAAAACACCAGGTGAACTGCATTTGCCTGTTCACCCGTAAGCCGGATTTCTTTGCCCATTTGGGCTTCACTGTCGCGCAGCGGGAAGATCTTCCAGACAAAATTTACAAAGACTGCTGCGTCTGCCCGCGTCTGCATTGCTGCGACGAAGTGGCGATGGTGCGGGGCGAGTTGCCGACCTTTGCCATCCTTTCTGAACCCGCGAGCATGTTGGTAAAGCTGGAGGTATAGAAACCTGCGCGACTCGCTCGATTCCTTTCACCTGCCTAAAGGATTCTCCTTTTCCGCCGTGGCGGCGGGAATCAAGGCCAGCGGACGTCCCGACTTGGCCCTGGCAGCGGCTTGTTCCGAAACGACTGCCGCGGCTATGTTCACCAAGAACCGGGTGGTGGCGGCGCCCTTGGAAGTGGATCGAACTGCGCTGAGGGCTACGCGAGGACGCGTTCAGGCGGTGCTTGTGAACTCGGGTAACGCGAATTGCGCGACTGGCCCAGCCGGGATCAAAGCATGCCAGGATGTCTGCAAGCATGCGGCAGATTTAATGGGGTTGAAGCAGCAAGAAGTATTTCCTTCCTCGACCGGAATTATCGGCGTTCCGCTTCCATCAGAAAAGATTATCGCCAAGCTGCCGGAACTGATTGCGGCTGGTGACGCAACGAAAGATGGAATGACCCGGTTTGCCCAAGCCATTCTGACGACCGACTTGCGAATGAAGCCGGCCTCTGTGCGCTTTCGGGCCGGAAGTTCCGATGTCACGCTGACGGGAATCGCCAAAGGTTCCGGAATGATTCACCCGCAACTGGCGACCATGCTGGTCTATGTGTTCACGGACATTTCTGCCGCCGCGAGCGATTTGCAGCGACTCCTACGGAAGACTTGCGACGAGACTTTCAACTGCATATCCGTGGATGGCGACACTTCAACTAACGATACGGTCTTGCTCATGGCAAGCGGGCAGAGTGGAGTTCAGCTGAAGAAAGTACAGAATAAATTTGCCCGGGCCCTACTTGCAGTGTGTCAGTCCCTGGCGGGACAAATTGTCAGCGATGGAGAAGGCGTGAAGCATGTCATTCGCCTGTCCATCGAACAGGCGAAGAGTCGCGAAGAAGCATTGCGCATTGCGAAGGCCATCGCGCACTCTCTGTTAGTAAAAACGGCGTGGGCGGGAGCTGACCCTAACTGGGGCCGCATACTTGCGGCCATGGGAGCCTGTGGTGTGCCGATCCGTCCCGAGCAGGTCGAAATCTCAATTGGTGACCAGATTGTCTTTCGCAAGGGCACCGCGAATCCATTTGATGCGATGCGGGCTCACCAGCATTTATCCCAGCCGGTTTGCGATATTGGCATCAAGCTTCGGCGCGGCCGCAGTTCGATTCTATTTCACACTACGGATCTGACCGCGGAGTACGTGCGGATCAACGCTGATTACTCGACGTAGAGTTATTTCGGTAGCGTGTATTCCCCCTCAAGATCGTACGTCGCGCCGCGGCCGCCCGGCGTGCCGCTGAACGTGCCGTCTCCCTGAATTCCTTTGAACTTGCCGGTGCCGCCCGTATATGTCCATTTTCCTTGGACGTCTTGCATTTCGCCGGCCGCAAGCGTCACTGTGGCTTCGTAACGCAGGAAAACCTTGTCGCCGTTGGCCATGGTATCCACAAAATAACCGTGGCTGGCAAAGCTGCTGCCCTGGATTTCACTGATCTGGCTGGACACGCCTTCCGTGTCATGGATTCCCTCAATGACAAGAGGCTTGGTCCAGGTGCAAGTAGTTTGGTTGATGGAGATGGTGTGGCCGGGATTGTCGCCAACATCGACTTGTTGCTCAGTGTCGGCCCGGCCGCAACGCATGGTCCCGGAAATCTTGGTCTGCGCCGGCGAAAACGCGGCCAGGGCAAACACGCAGAAAACAAATGAAAGTGACTTACTGAGCATGGAACCTCCAGAAATCGCGCGAAACTGGCCATTTGCGCCAGTGAACCGACACATTATCGAGTTTGCGCCGCAAACAAACAAGAACCTTCGAGAAAGCCCCGGATCGCCCATTGGTTGGCGCGCACCGCGCTGGGTAGTCCCTGTGGTGCGGCGGAGGCTTTACAATCGTAGCGGAGGCAGTCAGAATCTGTGCCATCGAAACCGGACGCACTTTGGTATAAGGACGCGGTCATTTATCAGGTGCACGTTCGCGCTTTCCAGGACAGTAACGGGGACGGCATTGGAGACTTTCGAGGTCTGGAGCAAAAGCTTGGCTACCTGCAGGATCTCGGCATTAACACCATTTGGCTGATGCCATTCTTTCCTTCGCCGCTACGCGATGACGGCTACGACATTGCCGACTATGTTTCGGTTCATCCCAATTACGGTACTCTGGACGACTTCAAGGGATTCCTTGATGCTGCTCATCAGTGCGGCATCCGCGTCATTATTGAACTGGTGCTAAACCATACTTCTGATCAACACCCGTGGTTTCAGGAGTCGCGTAAGTCGGTGGACAATCCGCGCCGCGATTGGTATGTGTGGAGTGATACCGATGCCCGCTATCGCGGAGTCAGAATCATTTTTGTAGATACGGAGAATTCGAACTGGGCCTGGGACCCTATTTCCAAAGCCTACTATTGGCACCGGTTTTTCAGCCACCAGCCCGATCTTAACTTTGACAATTCGGCGGTCCGGGAAGAGATCTGGAACGTCATGAAATTCTGGCTGGAGCTTGGGGTGGATGGGTTCCGGTTAGACGCAGTGCCGTACCTGGTGGAGCGGGAAGGAACTTCTTGCGAGAACTTGCCCGAGACCCACGATGTGATCAAAGAATTAAGGGCAAAACTCGACCAGCATTTCCCCGTAAAAGTGTTGCTGGCCGAAGCCAATCAGTGGCCCGCCGACCTCAGGCCCTATTTCGGCGAGGGAGATGAGTTTCACATGGCATTTCACTTCCCGCTTATGCCCAGAATGTTTATGGGGCTCAAGCTGGAAGACCGCAAACCCATCACCGAAATCCTACAGCAGACGCCCAAAATACCGGATGTCTGCCAGTGGTGCTTGTTCCTGCGCAACCACGACGAGTTGACGCTGGAGATGGTGACCGATCTGGAGCGCGATTACATGTACGACGAGTACGCACGCGACCGATCCATGCGTATCAATGTCGGTATCCGGCGGCGGCTTGCGCCTCTGCTGGAAAATGACCGCCGGCGGATTGAGCTCATGAATGGCTTACTCATGTCGCTTCCGGGTACCCCAATCATTTATTACGGGGACGAAATCGGCATGGGAGACAATGTCCATCTCGGCGATCGCAACGGCGTGCGCACGCCCATGCAATGGGACGGAGGCTGGAACTCAGGCTTCTCCACCGCCGATCCCGAAAGTCTTTATGCGGCTTTGATCCTGAACCCCCTTTACGGATACCAGGCAGTCAATGTCCAATCGCAGAAACGTATGCCGCATTCCCTGCTCTTGTGGACACGCCGCCTCATCCAGGTACGGAAGTCCACCCCGGTTTTTGGACGTGGGTCGATAGAATTTTTGTATCCGGAGAATCACAGAATATTGGCCTACGTCCGGCAACTGGGAAGTGAGACCGTTCTGGCGGTAAATAATCTTTCCCAGTCTGCGCAGGCTGTAGAGCTCGACCTCAGCCGCTACCAGGGCAGTATTCCGATTGAGATGTTCGGCAGAAACTTGTTTCCGCGCGTGGGACACCTACCGTACTTATTGACCATGGGGCCGTACCAGTTTTACTGGTTTCGGCTGCGCCGTCTCTGAGCGGGGACCCAGTTTTTCGATGGCTGGAGAAAACCGCCCTTGCATTTGGCGCTTCTCATGCAAAGGGCTTACCAAATTTTGACGGAGGAGCTGTTTGGCCGAAGAAAGTATCCTGTCTGATGAGCTCGTCCGCCACTTGATTAGCGTCGGCGAGGTAGACCTCCTGGTGGGAGTGCCTACATACAACGACGCTCGAACTGTCGGCCACGTGGTGCAGGTGGTTCGGGCGGGGCTACTGAAGTATTTTCCACGCGAACGGGCGGCCATCCTGAATGCGGATGGAGGATCGCAGGACGAAACACCAGGTTTGGTACAAGCAGCATCCATTAGCGACGCGCGGAATCCGGCCGCGCTGCGCAGCTTGCGTACCCTGCACTCTATTAGTACGCGGTACTTTGGAAACCCATCGCGAGCGACAGCATTACATACGATCATTGCCGCGGCCGATCTGCTGCAGGCCAAAGCCTGTGCCGTTATCGCGCCCGAATCATCCAATATTGAGCCAGAATGGATTGACCGGCTTCTTCGTCCTGTGTGTCGGCAGGATATTGACTTCGTTACCCCTCTGTATCGCCGTCATAAATTCGAAGGGATGCTGGTGACGAATCTTCTTTATCCGATGACCCGGGCAATTTATGGCTGGCGAATCAGGGAACCATATCCAGCGGAGTTCGCGTTCTCCGGCCGTTTCGGCAGTCATCTGGTGGGACATGAAATGTGGCGCGAAGAGGCCTGCCGCGCAGGCGCGGAAATATGTTTCACAATCGCTGCCATGGCGGGTAGTTTCCGGCTCCATCAATCTTTTCTAGGGCCCAAAGGACATCTTGAACAGTCATCCCCGGATCTGGTACCTGCTATGCGGCAGACGGTGGGGACTCTGTTCTGGTCGTTGGACCAGTATTTCACCACGTGGAGCGCGTCCACCGAAACGAAAGGAGTGCCCACGCTTGGGGCTGAGTACGAATTCATGATGGAATCGGTGCGAGTGAATCGCGAGCGGCTGTATCAGATGTTCCGCACTGGCGTCGCCGAACTGGAGCCGGTCCTGGCATCTATTCTTTCTCGCGCCACTCTTGACGAACTTAAGCATTCCGCCGCTTTGGATGAGCAGCAGTTTCAGTATGGCGACGAACTCTGGGTAAAAACCATTTATGAATTCGCCGCTTCTTATCAGCGGAGCGTGATCAACCGAGACCATATCATCCAGGCCCTGGTGCCACTGTATCGAGGAAGGACGTGCACCTTTCTCCTGCAAAACCGGGAGGCTTCCGAACCAGAAGTCGAACAGCACATTGAGAATCTTTGCCTGACATTCGAGCGCCTGAAGCCTTACTTGCTCGAGTTGTGGCAAGGACGAAAAGGAGGCTCGTGATGCGAGATATGATCGTCAGCGAACTTAGCCAGGCAACTCATGAGGTTGTCCAAGAGTTCGCGCACTTGCTACCTCGTTTGCTCGTAATGCTGATTATCGTTTGCGCCGGTTGGCTGGTCGCGTACTTGGTGAAAGCGATGTTACGTAGCGCCTTGCGCCTGCTGAAGTTCGACCGGCTCTCGGAAGACGCGGGTGCGGCGCAATTATTGAACAAAGCCGCCCTGCCTTCTTCTACCGAACTCCTCAGCCGACTGGTTTTCTGGGTGGTCTTACTGGGCTTCGTCCTTTTGGGGATCAATGCGCTGGGCGTTATAGCTCTGGGGGAAGATATCTCCAGGTTCTTCCTTTTCCTTCCACGGCTCTTTGTGGCGGTGTTGATTCTTTTCTTCGGGATGTTCGCGTCCAGTTTTTTTTCGCGGGCGGCTTTGCTGGCAGCGGTGAATGCCAATCTGCGCTCGCCCCGGATGCTGAGCTACTCCGCACGTGTGGTAATCGTCTTGCTCGCGGTGTCGATGGCATTCGAGGAACTCGGGATTGCTGAGAACACCATCCTGGCTGCGTTTTCAATTGTGTTTGGAGCGCTCATGCTCGGACTCGCTATCGCCTTCGGAATGGGGGGGCGCGACCTGGCCCGGCAGTTTCTGGATCGAAGATTCGCCGAAGAAAGGGTACCCGCAAAAAAGGAAGATGAACTCTCGCCTTTGTGAGTTTTCAGCCTGCAGCGATTGGGCTCTTTAGCTCAGCGGTCTTCTCATCGGGACATCCCCAAGGTGCGCGCCCGGTCACTTCATGATGTGATGGAAATCACTTGTACCGGTCCTATGGGGGAGCTAGACTGCCGTTATGCGTCGTTGGTCTTCCATAGCGCTCGTGATTACCATGTTCTCATGGCTTACCT
>Ga0182030_10027526_pt1 | contig 10218 bp, 8 predicted proteins | sample 812S3MmetaG_FD_121299 | JGI IMG/M metagenome (GOLD analysis project Ga0182030, IMG submission 121299) | Permafrost microbial communities from Stordalen Mire, Sweden - 812S3M metaG (Illumina Assembly) | ecosystem: Environmental > Terrestrial > Soil > Wetlands > Permafrost | place: Sweden... | reverse complement strand
GTCGGCAATGTGAGGGAGAAACTCGCGAATCTCGGCGGCGCCGCGATTGGCGAATCGAAAGCCGGTATGGGAGAACATCGCATTGCCACCGGATTCCGCTAACGGCGCCTTTTCGACGATGATAACGCGCTGCGCACCCGCTTCACGCGCGGCGACCGCCGTGGCGAAGGCCGCACTGCCCCCGCCGACGACGACGATGTCACAACGTTCGCGAGTTGGTTCCATGGGTGAGTGCGCTTCCTCGTCTGAGAAGCAACACCTTACCCGCGGTGCCGTGCTCGCGCTGCTCGGCGGCGCGCTGTCCACGACGCTACCGCGGGCGGCGCAGGCGCAGAGCAATCCCGGCACGATCCGGATCGCCGTCTCGCTGACCGAGCCGTACATGAACCCCTACTACGCGCGCGACGAGGGCTTCTTCCAGAAGGCTGGGCTCAACATCGAGCTGATCGTCCAGCCGACCGTCTCGGCCGCACTCAACGCGGTCGCAGCCAATGCGGCGGACTGCGCGCAGGGCGACATCGTTGGAACCGCGAGCGGGATCATCCACGGGATCGATTTCGGCGTCTTCGCCGGCAGCGGGACCCAAGTCGTGACCAAGGTCCCCTCGCTCGCGCTGGCCGTCGTCCGGGACTCGCCGATTCGCAGCGCCCGCGACCTCGAAGGGAAGAGCATCGGCGTCGTTGCGCTCAACACGCTGGGCCAAATCGCAACGCAGGTCTGGCTGCGCAAGAGCGGCGCCGACACGAGCAAGGTCGCGTTCATCGAGTTGCCCTTCACGGGAATGCCGGCCGCGCTCGCGCGCAACAACATCGCCGCCGCCGTCACCATCGAGCCGTTCTTGAGCAGCCCGGACGTGCCGCTGCGCATCCTCGAGAGCGTCTTCAACGACATCGCGCCGTTCTATCTCGGCCCGTGGGTGTCGACACGGAGTTGGCTCAATCAAAATGCCGTGCTCGCGCGGCGGTTCGTCGCCGCGATCTACGAGGCGGCCCGCTGGGCCAACGCGCATCCGGACGAGACGGCCGCGATCATCGCGAAGTACACGAAGTTCACGGTCGAGGACGTGAAAAAGGGAACCCGCTCCCAGTACGCGACCTCGCTCGACTCGGCCCTGATCAACCCGGTCCTCGCCGGCGCGTACCGTTTCGGCGCAATCGCCAAGCCCCTAACGGCGAACGACCTGATCGTGCACGTGTAGCCCCGAAAAATCGTCTTACCGCTTTTTGCGGCGGTTCCGATACCATCGCTGGCATAGCGCTTGCGAGTCGGAAGGCCATACATGCAATCCTTGAACGTAAACGGACAGCCTCACGACGTGGACGTTCCCGATGAGATGCCGCTCCTCTGGGTAATACGCGACGTCGTCGGATTGACGGGCACGAAGTTCGGATGCGGTGTTGCGCTCTGCGGCTGCTGCACCGTCCACATCGACGGGCTAGCGACCCGTTCATGCGTCTTTCCCGTATCGGCTGCGGCCGGCAAGCGCATCACGACGATCGAGTCGCTGGCAACCGACCGCATGCACGTGGTGCAAGAGGCGTGGATCGAAGAGCAAGTCCCGCAGTGCGGCTACTGCCAATCGGGGCAACTCATGGCTGCGGCGAGTCTACTGCAACAAAATGCGCATCCGACGGATGCCGACATCGAGACGGCGATGACGAATATCTGCCGCTGCGGAACCTATCAGCAAATACGCTCGGCGATCCACCGTGCCGCAGGCCAACTGGAGAAATCGGCATGACGGCAACGGTCTCTCGCTCCGAATTCGTCAAGCTGGCCGGCGTATTCGCCGGTAGCCTCGCGTTGGGTATCAGTCTCGAGGCGCAAGCTTCGGCCGCAACCGCTGCGAGCGGCTTTGCTCCCGATGTCTGGTTGCACATCGACCCGAACGACGTGGTCACCGTCACCCTCAACAAGTCCGAAATGGGCCAGGGCGTCATGACCGGTCTCCCGACGCTGATCGCCGAAGAACTCGACCTCCCGCTCGAACGGCTCCGGGTCACGATCGCCGAAGCCGCGCCGCGCTATGTCTATAATGGCGCGACGGGAATGACGACGGGCGGCAGCACCAGCATGCGCGACTCCTGGCTTCCCCTTCGCCGTGCGGGCGCGACCGCTCGCGCAATGCTCGTCGCCGCTGCGGCGAAACAATGGAGCGTCGATCCCGCGCATCTCGCCACCGAGAACGGCGTTGTGATCGATCGCGCGACGAAGCGCCGCGCAACGTACGGGTCGTTGGCCGCCCTCGCCGCGACGCTCCCCGTGCCGACCAACGTGTCGCTCAAGGACCCCTCACAGTTCAAGCTCATCGGCGCTGCATCGACTCGCCGGCTCGACATTCCCGCGAAAGTCAACGGAACCGCGCGGTTCGGAATGGACGTCAAAGTTCCGGGAATGCATTATGCCGCGATCGCGCGTTCGCCGGTTTTTGGCGGCAAAGTCCGCAGCTTCGACGCCCGCAAGGCCAAGGCGATTCACGGCGTGCTGGACGCGGTCGAAGTGCCGACCGGCGTCGCCGTCATCGCCGGCAATACATGGGCTGCATTCCAGGGCCGGAACGCGCTGGTCGTCGAGTGGGACGAAGGTCCGAACGCGCAGCTCAACAGCGCTGCGATGTTCGCGGTTTCGGAGCGCATGGCGAGCGATCCGGCTCAATGGCAGATTGCGCTTCAACGCGGTCACAGCGTCGACGATGTTCACGGCGCGAAGACGCTCGAGGCGATCTACCGCGGACCGTTCCTCGCGCACGCCGCGATGGAACCCGAGAACGCAACGGCGTACGTGCACGACGGCATTTGTGAAGTGTGGGCGCCCACCCAGGCGCAGACACTCGGCCAGGCCAAAGCTGCGGCGATTACCGGACTACCGCTCGAGAAATGCATCATCCACACGACGATGCTCGGCGGCGGCTTCGGGCGGCGCCTTCAGTCTGACTACATCGAGGAAGCGGTCGCGGTCTCCAACGCGATCAAGGCGCCGGTGAAAGTGGTGTGGACGCGTGAAGACGACACGCAACACGATTGGTACCGCCCGATGAGCGTCAACGCGGTACGCGGCGTCATCGACGCACGCGGCCGTCTGCTCGCGCTGCGTCACATCGTCGTCGCCGAGTCGACGCGACGCGCCCACGATCCGTCATTCAAAGCCGTCGACCCATCGGCGCGAAACGGCGTTACCGACATCCCGTACGCGATCCCCAACTATACGGCCGCCGTCGCAGACTACGAACACGGCATCCCGGTCGGTTCGTGGCGCGCGCCCGATGCGAATTGGAACGAGTTCGTCACCGAATCGTTCATCGATGAACTCGCGCACGCCGCCGGCAAAGATCCGCTGGCGTTCCGTCTCGCGATGCTGCCGGCCGCGTCTCCAACGGTACAATGTCTGCGCGAGGCGGCGGCGCGCGCGGGCTGGGGTCGTCCGCGTGAACGCGGCACGCATCAAGGCATTGCGGCAATGTATTGGAACGGCAGCGTCGGCGCCCTCGTCGCCGACGTGTCGGTGAGCGGCGGCCAACCCAAAGTGCATCACGTGACCGCGGTCGTGCACTGCGGAACCGTCGTCAATCCCGCCATCGTCGCAGCGCAGACACAGAGTGCCATCACCTTTGGGCTTTCGGCGGCCCTGACGGGCAAAATCACGCTCGAACACGGGCGCGTGCAACAGGCGAACTTCGATACATACACGGTACTCCACATGCCCGACGCACCGTCGATCGAGGTATATGCGCTCCCGAGCCACGAGCCGCCCACGGGCATCGGCGAACTCGGCTTGCCCGGGATCGCACCGGCGGTCGCCTCAGCGGTCTTTGCAGCCACCGGCAAACGCGCACGAAGCCTCCCCTTCAGCGACGCCTACGCCTAGCGATCTCCGCGTATTCTTCTTCGCTCAGGCGGAATGTGAGCGCACCGATGTTCCCTTCAACCTGCCGCGGCGATCGGGCGCCCACGATCGCTGCGGTCACCGCCGGGTTGTGCAAGGTCCAGGCGATCGCGATCTCACCAGCCGAGCGGCCATGACGGGCACCGATTTTCTCAAGCAGCGCGACGAGTTCGAGGTTCTGCGTAAGTTTCGGTTCCTGGAACTCCGGGTTACTCGCGCGCCAGTCGTTGGCGGGCAAAGCCTTTGCGCGTTCGCGCGTCATGGCTCCGGTCAGCAAACCGGCGCCCATCGGAGAGTAGACGATCGTACCGATTCCGCGCTGCTTGCAGAACGGCAGAATCTCGCCTTCGACTTCGGGCTTCACCAGCGAGTACTGAGGTTGGAGCGACGTAACCGGCGCGATCGCTAGCGCCCGTTCGAGTTCGGCGACGTTGAAGTTCGAGACCCCGATGTATCGGACTTTCCCGGCGCGCTGAAGTTCCGCCATCGCAGCCCATGCTTCGTCGATGTCTTCGATGTTGTCGGTGGGCCAGTGGATCTGATACAAATCGATCGCTTCGACGGCGAGCCGCTTGAGCGACGCTTCGCACTCGCGTCTGATCGAAGCGGCGCTGATGTTCTCGGTTGGCACCCGCGAATCGGTGGCCGACGGTACGAGGCCACACTTGGTGAACAGGTACGGCCGGTCAGTCATCCCGTCAAGTGCCTTGCGCACCATCTCCTCAGAATGACCGAAGCCGTACACGGCCGCCGTGTCGATCCAGTTGATACCAAGCTCGACTGCCCGGCGTATGGCGGCAATAGATTCAGCATCGTCTTGATCGCCCCAGCCAAACCGCCAATCACCGCCCCCGATCGCCCACGCGCCGAAGCCCATCGGCGTGATCGCAAGGTCGGAATTACCGAGCTTCCGTTGTTCCATCGTCGTTTCCATGCATCGAGTATTCCCCAAATACCCGTTCGCACGCGGCGCCTGCATCGCCCGCCGCAAACGTGACGATCACTGCGCCAACTTCACCAGCCGCGAACGCGGCGCAGTCTTGAGCGGCTCTTCCCTCAAGAACAGCGAGAACAAAGCCGTAGCAAACGCGATCGCGGCCGAGATCACAAACACGTTGTGAAACCCGGTCGCAAGCAGCCCCATCACACGCTCGCGCTCCCCAGCCGGGAGCCCGACAATCCCGGCATGGCCGGCATGAAAGAGCGCGTCCGTACTACCGAGCGACGCAGACGCTAACGGCACAAGCAAAATCGCCCAAAACATCGCAGTCCCAAGCGACGCCCCGAGCGAACGCGCGAAGGTGATAGACGACGTCGCCGCCCCAAGATCGGCGCCATGCGCGGCGTTCTGCGTGCCGGCCATGAGCACGGGTCCACAACACCCGATCCCGAGACCCAGCAGCCCAACCGCCAACTCCAAAGACAGCGTCGAACTCAACGCCGACATCCGCGAAAACGCAATCAGCGCGACCGTCATCAGAACGAACGCCACCGGAAAGATCGGCTTGTAGCGGCCGGTTCGCACCATGAACTGCCCGGCCAGCACCGATGCTACCGGAATGAGGAGCAGCATCGGCACGATCATGACGCCCGAGATGGTGGCCGGCACGCCCATCACAAGCTGAAAGTACACCGGCAGCAACACCAGCGCCCCGAACTGCACCATCGAAAGCAATAACCCGACGATGTTCATCCCGACAACAATTCCGTTGCGATACAACCGCGGCGGCACGATCGGATCGTCGGCCCGGAATTCTTGCGCAACGAACAGCGCGAGCAGAACCAGTCCCGCCCCCATTTCCGAGACGACCCACGCATTCCAGCCGCTCGTCGAACCGGAAACCGCAAGCAGAACGAGCGAGACGCCCGCGATGAGCAGTAGCGCCCCCGCGTAGTCGAGCCGCGTGCTGCGCGCCGGCGGATTCGTCATCCGCCTGGACACGCGACGGCACAACATAAACGCGAGCAAACCCAACGGCAGATTCATCCAAAAGATGAAGCGCCAGCTAAGATGATCGGTGAGCAGACCGCCGAGCGGCGGCCCCAGGACACCGGCAAACGCCCACGTCCCGGCGATGAAGCCCTGGTACTTCCCACGATCGCGCGGAGAGATGAAATCGGCGATCATCGCTTGCGAGATCACCGTGAGCCCGCCTCCGCCGACCCCCTCCAACGCGCGAAAGAGCGCGAGCTGCACGAGCGATTGCGCGCACGCGCAGAGCAACGACGCGGCGACAAAGATCGCAATCGAAATCATCATCAGCCGGCCGCGCCCGTAGATGTCGCTGAGCTTCCCGTAGACCGGCATCAACGCGGTCGACGTGACAAAATAGCCGATGATGATCCACGAAAGGTCGTTGACCGCGTGCAGATCGGTCGCGATCGCGGTGAGGGCAGGGTTGACGATCGTTTGGTCGAGCGCCGAGAGCAGGACCGCGATCAAAATTCCGGTCAGCGCGCCCATGATCTCGCCGTGTGTCAGTTGCCGCGCGCCATCCGTCCCCACCGTGTTTGGGACGGGCGCGCAAGCACCGAAGGTTGCACGAGCCCAGTGCTAAACGTGTCACCGAGTGTTTACCGACGATCCGGCGACGTACTACGATGTGCTCGAGCCGATCGGTGGCGCGACCAAGCCGACGATGGTACTGGTGCACGGCGGCGGCCACACCGGCGCGTGTTTTCTCGCGACGATCGACAACCGCCCCGGCTGGGCATACGACTTCGTTCGGCACGGACATCGCGTCGTTGTCCCCGACTGGCCGAGCGTCGGTCGGAGTGGGTTTCTCGAGAACGACGAGCTGTCTGCCGATGTGGTGTGCAATGGCCTCGCGAACGTGATCCGCACGGAATCCAAGCCCGTCATCCTGATGACACATTCGATGTCCGGCCACTTCGGCTGGAAGCTGCTCGAGACGATGCCCAAACGAATCGCGCTCTTGATCGGCATCGCATGCGCGCCGCCTGGAAACATGCAGCCGTTGCCGATCGTCTTGCGCGACGATCCGGAGGAACTGCACCTGCAGCGTTTCGCCGGATCGACGGTGCAGAAAATCCGCCGCGGGCAAGCGATGTCGATGAGCCGCGAAGCCGCCGACTTCAAACTGATCGGACCGGGCACGCAGTTTCCGCGCGCGTATGCCGACCGGTACATCAAGTCGCTGATCCCGGTGCCGTTCCCGCTCATCTTAGGGCGCATGAACTTCCAAGGATCGGCGCCACGGATCATCGACGAGGCCGCAATTCGCGGTAAGCGCATCGCCCTCGTGCACGGTACCGATGATCCCGACCACCCGCCGGCGTTCGAACAGAGCGTGGCCGACTGGCTCAATGCGGCCGGAGCACATGCGACGCGCTATGCGCTCGGCGAGCACGGAATCACCGGCAACGGGCACATGATGATGCTCGAATCCAATAGCAGCGCGGTGGCGGATTTCATCGCCGGGCTGATTTGACTAAAACCAAACGGAGGCACCATGCAACTCTCTCGTAAGGCATCGCTCATGCTCGGCGGCGCGTTCATCGCCGCGCCATCGTTCGCGCGCGCCGATGCGACCGAATTGAACGTCGGTTTGAATTCGAACGAGATCACCGCGCAGGCATACTACGCGCAAGAAGCTGGAATCTTCAAGAAGAACGGCCTCAACGTCAATCTGCAAAAAATGGCGGGAGGCAACGTCGTCGCGGCGGCAATCGTCGGGGGATCGCTGCAGGTGGGCGCGTCGAACTGCATGTCGTTCGCATCATCGGTGATCAAAGGTTTGCCGTTCACCGCGATCGCGCCGGGGGCGATCAGCGAAGCCGACCATCCATTCTCGGGTGTTGTGGTCGCCGGCGACTCGCCGATTCGCAGCGCGAAGGACCTCGCCGGAAAAGTCATCTCCGTCAATTCGATCGGCTCGACCGATCAGCTGGCGGCATTGGCGTGGCTCGATGAAAACGGCGGTGACGCGAAAAGCGTGCAGTTCCTTGAGATTCCGCCGGCCGCCGTACCGCAGGCGCTCGCGCAAGGCCGCATCGCCGCAAGCCTCATGTTCGAGCCGTATCTCAGCCTCGGCCGCGCTGCCGGCTTGCGCGTGCTCGCCGATCCGTATGTCGCAATCGCGCCGCGCTTTCTCGGGACGCTCTGGGTCGCGACGCCGGCATGGGCCAACGCAAACAAAACTGTGGCGCACGCCTTTGCGAAGAGCGTCGTCGAAGGCACGCAATGGTCGCTCGCCAATCAGGGCCGCGCGGTCGAGCTGCTGTCGGACTGGACGAAAATGAAAGTCGACAAGTTGCGACAGCCGATGGCGACCACACTCGACCCGGCCATGCTGCAGCCATTGCTGGATGCCGCGTTCAAATACAAACTATTAGCCCGACCGCTCGTCGCCGCCGACCTTATCTGGAAGGGCTGAAACTGCAATCTTCATGGAACCAATAACCTGGCATGATGAAGCCGACGTCGTCGTGATCGGCTCCGGCGCGGTTGGACTCCCGGCGGCGATCGCGGCGCGCGAGGCCGGCGCTTCCGTTATCGTCGTCGAGGCCGAGAACGACATCGGCGGCCATGCGATCACCAGCGGCGGAAACGTTCCTCTCGGCGGCGGCACGAGCGCGCAGAAGAAATACGGCATCGTCGACTCGCCCGACTTGCTGTTCGGGGACTTGACCGACTGGACGGTCGTCGAACCGAACGGGCATCCCGATTACCGCTACAACGATCGCGAGATCGTGCGCGCGTTCGCCGACAACAACGTGCCGGCATACGAGTGGCTCGTCGCGCACGGCGTCGTGTTCGTCGATAAGGCGCCCGACGAACGCGGTGGGAACGCGGTCGGCAACTCCGCGCCGCGCGAAATGCACGCGGCCGCCATGGAGTGGCCGCTGATACAGACCGGCGCACCCGCCGATCCCGAAGTCGCCGCAACGATGTCGACCGGCAACGGGCTGATGCGACCGCTCGAAGTTGCTGCGCGCCGGGCCGGCGTGCGGATTTTGCTCGAACATCGCATGACTGCAATCCATCGCGAAGAGCCCACCTCGGGCCGCGTACTCGGAATCGCCGTTACCCACGCCGGCACCGTCCGCAATATTCGGGCGCGCAAGGCCGTCATTATCGGTACCGGTGGATCGCAAGGCAACATCGAGTTCCGCCGCATGTTCGATCCGCGGCTGACCGAAGAATATTGCGGCCTCGCGGGCATGCCGTGGTCGGACCAGGACGCGAGCGGGGAGCTTGCCGCGATGGCGATCGGCGCAGCGCTGTGGGGACTCGCTAACCAAGTCGCCGAGTTCGGCTGGCAGATCACCAAACCCGGACTCATCGGCTGTCAATTTAACTACGTCAACCTGCAGTGGATGCCGGGCAGCCCGGTATTCCCAAAAGCGCGCGCGTCCGGCTTACGCGTGCAAGATTGGCACGACGTCATACACGTCAACATGCTCGGACGGCGCTTTTATGACGAGACGGGCTTGCACTTTTCCGCGAACAACCACGGCTCGATCACGGCATACGAACCGCTCAGCCACCGCAACGCGTCGAACATCACATACGCGCCCAACAACTGGCTGAACGCAGCGATGGCGGGCATTGGCGAGACGCGCAACGGCGGTGGTGCGATCTGGGCGATCTTCGACGCTGCGGCGGTCGCGCGCGAAGCGTGGGACCCGCGGCCGCCGAACGTCGATACCGAAGCGGGCTTCTTCTTCAGCGCGAACACGCTCGAAGAACTGGCCGAGTCGATCGTGATGCCCCATCAGCGCGTGCCGATGCGCGGTGCCGACTTGCAGGCGACCGTCGCACGCTATAACACGTTCGTCGAGAACGGCATCGATGAAGATTTCGACAAGTCCGAGCCGCGCTACAAGATCGAAACGCCGCCGTTCTATGCCGCTTGGGCGACGCCGGTTCTGCACGACTCGCTCGCCGGCTTACGCATCGACGCCGAATGCCGGGTGATCGACATGCGCGGCGCGGTCATTCCAGGGCTTTACTGCGGCGGCGAGTCGGCCGGAGGCTTCGGCCAGCACGGTCTAGCGCGCGCGATCTGCCAGGGCCTCATTGCGGCCCGAAGCGCAACAGGCACCCCAGCGTAGTTCGGCGTTAACGGATGGCCAGCTCCGGCCGGGTGGTGTTCTCGAGTAAGAGGACGCCGGCTGCCGTATTCGAGATCGGCACGTGATAGGTGCTCTGAAGTTCGCGGACGCTACCGGTCAAGGCGCCGCGCATCGCCAGCCACATGATCAGCTCTGCGCCTTGAGCCCCCGCTTCGCGGATGAGGTCGAGCGTCGCATAGCTCGCGAGCTCATCGGGCGCATCGACGATCTTCTGCAGGCACATCCGGTCGAATGCCG
>Ga0182030_10027525_pt1 | contig 10219 bp, 10 predicted proteins | sample 812S3MmetaG_FD_121299 | JGI IMG/M metagenome (GOLD analysis project Ga0182030, IMG submission 121299) | Permafrost microbial communities from Stordalen Mire, Sweden - 812S3M metaG (Illumina Assembly) | ecosystem: Environmental > Terrestrial > Soil > Wetlands > Permafrost | place: Sweden... | reverse complement strand
CGCATGACGAGCGCGCCACACCGAGCCCTCACCAGCGCTGCGGCCATGGGCGGGTCGCACGTTGGGCCGGTCGCCGCCAACCCCGGTGGTGCCATGGACGAATCCCAAGCGTGCCAGGGGTCCAAAGGCCGATGCGCTTCGTCCCAATCGGCCGTGCGACGTACATTGGCGCTCGCACCAGCGGCGAGTGGCCGCCCTTGGCCCGATTTCGCAGTGTGTGGCGCATCGACTCGTGGCGCTCCTTGGCAACGGTGCTCGTGCTCATTGCCGTGGGCCTTCCTCTTGGGTCTGAGTGAATTGGTTGCAGGCAGCGGATTGCGCTGAGGAAGCACGCTTGGCCGAGAAGAACACGGCATTGAGAAGGACATTCGATGCAATCGATATCGAAGTCACGTAGGGGGCCGCCGCGTGGGTCCCGTGCACGAATCTCTGTTTCGTGACGTCCGAAATGATGAGACCTTCCTGATCTGCTGCTTCACGTTCGGGTAGTTCCATCGATTCGGCGATTGCAATTCGCCTTGGGCATCGTCAGAGATTTTCCGCGACGCGACATGGCCACTCGCTCCGATTTGGGGGACGGGATGCGACGTGTCGCGCCTTCCTTACGCAAAACCCGGCGCGAATATGGTGGGCCGACGACGGATGGTCGCTTCCACGTCGCGGCAATCTATGTTGCCCTTTTTGGAGCTGAGGATTCACTGCAGTTGTGGCGTGCGACCGGCCATCGATGCTCGACATTCGCCAAGTGCGAGGTCAACAAATTTGCACTGTTCGGCGCTAGCATGCCGTCCCGGGACCTCACAGAGGATGCGCGACCCCAACGAATGCAAGGTCGTGCACGCATGCAATTGTCCCCTGAAGATGCCACTGCGCTTCGACGCCTCGTCCTCGCTGGAAGCAATGGTGATCAAGAGGCACTGACCATCCTCTTCGATCACTTTCAGCTCTATGCCTGGAGCGTGGCTCTGCGGGCCACCCGCAACAGGTCGATCGCCGAGGATGCAGTGCTCGATGGTTTCGCCGTTGCCCTGCGTTCATTGGATCGACTGCGTGATCCGCTGAAGTTCCCGAGTTATCTGGCCTCGTGCGTTCGCAATGAAGTGCTCATGACCGTGCGGCGGGTCCAGGTGGCCGTGCCGATTGAATCACTCGAAGAGGAAGCTTCCAAAGACCTCACCCCCGAAGGGGCGTTCGATTCATCCGAAGAATGCAAGCGCGCATTCACCGCCTTCTTGGGTCTCGACAACCGTCAACAACAGGCGATTCTCCTCATCGATGTGGAGGGACACGCGGCCGGCGAAGTTGCCCGGACGCTCGGGTTGACAACCAACGCGACGTATCAGTTGCTCTATCGGGCCCGCAAGGCCCTGCGACTCCGTTACATCGCACCATCGTTGGATCCGGCCTCCCCTCAGCCGTGTCGCGACTGCAACGACAAGCTCGCGCAATTCGTAGACGGGACCGCGTGTGCCCGTGTGATCGCCATTGTCGAACAACACCTCACCACGTGCTCGGATTGTCGCCAGCGCGTCCCAGAGGCCCGCGAGACCTGTGCCTTGCTCCAAGCCGCCCACGGCGTCATTACGGTCGGGTGTGCCATACCCTTGACCGCCCACGTCCTGCGGCTCAGCACGACACGACTTCCTGGAAGACATCTCTGGCACCATGCCCCCGCCCTCCACCACGTCATGGTGTGGTCCGGGGCGCTCTTGACCCTGACCGGAGGGATTGCCTCAGCGTTGTTCTTGAGTTCCCCGCGAGCAACCGGAGCTTCGAAGGTGCCACCGCTCGCACTGGTCTCGTCCATGCCAATGGACCATGCGGGCTATCACCTCTTGTTGGAGGAGAACTCGACACTGCTCTCTACCGTCATGGCGACCGGGACGACGATGGGTGAGCCCAGCCCGTCGCTCACCGAAGCCGGCTCCCTCCCCGCTGGAATCAACTTCACCGATTCGGGTGACGGCACGGGATATTTCTCGGGGACGCCAGAGACCTCGGGGAGCTATCGGGTCGCCCTCAAGGCATCGGAGGGCAACCGGGCCAGCGTCTCGACGGAGGTTTCATTCGTGATCGCCGCGGCCTCGGTCATGGCCAACCGGCCCACCGCCAACGGCACGGTGGAGTGGCGCAACTGAGTCGCTGTGAGTCCTTGAAAGGAGATGCAAGTGCCCGGGAGGGGTGCGACTCCCGTTCCCGGACCCTTGCATCTCCCCGTACGGGGCCCTATTTCGTCGCCGGGGGGGAAGGCGATTTCATAGCGCTCCACGAATTCGGCGCCGTTAGGCAGCCGGTGGCACCACACCTCGGGGGGGAGGTGATCGGGACCCCGTGGGCGGCAAGACACGATGCGTGTACCCAACGAGGCGAAGCCTCAAAGTGGGCAGCGATCGCTGTGCTTGTCACGATATAGGGATGGGTCCGACGACTATTCCTTACGCGAATAGCGCCAAAAAGCGCGTCCGACGCTCCGTTGCGCGAAGCGCTCCGGAACGGGCACCCGAGGGAGTTGCGGGTTCGCTCCGGAGCGTCTTCGATGCTGTGAGAGTCGCTCAGGTGCTCGCAGCCCCTGAGCCGGGAAGAATGCCTACTTGTCCAACATGATGGGGAGGTCGTCGGGGTCAACCGCAGCGGCCTCATCGGCGAGCTCGTCGTCGGCGACTGGGGCAAGGCGCTCTCGCACGCGATCATCAACTTCCGCCATGAGCTGTGGGTTCTCCGAGAGGAAGACTTTGACATTCTCACGCCCTTGCCCGAGTTGCTCACCTTCATAGGTGAACCAGGCCCCGGACTTCTTGATGAAGCCCAACTCGACCGCCACATCGAGGAGCGAACCTTCTCGGCTGATGCCCCTGCCGTACATGATGTCGAACTCGGCTTGCTTGAACGGAGCCGAGCACTTGTTCTTGACCACCTTGACCCGGGTGCGGTTCCCAATGACCTCGGCCCCGTCTTTTATCTGCTCGATGCGACGGATGTCGAGACGCACCGACGAGTAGAACTTCAGCGCACGCCCACCAGGGGTGACCTCGGGTGAGCCGTACATCACGCCGATCTTCTCTCGCAGTTGGTTGATGAAGATCGCAATGGTGCTCGACTTTGAGAGCGTCCCGGTCAGCTTGCGCAAGGCCTGGGACATGAGGCGGGCTTGGAGACCGACGTGCGTGTCGCCCATCTCGCCTTCGATCTCAGCCCGCGGCGTCAGCGCCGCCACCGAGTCGACCACCAAGACGTCGAGCGCACCCGAGCGGATCAACATATCGGCGATCTCGAGGGCTTGTTCGCCGGTGTCGGGCTGGGAAATGAGCAGGTCATCAACATTGACCCCGATGGCCCGGGCATAGACCGGGTCCATCGCGTGCTCGGCGTCGATGTAGGCGCAGATCCCACCATTGCGCTGGGCCTCGGCCACCGCATGCATGGCCAGCGTCGACTTTCCAGATGACTCCGGACCGTAGATCTCGACGATGCGGCCTCTCGGCAAGCCCCCGATCCCGAGGGCGAGGTCGAGCGAGAGCGCTCCGGTCGGGATGGACTCGATGTTCATGGACAGGTTGTCGCCCATCCGCATAACCGAGCCCTTGCCGAACTGCTTTTCGATCTGGCCCAGTGCAGCGTCTAGAGCCTTATCCCGATCCTCAGCCATGTGTCTCTCCTCGTTCTCCCGTGTTGCCTTACGTCGATTCGCGCTCTCGGATTGCCGCCCGATGTGCCTGCGACCTGGTGGGGTGACCCTACGGTCGGGGTGTGACACCGCCCCGACCGGCCCTGCCTGGCGCCCATAGTAACGAACGTGTGTTCGTCTTGCACGGATCCTCATCACCGAACAACGGTCGGCCATTGACGCCGAGGGAGCCGTGGGATCTCTGCAGCGGACCCGGGCTTTGCCCGGCGGTGGCGACGTCGCACTGAGCGCGGCGCGTGTGATGCTGGTGCGGTGCGATCCGTGAAGGTGTCCTGGGTCACGGCGTTGGCGGCGGCGGGAGCGTTGGCGGCCACGATGGCCGTCGCTCCCCCGGCGGGAGCGACTCCGAGCGCCGCCACCTTGTATCAACAGGCCCTGGCGACCACCAAGGGGTGGTCGGTGCACTACGTCTCGAGCGGCACGAGCGCGACCGCCTCGAACCTCGAGACCGGAGATGCTGGACCGGCCTCTGGAACCCAAGAGGTGACGATCCACGACGGATCCGTCTCCGACCAGGCGTCGCTGATCGTGATCGGCGAGTTCACCTATGTAAAGGGCACCGCTTCGAGTCTGGTTGACCTCATGGGTCTTCCCTCGACCGTTGCCGCTGCCGATGCCGATCATTGGGTGACGTTCTCTACGGCCAACCCGGACTTCGCCCAAATCGTGGCAGGGGTCCGCTCCCATGACGTCGCCCAAGAGCTGGCAATCCGTGGTCCCTTCACACTTGGCCCCCAAAAGATGGTCGACGGCATCGAGGTCGATGCCATCCGCGGCACCCAAGGTGGACAAGGCGCGAAGGTGACCCATGCCGTCTTGTATGTCCGTGCCACCGGACGCCCGACGATCGTCGAAGAGGACACCGTTGGATCTGCGGCAAGCGCGAACGGCCAAAGCCGGATCGTCTTTTCCCGCTGGGGCGAGCGAGTCCGCCCGATGGCGCCCGCGGCCGCCATCACCATCGGCCCGGTGAGGACGACCTGAACCACCGGGCCGACGAACCCTTCGTGGCGGTCCATGTCAGGATACAGGCCGTTTTACAGCCAATTTGTTGCCGCAGGAGGAAGTAGTCGATGCGCCGAATCCCAATGATCGTTTGTGCGATCACCTTGTGCGGTGCGGGGTCAGTGGCCGGGCTCGCCGGAGTTTCGGCTGCGGCCGCCAGCGCAAAGAGTACGTACGCCGCTGCGGTGGCCTACGCGGCGACGCAGAACGTGCACTACACGTCGAAGGCTGCCCAAGGGGGCGCGGTGCTGACCGTTGTGGGCGACACATCGCCGACGGCAGGTTCGCAGTCCTTGACCATTCAAAACGGCGGCACCATCGAGAAGATGACCGCGACGCGCATCGGATCGATGGGCTACGTGCGCGCCAACGCGTCCGCGCTGTCCAAAATCTTGGGGCTCACCGCCAAGGAATCGGCCACCTACGCGAACAAGTGGCTGTCCTTCCCCGTTGGTACTCCCGCCCTCGACGGACTCGTGAGCGGGCTGCGCAACAAGGACGTCAGCACCGAGCTCAAGATGACCGGCCCCTACTCATTTGGGACCCCAGCGACGATCCAAGGACATCAGGCGCAAGCCATCAACGGCTTCACGACGGACTCGACCGGCAAGAAGGTCGCGTCAACTCTCTACGTCGAGGCCGGCACCACCCCGAGGCCCCTCCAAGAGTCGACCGACCCCGGACAAGGCTCAGGGACCGCCACCGGCTCGGTGACCTTCACCAACTGGGGGCAAAGGACCCATGTGGCCAAGCCGGCCTCCGCCCACTCGCTGCTCACCCTCAACCCGGCCGGCTAATCCGCGCTCGGGCGAGGACGCCACCGATGCCACTGCCCCAGAGGTTCCCGACTATTGAAGTGGTCACGGGCGACATCACCCGTGAGCGAGTCGATGCCGTGATCAATGCGGCCAACGCACGCCTCGCCGGTGGTGGTGGCGTCGACGGCGCAGTGCATCGAGCGGCCGGCGCTGCCCAGCTGCGAGAAGCCTGTCAGGCCATCGGCTCGTGTGAGCCCGGGGGCGCCGTGGTGACTCCGGGATTCAAGCTCGCGGCGCGCTGGATCATCCATACGGTGGGCCCGGTGTGGCGAGGCGGATCCCACGGCGAGCCCGAGACACTGTCGTCGTGTTATCGATCGGTACTCTCGGCCGCAGACGACGTCGGGGCGCGAACCTTGGCCATTCCGGCTATTTCGACCGGCCTGTACGGCTACCCGGTCGCACTCGCCGCCGACATCGCGTTCGGGACGGTTCGTGCCAGCGCGACCAATGTCGCCCTGGTTCGTTTCGTGGCCTTCGACGAGGAGACGTTTGGGGCCTATCAGGCGCTGCGCTGAGCCTCGGTGATCTTGAAACCGAGCGATCCGGACCGCAAGGGAGTACGGCCCGGACCGCTCAGTTCGACGTGGTCGACGTGAGGTCGTAGAGCGTCGTCCCGTCAACGGTCTTGGCCGTGAAGTGACTCTCGACCCACGAGGCGATCTTCGATGCCGTGTTGCCCGAGCCCCCACCGCCGAAGCCGCCGCCATTTCCCGAGATGTAGTAGTGGATTTTCCCTTCGGCCACGTACTTCTCGAACTGGGCCAGCGATGGCGCCGGGTCGGTACCGTTGAAACCGCCAATGGCCATCACCGGGTCGTCACTGGCCAGTTGATAGCCCGCAGCTGAGTTCGAATTCGTCGTCGCCGCCACCCAGGTGTACTTGCTGGCATTCGACTGCAAGAGTTTGGTGACGGCCCGCCCGGGCGTACTCGAACCAAGAATGCCGCCGGCTCTCGCGCCACCGGGGAAGCCCGCTCCGCCGAGTCCGCCGGCACCGAGTCCACCAGCGAGGGCACGCCGACGAAAGCCGCTCGGAAAACCGCCACCCTTCGGCGCACCGATCCCGTTGCGCACACCAGATCCTGCGGCACCGAGCCCGGGCGGCGTGAACCCGCCAGCGCCACCGGGGGGGCCACCGGCGAAGCCAGCTCCCGTGCCCCGTCCGAGGCGGCCGGCGCCGGGGAATCCGCCGCCCGGACCGCCACCGGGGCCGCCACCGAAGCCTCCCGCGGCGGAGGGGGTCACCGACGGGATCGCTCCCGAATGCGGGGTGGCTGCGGTGGCGATGGTGGAGAACAACGGGGCGATCAGCGCTGCCCCAAAGCCCAGGACCGCAATGGCCAAGATGGAGGCCTTGGGCAACCGGCGCAGATAGGGCTGCGCCAAGATCGCGGCGGCACCGAGCACGCCGGCGACGGCGATCACGTAGCGCATCCAAGGAAACCAATCCGGCGTGCGATCGAGGAGCAGGTAGCCCCAGATCACCGTGGCCAACAGGGCTGTGGCCAGGGCGCCGCGGGCGAACCACGAGTTCCTGCGTTCCCACAGCGACATCGTGCCGATGCCGACCAATCCACCGAGCGGTGCGGCCAGCGCAACGGTGTAATAGGGGTGGATGATTCCCTGGGCCAGGCTGATGGTGAGCCCGATGCCGACCAGACAGCCGCCCCAGAGCAAGAAGGCCGCACGCTCTCGGTCGGTCCGCTTGGCCCGCCAGGTGATGAGCAGGACCGCCGCCCCCATAATGAGGGCGGCCGGCAGCAACCACGACATCATGTTTGCGAACTCATCGTTGAAGAGCCGGGTGATACCGGTCGGCCCCCACATGCTGCCGGATCGGCCCGACCCACCCACGCTGCCGTTCTCGCTCCCGGTCAACCGGCCGAAGCCGTTGTACCCGAAAATCAGATTGAGGATGCTGTTGTTCTGTGAACCGCCGACGTAGGGCCGGTCGGCCGCGGGCGTCAGCGCGACGGCAGCCACCCACCAACCTGCGGCGACCAAGGTCGTCACCCCCAAGATGCCAACGTGGTACACCCGCCGCCAAAAAGAGGTCGGCGCCGCAATCAGGTACACGATGCCGAGCGCAGGCAGGATCAAGAAGGCCTGCATCATCTTGGTGATGAAGCCGAACCCAACCAGCGTGCCGGCGAGCACCAGCCATTTGGCCTGCGCTTTTTCGAGGGCGCGCACGGTGGCGTACATCGCACCGGTCAAGAGCAGGGCCAGCAACGCATCGGGATTGTTGAAGCGGAACATCATGGCCGCCACCGGCGTCAGTGCGACCACAGCGCCGCCCAAGAGGGCCGCGTTGGCCGAGAACCAGCGCCGGACCGTGAGGTAGACCAAACCAACGGTCGCCACCCCTTCGAGGGCCTCGGGAACCAGCATGCTCCACGAGTTGAAGCCGAAGATCCGTCCGGAGAGCTCCATGACCCACAGCGACGCCGGCGGTTTGTCGACCGTGATGAAGTTCGAGGAGTCAGAAGAACCGAAGAAGAACGCCTTCCAACTCTTGGTACCCGCCTGGACTGCGGCTGAGTAGAACGAGTTGGACCAACCCGACGCGCCGAGATCCCATAGATAGAGCACCGCAGTCAGGGTCAAGAGGCCGAGGAGGGCGGGTCGAACCCAGGCCGCGTCCTGCTCCCGACCGCGCACGAAACGAGAAAGCCGACCCCGTGGTGGCGAATGATCGTCCGACGTCGGGGCACCCGAGGCCGGGTCGGGCGGAGTCAGTGGTGGATCCAAGAGACCGACGATGCCGCCTTGGGCCTCGGACGGGTCGATCGTGGTCATTGAGAAACCTCCAAGGAATCTTTGTGCAACGACGGGCGAGGGCGGAACACCCAGGCCCGCAGGACGGAAAAGCGCAGCACGGCGGCGATCGCATTGGCGACGGTGACCGCCAAGAGGTCCGCGCTCAGCGATGAGCCAAAGGCCACTTGGACCACATAGAGGGCCAGGCTGGTCAGCGCCAAAGACAAGAGAAACAGGCTGGCCGCGACCAGCGCGAAGCGTCCACGCTGCCCGCGCCCTTGCATGCTGCGGGCCAGCTCCTTGTGCACCGCCAGGTTGAAAATGGTGCAAATGGCCAACGCGAGTGCGTTGGCGAGGTAGGTGCCGGCGATCGGTCGCCAGGCCAAGAACAAGAACAAATACCCAATGGTGCTGACGACGCCGACTCCGGCGAATCGGAACAACTGGTCCGCCGTGACCTGATCGATCGACGTCGGAGCACGGTGCGCGATCTGGCGCGCCTTGCCGTGCGAGATCCGCCACACGCCGCGCAGGTCGTTGACAGCGGTTTGGATGATCTTGACCCGCGAATCGGGATCATCGACCCACTCGACCGGCACCTCGCTCATGCGAAGCCCGAGGCGTTCGGCGGTGACCAAGAGCTCGGTGTCGAAGAACCACTCGTCGTCTTGGACCAAGGGGAGGAGTTGTTCGGCCACCTCGCGCCGCAGCGCCTTGAATCCGCATTGCGCGTCGCTGAACCGGCCCCGCAGCGAGAGCTTCAAGAGCAGGTTGTAGGCCCGCGAGATGAGCTCTCGCTTGGTCCCGCGCACGACATGGGCGCCTCGGGCCAGCCTGGTCCCAATGGCAATGTCGGAATGCCCCGAGAGCAGCGGTGCGACCAGCGGGACCAGCGCGGAGAGCGAAGTCGACAGATCGACGTCCATGTACGCGACCACCGGGGCCGTACTCGTCGACCAGGCCGAGCGCAGGGCGAGACCCCGACCTTTTTGGGGCAGGTGCAAACACGTCACGCCCGACACGGTGTCGGCCAAACGGCGGGCCACCACCAAGGTGTCATCGGTGCTGGCGTTGTCCACAATGGTGACCAGGGCCCGGAAGGGGAACGATTCGTCGAGGAAGCGTCGCAGTTCGATGATCCGCTCGGCCAGGTGTTCTGCCTCGTTGTAGACCGGTATGGCGATTTCCACGTCGAGGGGGATCCGCCTTGGATCGACGCCGGGTTCGGGTGGGGCCACGAGTGTCATGTCGCTCATCGTGATCGACTCGCTTTGCACTTGGGTCAGGGTCTGCTGTGAGCGCGGTGTGAATCTGCGGCTACGACGCAGAGCTGCGCGAAAGGACCAAGAGGAACTCGAGGGTGCCATGGTTGTCCGTGGTGATCTGTCCGCCGAAGCCCGGGTTGGAGATTCCCCAGTCGGCGAAGGTGATTGGAATCGAGCCGGTGACGTCGATCGTCGATCCGCTGTAGCGGGCCGAGACCGGGAAGGTCACCGAGTGGGTCCGGCCGTGCAGCGTGAGATTGCCGGTTGCCGACTCGTGGACGGTCGCCGAAACGGCCGGCACCGCGCCCAACGAGATCGGCGAGGTGAGCGAAAAGGTTGCGGTCGGGTACTGCGCGACATTCATGATTCGCCCGTCGAATTGGTTGTCACGCTGACTTTGATCGCTGTGCACGTCGGCCATCTGGACGGTGAAGTCGGCGTTGGTGACGTCTGTTCCGTTCACGGTCATCGATCCGGTCACCGCATTGGTCCGACCGACCGCCACATTGTTCTGCCCGAAGAGGACCTCATTGACCCGGTAGCCGACGACCGACGCCGACGTCGGCTTCCACTGCCCACTCGGTGATGCCACCGCACCCGAAGAACTCGTGGGCACGGTCGAGGTGGTCTTTGGCAGCGCCAGCGGCTTGGGGGCCGGACCCTCGATGAAGTGGATGTAGATG
>Ga0182030_10027524_pt1 | contig 10219 bp, 8 predicted proteins | sample 812S3MmetaG_FD_121299 | JGI IMG/M metagenome (GOLD analysis project Ga0182030, IMG submission 121299) | Permafrost microbial communities from Stordalen Mire, Sweden - 812S3M metaG (Illumina Assembly) | ecosystem: Environmental > Terrestrial > Soil > Wetlands > Permafrost | place: Sweden... | reverse complement strand
TTTCCCGGTGGAACTGACCATCACCGAAGTGAACCTGCCGGAACGCCGGCTGTTCACCGCGCATTTGCGCGACCTGACCGCCGCGCGCGCGGCGGACGCGGAAATCCAGCGCCAGCGCGAGGCATTGAACCAAAGCGAGAAATTGGCGGCGTTCGGCTCGCTGCTCGCCGGCGTCGCGCATGAACTGAACAATCCGCTGTCCATCGTGATCGGCAACGCGCTGATGCTGGCGGAAGAGGCGGATCTGTCCACTCCCGCGCTGGCCGAGCGGGCGCGGCGCGTGCAGGCGGCGGCGGAACGGTGCGGGCGCATCGTGCGCGGCTTTCTGGCGATGGCGCGGCGGCGGGAGACGCAAAAGCAGCCAGTTGCGATCCAGGTGTTGCTGGACGCCGCGACGCAGTTGCTGGCCTATGGCGTGCGCAGCACCGGCATCGCGATCGAGCGGGACCTTCCTCCGGATCTGCCGCTGGTGTCCTGCGACGCCGATCAAATGCAGCAGGTCCTGAGCAATCTGCTGATCAATGCGACCCAGGCGCTGGAGGGCCAGCCGCAGCCGCGGCGCATCCGGCTTTCCGCGCGCGCCGGTGCCGATTGGGTGGAGATCGCCGTGGCGGATAATGGCCCGGGTGTGGCGGATCAGATACGGTCGCTGGTGTTCGACCCATTTTTCACCACCAAACCGGTCGGCGTGGGGACCGGGATCGGGCTCGGCGTATCCTGCGGAATCGTGGAAGCGCATGGCGGCACGCTGACCCTCGCGCCGTCTGCCGGCGCCGGAGCGTGCTTCGTCCTGCGCCTGCCGTTGGGGAGCGGCGAGTCGCCCGCCATCGAGTTGCCCGAGGCAGCGCCCGCCGCGGCGCCGTCACATGGAACGCGGTCGGCGCTGATCGTGGACGATGAGGAAGAGGTCGGCCGGCTGCTGTCGGAAATGCTGACCGCGCAAGGGTTTCGTTGCGAGGTCGCGACCGCCGGCGCGCGCGCCCAAATTCTGCTGACGGAACGCGACTACGACGCAATTCTTTGCGACGTCCGCATGCCGGATATCGACGGCCCAGCGCTGTTCGCCTGGATTGGCGGTCACAAGCCGCATCTGCGCACCCGCGTCGCGTTCATCACCGGCGACACCCTGGGCGCGGCGGCTAGCGGGTTCCTGGCCGGCATCGCCCGGCCGATGCTGGAGAAGCCGTTCGTTCCGGATGAGTTACGCGCTTTGATGCGGGAGCTGGTGCCGGACCCTGAGTGACCAGCGGCGATTCTTCGCGTTTGTCGCGTTTGTCGTGCCGAAATTCGCCCACGCGTCATAATTGAAATCGTTTTCCCGGCGCGCGAAATCGTTCCGACATGTGGCGCGGTCAGATTGGTTGGGCCGGCGTGAATGATCGCGCCGCCTATCAAAGGAACCAACCATGTCGTTATTCTCACGTAGCATGCTGCGCGGATCGCTCGCGGGCCTTGTCGTCCTGATCGGCGCGGCGAATGGCCCCGCCCATGCCGGCCTCTCCAACAACGCGCTGAACTTCAACGGGTTGATGTCGAACGGGCTTAGCAACAACGCGCTCGTCGCGAACGCGCTCGTCGCGAACGCGCTCGTCGCGAACGGGGTCGCGGCGTCCGGCCTTGACGACCTGAACGGCGTGACGATCGAGGCCGTGATCGTGCCAGGGGACGTCGCGCGATGATCAAGGGCGCGGCTGTCGCTTTGTTGCTTCTGGCCGCGCATGCCGTGCCCGCGAAAGCGGCCGCGGTGCGGGTCGAGGGAACGCAATTCCGCATCGTGGCCGCCGACGGTACCGCTCTGCCCCAGGAGCGGCTGCCCGGCACCGTGCTCGCCATGGGCGATGGCGGCGCGCGGCGCTTCCTTCGAATCGACGCGGTGGAACCCGATCCCACCGATCCGGCCGGCGAGGTCATGCTGTATACGTTGTCCGAGCGGAACGGCACCGAAGGCGAATGGCGAAACGTGTGTCAGGCGGGCCCGGATGGACGGCGCCAGGCCTTCCCGCTTCCCGGGATGTTCACCGGAACGATGCAACACGTCGATGCGCCCGGCCGCTATTTGATCACCTGCACCGGCGGCGCCGAGGGCAAGTGCATTCGTTTCGGCTACAAGCCGTGGCGTCAGGGGCCGAATGGCGAGGCGCTGGCGGATTATTACCAGGCCTGCGTGCGCATGGTGCGCGCGGATTATTGCGGCGACGGCATCGGCCGCACCCGGAACGGTACGCCGATCGACCTGTTCGACAACATCGGCATCCAAAAGGACGAACCGGCCCCGGGCATGACGCTGGAAGCGGCGTTCAGTCCGGAAGGCGCGGTCTGTGTCCGTCATACAAGGTTGCCCGACGTACTGAGCAACGACGCCTTGCGCGAAACCTGCCCGGCTCTGGCGGACCATGTCGGCGACGGCTGCGATGAACAGGCGGCCGGCGCGCTGATCTATGTTCGCTCGTTCGGACGCTGAAGCAGCGCGGCGATTATGACGGCCATCCAGGGCCACGCCCGACAATTATCGCGTCGGGTCAGGTTACCACCCTGGTCATCCCTGGTCCCACCCCCGTCATCCCCGGGCTCGACCCGGGGACCAATTAACGCACGGTGCCTGGATGGGTCCCCGGGTCGAGCCCGGGGATGACGATAAAGGTCGGTTCGTCAGGCGACTCGTCCATTGTTGGTCGTCGCCTGATGACAACAAAACGATCATCCCGCCTGCACGGGCATCGACAGGAGTAGCAAATCATGACCCCAACCCAGATCGCTCTGATCCGCGACGGCTTCGATCGGATCGCGCCGGATGCCGAACGAATCGGCCTGTCCTTTTACGATCGCCTGTTCGCCACCGACCCGTCGGCGCGGATGCTGTTCCGTGGCGACATTCGGACCCAGGCCGGCCATCTCATGGCGGCGCTGACCATGGTGGTGCGGTCGCTCGACGATCTTGGCCCGATCCTTGGGAACATTCAGGCGCTCGGCCGGCGCCACGCCGGGTACGGCGTGGAATCGCATCATTTCCTGCTGGTCGGCGCGACCTTGCTCACCATCCTGGACGACGTACTGGGCGCCGCATTCACGGCCGAGGCGCGCGACGCATGGGCCGAAGCCTATGGCATCCTTTCCGAGGCGATGCTGGCGGCGATGCGGGAGCCGATAGCGGACGCGGCGTGACCGATCCGTCCGGATCGCGTCATCGCACGCCGGCCTCCGATGTGGCGATCCGCCGCAACGGCGCCACCAGTCCCAGCGCCAATCCAGCAAGCACCGCCATCGCCAGAAACGCCTTGCCGCCGAACCGCGCGTACAACACCCCGGTCACCAGCATCATCACCCCATTCGGCACGCCCTGGCCCAGAGCCGAGTGCAACGCCTGCGCGGTGGCCGAGCGCGCGGGCGGAATGGTCCGGCTCAGCAACATCATCGCCGCCAGATGCTGCATCGCGAACGTCGCCGCGTGCAGCAACTGCACCACCGCCAGCACCGGCAGCGGCGGAGCGAAGGCCGTCACCGTCCAGCGCACCACGGCGGCCGAGGCGGCGCAGGCGGTCAGCCCCGACGGCCCCAGAAACTCCACCAATCGGCGCCCGCGCAGGAACAGCAACACCTCGGCGATGATCCCCTCGGCGAACAACAACCCGATCGTGCCGTCGCCAATGCCCTGCGACCGCCAGTAAATCGCGGCGAACCCGTAATACGCCGCGTGCGAGCCCTGGATCAGCGCCGTGCACGCCACCGTCAGCCGAAACGCCGGCAACCGGAACAACCCCCAGCCGCCGAGCACGTGTGGCGCGGCGGGTGGCGTCGCGGCCTCCGGCAGCAGCCGCGCGAACACCGCCGCGACGGCATAGCCCGCCGCCTGTAGCCACGGCACCAGCGCCGCCCCGAGATGCGCCAGCACCTGCCCCACGGCGGCGGTCATCACCATGTAGGCGACCGACCCGGCCGAGCGCACCGGCCCGTATTCCAGTTTTCCCTCGCGCATCAACGCCAGCGCCAGCGAGTCGGCCAGTGGCCCCAACGCCGAGGCAGCGATGCCCTGCAGCGCCGCCACCATCAGGATCGGCGTGAAGCCGTGCAAAGGGACGTAACTGAGGCTCATCGCCGTCGCCACGATCGCCGCGACCGTCATCACCGGGCGCCGCCGCCCGACCTGATCCGCCAGCGTGCCCCAGCCCGGTCCGGACAGCACGCGGAACAGCGAGGCAAAGCCCAGGATCTGGCCGATGGAAGCGGCGCTGAGGCCGCGGTCGGCGAACCACAGCGGCATGAACGCGCTGACCGCCGTCACGGTGAACACCGCGGCCATGAACTGCCCGACCCGGAAGCCTGGGGTCATGTCAACCGGCGCGGTGCAGCGCCGCGATCTCCCGCACCTTGCGCGCCATCGCCGCGATCCCGTTGCCGCGATTGGTCGACAGCGCCTCCAGCAGCCCGAGGTCTTTCAGAAACACCGGGTCGGTATCGATGATTTCCTCCGGCGAGCGGCCGGAATAGACGCGCAACAATAGTGCGATCAGCCCCGAAACGATCGCCGCGTCCGAGGCGCCCGCGAAGAACAACGACCCGTCGCGAAACACCGCCTCCATCCACACCCGGCTCTGACAGCCGGGCACGCGGTGCGAGTCATTGGCCCATTCCTCGGGGAACGGCGGCAGCTTGCGGCCCATTTCGATGATGAACTGATACCGGTCCATCCAATCATCGAACAGCTCCAGGTCCTCGGCGATCACGGCGATGGCCGCTTTGGCCGACGGTTCCTCGGGCAGCAGAAACGGGTCCATTCAGAGCTTCAGCAAACGTTTGGCGTTGCCGCTGGCGATTTTCGCCCGGTCGTCGGCGCTGAACGGAATCCGATGCAGCCATTCCGTCGCCGGCTGGTTCGGCGCGAACGGCCAGTCGATCGAGAACAGGATGTGATCGACCCCCAGTTCCTGCACGCACAGCAACAACGCCGGGTCGGACCAAAAGCCGCTGGTGGTGACATAAAAATGCTCGCTGAACACTTCCCGGAATCCGCGACCACTTTGGTTGTCGCGCGCCATCGTCATGTTAATGCGCCATTGCAGGAACGGCAGACCCTCGCCCAGATGTCCGAATATCACTTTAAGCCGAGGGTATTTATCGAACACGCCCGACAGCACCAGCCGCAGCCCCTGAGTCGCCGTTTCCACCGTAAAACCCCAGGCGGCGCGTAGGATGATCGGATACTTCTCGATATACTCTTTGTAGTAAGCCTCGATCACCGCCGGCGACGGCACCGCCGGATGAAAATAAATCGGCACGTCCAACGCCTCGGCGCGTTCGAAGATCGGCCAGAAGAACGGTTCGTCATGAAAACGGCCATTGGTCAGCCCGTGGATCATCGCGCCCTTGAAACCGAGCTTCGTCACCGCGCGTTCCAACTCGTCCGCCGCCGCCTTCGGATCCGGCGTGGCGATCGTCGCGAAGCCGCCGAAACGTGTGGGATGCAAACCGATCGCCGCGTGCAACCGGTCGTTCACCAGCGGCGCCATGCGCACCGCGCTCTCCACGTCCAGTTTCTGTACCGACGGCGCGGAATGCGAGATGACCTGAAAGTCGATCCCCGCCGCGTCCATTTCCTTCAGCCGCGTATCGCCAAAGCTCTCCAGCCGCTCGCGCACATGCGCCGCCGCGTTGGCATCCAGCGGGGCGTACAGCGCGCCGAGTTCCGGATCCTGGAAGTGTTCTTCCAGCGCGATGACGTAAGGTCGTTCAGCCATGGTTGAAGGCCTTTCCGTTCCTGGTCCGGGTTGTGGCATGGGGACCCGGTCCTGTCACCTCGCGACCGGAGTGCCTCCGGTCAGGGTCCCAGCCCAGGGATCCTGATCGCGCCACGTCTTTGATATGATTGACTTTCGACATCCAAAATCCGACCATGAATCATGTCATCGCCTAAGAACCTCAATATTGTATCGCACCGGATCGGCCCAGGAACACTCAGTGCCTATTTGTTGGCGCCGGTGTTCGTCGCCATCGCGGTGGCGCCATGCCTGGCGATCGCGCCCTTGCCGGCGGGCGTACCTCTGGCGCTGCTGTTTCTCGCGGTCATCGCGACCGCGATGGTTTGCGGCATCGGCGCGGGATTTTTCTCGCTCGCCATCAGTTTGCCGTGTGCATGGTATTTCGACCCGGGACCAGGGTTTTCGTTCCGCTGGGACAGCATTTACCGGGCGTACGACCTGGGCCTGTTGGCCATCGCCGCGAGCGTGATGATCCTGGCCATCGGGTTCACGCGAAAGGCGGTGGCGCGCTTTCGCGGCGGCATCCAATCGTTGAAGGAGGTTTTTGAGGCTCACCCCGACGCGATCCTCCTGACCGACGCGCGCGGACGGATCACCGACGCTAATCCACGCGTGGCGGATATGTTCGGCAAACCGAAGCTGGCGCTGATCGGAACTCCGGTCGAAGCGCTTTTCCCGTCACGTCTGGGCGCGCGTGTCGCCTTGCTGCTCGCGTCGCCCAAGGCCGAATTCAAAGACCTGCTCGCTTTGCGTATCGATGCCTCGGAATTCCCGGTCGATGTCCTGATCGCCTCCGTTACCACCGACGGTCTGGTCCAGACCGTCGTCACGATCCGCGAACGCGAGGCCTTTGGTCAGGCGCTGGCGGACAGCCGACAACAGCGCACGGGCTTCGAGAACCGTCCGTTTGGCGACGGTGAAGCGCGGGTATGGGCCGACGCTTTCACGCATGCCGCGGTGGGCCTCACCATCACCGATCCGAAATCCCGCTCATTGAGATTCGTTAACAAAGTCTGGGCTGAGATGCACGGCTGGGAACCGCACGAAGTGGCCGGCATGCCGACGTCGATGTTTTTTCCGGAGGACGAAATGCCGCGGGTCGCCTCGCTCTACGCCGAGGCGGATCGAACGGGCCATGTGACGTTCGATGTGCGGCGGCGGCGGAAGGACGGCTCGACCTTTCTCGCGGCGTTCGATGTGGTCACGGTGCACGATGCCAAGGGCCATCCACTCTATCGTGTCGCCACCTCACGCGACATCACCGCCAGCAAACAAGCCGAGGAAGTGCTGCGGCACGCGACCAAGATGGAAGCGATCGGCGGCCTGACCGGCGGCATGGCGCATGATTTCAACAACCTTCTGGGCGCCATTATCCTGAGCCTGGATTTCGTTCAGACGGAAATGGCCGACACCGACCACCTGAAACCGTTCGTCCTGGAGGCCAAGAGCGCCGCCGAGAGCGGGGCGGACCTGATCCGGAATCTGCTGGCGTTCGCGCGCCGCCAGGCCCTGCATCCCACCCGGATCGATGTCAACGAGCAGGTCTCCGGCATGCACCGTTTGTTGTCGCGGGTACTGGGTGAGGAAATCGCGATCGTGCTGAAAACCGCGCCGGATCTGTGGCCGGTTATCGCGGACCGTTCGCAACTTGAAACGTGCCTGTTCAATCTGGCGACGAACGCGCGCGACGCCATGCCGAGAGGCGGCAGCCTGACGATCGCGACCAGCAATCAAAATCTGGATGACGATTACGCACGGCAGAACCCTTCGGTGACGCCGGGCGATTACGTCATGATAGCGGTGTCCGACACCGGAACCGGAATGACTCCGGACATCATGGCGAAGATTTTTGAGCCGTTCTTCACGACCAAGGAGGTCGGCAAGGGCACCGGTCTTGGACTGAGCACCGTGTTCGGCTTCGCGACCCAGTCCGGCGGCCATGTCAGCGTCTACAGCGAGCCTGGCGTGGGTACGACGATACGGCTGTTTCTGCCACGCGCACGCCTTCTGGCCGGTGCGATCCCGGCCGCGGATGCCCCGGTTTCGGTCGCGCCCGCCAGGGGGGACGGCGAGACCATCCTGGTCGTCGAGGACAACGCCGTGATGCGCCGCGTCGTGGTGCGACAGTTGTCGGAACTTAATTATTCCGTCTACGAAGCGGACTCCGGACGAACCGCTTTGGACATGCTGGAAAACGGCGCGGTCGATCTGCTGTTCAGCGATGTCGTGATGCCCGACGGCATGGATGGGTTCGAACTGGCCGAGCAGGTGCGGGCGCGTTGGTCCTCGATCAAGGTGCTGCTGACGTCAGGATTTACGGGCGATCAGATGAGCCGGCGTACCGGCGAGTTGCGCACGACGTCGCGTCTGCTCGATAAGCCGTATGACCTTGAGGAACTGGCCCGCGCGGTGCGCGAAGCGTTGGATGGATAAAATCAGGGCGTGTGACTGCTTCGCCGGGCTGGTCAGGTGAGTTATACGAATCGCCGGAATGACCGACTCTCGCATCACCCGTCCCCCCCGGGCTCGACCCCATGCGCGCTAAAATAGCGTCGCGGATTGAACGACATCGTTCATTTATCGTCATGGTCCGGCTCGATGTTTAGGCCGGAGACATCCTTGACGTACGTTCGGAGACATCCCTGACGGTGTTGTGCCAAAGTCCAAACTATCTTCGATATAGGTGACGCTCAGCCTGGAGACCAGCGTGACCACGCCTGGCCACGGGGATGGGAGAACGGTCTGCGTCGCCGGCCGTTCATTCGTGAGTGAGCATTGATCGATGACCGGTGGCTGATCCCACCGCGAAGCGTTACGTGACGAAACCCTGGCCATCTGCGGTCGCCGTTTTCTGGTTCGGCTGGAGTGCCGTTTTCTCGTCCCGGCCTGAACCTTCCCCGCCCTCGCGCGGGGCCGCGGTCAAGCATGGCCTCGCCCTTTCGCGAGGCCACCGCCATGGGCGGCGCGAAGCGTCCTTGAGGGCGGTTCCGCGCGAGGGCAGCCTCGGGCATGCCGGGATGGCCAGCCTTCACGTGGTGACAGCCGCGAGACGCGGACACCGGGGTCATGCCTGGGATCCGCGTCCGGAACACGACCGGACGATCGCGGCATCTTCCGATGAAACTCGAAGTTCTACCTCAGCGATTTCGAAACGCATGAAAAACGCACGCCAGACCCCGTCCGTGCCGCCCGGCCGCAACGCGATGTCCAGGCCAGCGAAAGCCTGCGACAGTTTCACCCGCCGTCCCTGGAACCGCGCGGCGCCGTCGCGCGACACCCGCCGGACCTGGTCCGTCGTATAATACTCTGGCGTGGGTAACGTTTCGGGGAAGCAGACCGGGCTCGCGCGGTACCGGCTCGCCGGCACCGCCAGGCCAAGAGCCTCATGCGGACGTTCTTCATTATATTTCCGCCGCCACACGTCGAACGCCGCCTGACCCGCGGCGAGATCGGTCATGCGCAGCGCTTGCAACAACTCCACATTCAGCGTGCGATGAAACCGCTCGTCCTTGCCTTGCGTCTGAGGGTGATACGGACGCCCGTGATACAGACGAACCCCGACCCGCGTCAGCCAGACCTCGAACGCCGTGTAACCCTCGGCCCCGCTGCCGCCCCACGGCGAGCCATTGTCCGACAACATCGCCACCGGAAGTCCGTGGCGGCGGAAAATTCCCGTCAGATGACCTTGCACCGTCGCCAGCGTCTCGTCGCCGCACGCGACCAGGCCCAGGGAATAACGGCTATGGTCGTCCAGAACCGTCAGAGGATGGCAACGACCCTGATCCATCGCGACATGGCCCTTGAAGTCCAGCTGCCACAGATCGTTCGGCGCCGGACGCTCGAAACGCTGCACCGGCTGATGTTTGACCGCCTCCGCCGGATCCAGCTTGCCGTGACGGCGCAGCACCTCCGTCACCGTCGAAGGGCTCGGAACACCTTCGATGCCTTGGTTGCGCAGAACCCGCGCCAGCTTCCGGCCGCCCCAACTCTTGTTCTCATCCCGCAATGCGACGATCCGGGCCTCAATCACATCCGAACTGCGCCGCGGACACGTGAGTGGGCGGCGGGAACGGTCCTCAAGACCCGGATCGCCAGCCTCACGGTGGCGGCGAAGGTAACTGAAACCGGTCTGCCGGCTGATCCCGAACCGGCGGCACAGTTCGGCGATGCTCACGCCGCCTTGCTCAGCCAAACGAACAAACTCACGACGGCTTTCCATGATCGATAACGACTTCCAGGACATGGCTGGTGCTCCGCACTGCGATGCCCAAAAGCGTCAACCATGTCTCCGAACGTACGTCAGGTGTGTGTCCGGTCTGTACATAGTTCAGACCGGGCACATTGTTGACAGTTCCTACCCTTGGGGAGGACCTGCCGATGCCCTGGAACGTCACGGATACCGTGGACGAACGTATGCGTTTTGTTGTCGCGGCGCAGAGCGGGACGCTGTCGATGACCGTGGTTTG
>Ga0182030_10027523_pt1 | contig 10219 bp, 7 predicted proteins | sample 812S3MmetaG_FD_121299 | JGI IMG/M metagenome (GOLD analysis project Ga0182030, IMG submission 121299) | Permafrost microbial communities from Stordalen Mire, Sweden - 812S3M metaG (Illumina Assembly) | ecosystem: Environmental > Terrestrial > Soil > Wetlands > Permafrost | place: Sweden... | reverse complement strand
GTCATGCTCACCTGTAACCGGAATCACCGCATGCACGGCGAGATCAAAAGGAGAAGCGCTCGTACAGTTTAGGCCAAAATATTTATCGGGATAGCTGTTTACCGAAGACGAGACGGTATCCAAGATAAACCCTCCTGCCGGACAAGTAGCGGTTAACGTACCTGGAGCACTCAATACCGTGAATTTATAAATATCACCGGGCACACTATAGGCATTATATGAAAACCCACTGGTTGCAGATAAAGTGTCTACTACGATACCATTGGAATCCACTTGAGTAATTGTAGGAAGTAAAGCGAATGGTTCTAATCCATCTTTTATACAATCACTATTCTCATCATAATAAAGTTTTATTGGCAACGTGCGGCAAAAATCGTAGGCGTAAGAATAGGATAATGAATCTACAATAGCAGGCCCATCATACAACATTTGTTTTATGATATAGGTGCCGGAAGATGCATAAGTGTGGTTAACATAAGCATATCCACCAGTAGTGTAACCAAGTAAAATAAAACTTGAATCAGTAGTCCCGTCCCCAAAATATGATTTCACACTTCTGCCTGCAACATAATTGGGCGTTAATATAGTTAGTTGAGGACCATTGCAAACGACATTGATATGCGCCTGAAAACTATCTGAACTTGCTATCCCATAGCTGGTTACCCCACTTATTTTATTTACATGACTGCCGACTGAATAATAAATATTTCCTAAAGCATCTGAACTAAAATATTCAACATTTAACCCCTTACCAATGGCCGGTGCCCCAATAGTGTCATAATTTAAATCGCTGCTAGCCGTTCCAAAAACAGGTCCTGCAACAATACTTATAGTGCCAGTTAAAGCATTCACCTTTCTGATAAAACCGTCAGTCATTCCTTCTGCAAAATAAATATTACCAGTGCCATCTACGCAAATACTATAAGGCGTAAGTATTTGACCACTGGTGGCCGGGCCACCGTCACCTAAATGCCCAGAAGTACCATTCCCGGCGATAGTAGTAATAATCCCAGCAGTATTTATTTTTCTTACCCTTAGGTTATCCGCGAAATAAATATTACCATATGCATCACCACTTATTCCAGCCAGAAACCCAGGATTAATTTCTGCACTGGTTGCTGGCCCACCATCGCCAGAAAAACCACTTGTACCATTACCTGCAAAAGTATTTAAAAGGCCTGTGGCCGCACTAATTTTCCATATATTAGAACTGTAAGGAAAATAAATATTGTCATAAGCATCAACATAAATATTCCAAATAGTATAGGTGCCAAGACTGACACTTGTGGTCGGCTCACCATCAGCAAGACTGGTTCCGCTTCCGCCGCCCGCCACTGTTGTAATTATGCCTGTTGCTAAGTTCACTTTTCTGATACAATTATTGCCCGCATCTGCTATAAAAAGATTACCAGAGTTATCTAAACATAAACTCTCTATGCCCGAACTTATTTCTGCCGCCGAGGCTGGTCCTCCATCTCCAGTGTATCCGCTTGTCCCATTTCCAATGATCGTATGGAGAATATGCGTTGCGGCATCTACTTTTCTAATTCTGGAATTAACAGGATCCGTAATATAAAGATTCCCGATAGCGTCTATACATACTCCATTATTTACACCGCCAAATGACACATAAGGATTGTATGCTACCATCCCATCCCCCGAAAACGTTGTGCCACTGGCCCCATTTCCTCCTGCCACGGTAACCATTATACCACCCGTTTGAGCAGTACAAATAATGCTCGATAAAATTACAATGACTGTAAATATTCCACCGGTTAAAGTAAATTTTTTCATGAAAAATCAATTTTAGGGCAACACCAACAAGAATCCTTATGACCTTAAAAAACTAACAGACATATTAAAATTAATACTTTCTATATTAAAACATAGAAATATTTTTATTAACCGTCTGTTATTGAATGGAAAATGTAATGTGTAATGCGGGAAGCATTACCGGGGGGCAAAATGGAGATGACTCGCGTTTTGTGGAATGCCTATATGCAATCTTATTTTGAACTGCCAGATCTGTCGCCCGATAAATGAAATCCTGTGTCGAGGCTGGTAAGAGTGGAAAATAGCTTGCTCAATTTTGATTGCTTCTTTGCGTCCTGCTTGCGCGAAATTTTCCGTGAACTTAACTGGTAGTAATGCAGGTTGAATTCTTCCACTAAGTGTTGTTTTGGCGGAATATCTTTTGGGTTTTTCATAACTGTGTGTTTAGTGTGCGACATAAAATTCCCAAACAAAGTGACAGTACGTTCTTTTTTTGTGGCTAATAACGAATGGATTATAAACCGTTAATAAATCGTTTGCAAAAAAAGCTACCAGTTGCCTACCGGCGCCAAAGATTAATAACACTTGAGATACATCAATTGAATTTGACCTAAAAAGATACTAATAGTGGAGAAAAACTGTAACTTACCGTTAAAATAAATCTGTTTTGAAAAAGACGCTATACATTTTGCTATCGTGCCTGTATGCATTTGGCTTTTCCGGTAGTGCACAGGCTCAGATAACCGGCCCTTCTACAGTGTGTACAGGGACATTTGTGGTTTTGAGCGATGCTGTATCCGGGGGTGTTTGGAGCAGCGATAACACAGCCGTTGCAATAGTGGGCTCGTCAACGGGCTACGCCAGCGGCATATCAGTAGGTACTGCCACAATAAGTTATACCACGGCGGGGGGCAGCGACATGGTTACCGTAACTGTGAACCAGTCGCCAGCAGCTATATCATTTATATCATCGTTATGTGTTACGGTAACAACTACACTGACTGATGCTACTACTGGAGGGACGTGGAGCAGCAGTAATACTGCGGTAGTCACCGTAGACGGAACAGGGGATATCGCAGCACTTTCTGCCGGTGGCGCTACCATTTCTTATGCGGCAGGCGGCTGCTCTGCAACAAGAACAATTACAGTAGATGACACTGTGTATACATTAGGGTGCAATAGTGTGGGCGTGGGGGATACCATACCTTTAACGCCCAGTAGTTTTGGCGGAGCCTACAGCAGCAACTCCTTAGTAGCAGCACTTGGAGGACCTGGAGTTGTAGGAGTATCGACCGGCACGGCTACCATACTTTTTTCTTCCATGACAGGTTGTGTAGGCCGTTTTAGCGTTACGGTAACCCCAACAACTCTAATCACACCAATTACCGGGCTTAGGACCATGTGTCCCGGATACACGGATACCTTAGCCGATGCTACATCCGGAGGCATCTGGACCAGCAGCATGCCTGCTACGGCTACTATAAGCAGTGCCGGGATTATCAGCGCTATTACCGGAGGCGGCACTATCATATCCTACTCCGTTTCCGGCGCTACCTGCACGGGGGGCGCACTTGTGCATCCGTTTCCCACGCCTATAGCCGGGCCATCTAGCGTTTGCACCGGAGATTCGATCATCTTAGAATCTCATGCTTCTCAGTTGTATGGGGACGTATACTTTGGAGGTAGGTTCAGCATTAGCGACACTAGTTTATCTAAAGTTGTACCGCTAGCTGTGCCACAGGAATGGGCCTATGTAATAGGCGTGTCGGCAGGCACAGTGACGGTTACTTATTCAAATCTCGAAGCCCCCGGATGCTTTGTAACCACTACTGTAACCGTCAATCCTTCGCCATCGCCTATCACTGGCCCCGGATTATTCAGATGCCCCTGTGGCGGCGCCACCACTTATAGTGATTCTGTATCCGGCGGCACATGGACAAGCAGCGATCCTGGAGTTGCTACGATCGACTCAGTAACAGGAGCTTTGACATCTACTTCATTTGGACCGGTTACTATTACTTACACGATACCCCTGACTGGTTGCTCAGCAACAAAATATGCTACCGATGCCCTGCCTACTGTGGTTGTCACCGGGCCGAGCGCCATTTGTGCGGGCGATACCGCTACGCTCAGCTGGCTATCGGGAAGTACCTGGAGCAGCAGCGATCCGACCGTGGCAACTATAGATTCCATTACGGGGCATGTAACTGGTATCCTTGCAGGCACAACACTGATAACACATTCTTATGGCGGTAGTTGCAATGCTTCATCCATATTTACTGTAAATGCCACACCTGCTCCTATCACCGGTGCTGCGCTTGTCTGCGCAGATTCTACTATCGCGTTGGTGGACTTTGGTGCGGGCACGTGGAGCTCCGGCAGTACCGGAATAGCCACTGTAGACCCAGGTTCGGGAGCGGTGACCGGAGTAGCGGCTGGCACTGCTACTATTTCTTACTCACTGGCAAGAGGTTGCAATACCACTGCTATGGTAACGGTAAACCCACTGGCAGTTGCAGGTACCATAATTGGCCCACCCGTAATATGCACGGGGGCTTCATCTGCATATACCGATGCGGTGACGGGTGGTGTATGGAGCAGCAGTGCCACAGGTATAGCCACCGTAAGCACCGGTGGTATGGTAACGGGAGTAGCAGCGGGTACTGCTGTGATCTCTTATACCGTGTCAAATAGCTGCAATACGGTAGTTGCTACAAAAATCGCTACTATTAACCTTTCGCCTGCGGCGGGTGTTATCACAGGCAGTTCCACTGTTTGCGTGAGCCTGGGTATTTCCTTAACTGAAACTGCAACTGACGGTCTATGGAGCAGCAGCAATACCAGTGTAGCCACAGTAACCGGTACCGGCCTGGTGAGCGGCGTATCTGCGGGAACAGCATTGATCAGTTATGCTGTAAGTAATTCATGTGGTACAGCCGTGGCATCACAATCTGTGACGGTGAATCCATTTCCTGTAGCCGGGATCATATTGGGCAGTTCTACTGTTTGCGCTGCAGCCACTGAAATGTTAACAGATCCAGTTCCCGGCGGTGCATGGAGCAGCAGTATTACGGGTCTGGCGGTAGTGGGCAGCACCGGCGTAGTAACGGGTATTTCGAGAGGGGCTGTTACTCTTTCTTATATTGTTACCAATGTGTGCGGCATAGCCTTTGCAACAAAACCAATAACTGTTAATCCTCTACCAGAGGCTGGCACAATAGGGGCTCCACCTGTCGTGTGCCCCGGCATGACGATAACATTGACGGAAACTATTACCGGAGGTATATGGAATAGCAGCGACCCAACCGTCGCTACCGTAGCATATGCGACCGGTGCAGCTATCGTTTTCACGAGTGGAACTGTGGTAATGGGATACGTGGTTACCAATGCTTGTGGAGTGTCTACAGCCCTCGATACTATTACTGTCCATTCGTTGCCTGATGCCGGATTTATTTCGGGATTATCCTCAGTTTGCATAGGCAGTTCTATAACACTGACTGATGCCACGAGCGGCGGGGTATGGAGCGGAACCAGCTTTGCTGCAAGCCTGTCTGCAGGTGTAGTTACACCCGTGAGGCCTGGTGTGGACACAATCAAGTACACAGTGACCAATGTATGTGGAACCGCGACTGCGCAGCAAACTGTTTTTATTAACGCATTGCCGCCAGCCCACCTGGTGCTAGGGGGTGGTAGCTATTGCAGCGATGGCGATGGTGTGGCTGTTCGTTTGTCAGTGTCTGATACAGGCAATTTTTACCAGTTATTTTTGGGCTTGATCCCGGTTGGCAGCCCGCTAACCGGTACCGGAACAACCATTGACTTCGGCCTGCAAACCACGGCAGGTGTGTATTCCATATTGGCAACAGGCATTGCTACAGGCTGCAATAACAATATGAACGGGACCGATACAGTGTCGGTTATTCCTGTAAGCATTCCTATTGTGACGATTACAGCGAGCCCCAGCCTGACGTTAGTTGTGGGCGAAAGCCTGACATTGACCGCGATTGTTTCAGGTGGTGGCTCTGCACCTGGGTACCAGTGGTACAAAAATGGGGCGCTCATTCCTGGCGCAATAACTAACACCTATACCAGCAGTTCGTATTTCGACGGCGATTCTGTTTCGTGCGAGGTTATGAACAGCGACGTTTGCGGCAGATCAGCCACTGCTCATGTGAGAGTGAGCCTGGGAACTACAGGCGTACACCAGGCAAATGCCCAACGGGAATTCGTGGTTTACCCCAATCCCAATAATGGCGTATTTACATGCAATTTGTTCTCAGGTACTAACGAACCCGTGAATATTATTGTTACAAATATTGTAGGTGAGAAAGTAAAAGAGATCACCACCAATGCTAATACAGCCACTGAGATAAGGATTGATGGCCCGGCAGGTATCTATTTTGTTAGCGCTTCGGCAGCAACTGGGAATTACATGATTAAGGTTGTTGTTACTAAGTAGTGATTAATAGCTAATATGCCTGTATCAACACATCGGTAGGGATATTTAATTTTTCATGCAATAAACGTACCATATCAAGGGTCAATTTTCTTTTCCGGTTCAGTATTTCACTGGTCCGGCTTTTTAAACCTATTATTTTCGCTAAATCAGTTTGACTATAGCCCAGTTGCTCCATTCTGAATTTTATAGCTTCAACAGGATCGGGAAAGCCTATAGGAAAATGTTCATCTTCATATTTCTCAATCAATATGCCCAGTACCTCAAGTTCATCACTTTCCGGTGTGCCTTTTTTTGCATCAAATATTTTTTCGAGCCTGCTCATTGCCTGGCTGTATTCCCGTTCTGTTTTTATTAGCTTTATCATCATCACAGCTTTTATATTGTTTCGGCATTAATTTTATCATATTCTGAATGGGTGCCTACAAACCGGATCCAAACCATTTGATAATCATAATTGACCTTTATTATCAGCTGGTAGTTATTGCCCTTTATGTTAAAGACAACACGATTACCAGGTAAAATACTTGCGCGAGGATACTCTGTCTTAATATCGCCTGGATTATTCCATTCACTTTTGCCTGTTTCACGGTACCATGCAGTCAATTGCTGCTCACAATCAGGATGCTTCTCCCAAAAAGCACGCAATATTTTCTTTGCAATTATCCTCAACGGAACTTCTTTTCACAAAGGTAATAAAAAGTTCCCAAAATGGGAAATAATTTTCGATTTGCTCTCACCACATTTTCACCTCATTCGCAATTGAGCAATTAAACAATTACTTTTGCAAAAAATCTCCCAAATCATTGATGCGCAGTTGGTGGTGGAAAATACTTTGCCTGGTGCTGGTAGGCTATACTGTGATAGGCGGCTTCCTGATGCCGGTGCCACGGTTGGATATACTCAATGAGACAATACGCAACCTTTATTTCCATGTTCCTATGTGGTTTACTATGATTGTATTGTTTGCAGTGGCATTCTACTATTCTATAAAATATCTGCGCACCGGCAATTTGCAGGACGACGTATATGCAGTACAGTTTACCAATACAGGCATATTCTTCAGTATTATAGGGTTGGCTACCGGCATGGAGTGGGCGCAATATACCTGGGGGGCAGCTTGGAGCAATGATCCTAAGGAACTGGGCACTGCTATGAGCATGCTTATATATTTTGCCTACAGCATACTGCGCAGCGGGCTGAAAGATGATGAGAAGAAAGCAAAGATCAGCGCAGTATACAATGTATTTGCTTTTGCGATGATGATACCACTCATATTTATATTGCCCCGTATGGTAGACTCCCTGCACCCTGGCAATGGCGGTAACCCTGCATTTAAACAATATGACCTGGATAAGTATATGCGTTTTGTATTTTACGCAGCAGTTCCGGGATGGATATTGTTAGGGGTATGGATAGCGAGTTTGAAAACACGGTTAGCGCTTGTGAAGCATAGCAGGGAGATGAATTAATGCAAATGTGCGGAGATACAAGAGTGCCATTTAGAAGAAGACGTATTGACGTAAATATTTAGTTGAAATGCTAAAAAAATAAATAATGGGTAAACATATATTGACAACAATTTTATTAATATTAATAACTACAACCCTTGCGAACTCACAGACAGAAATGGCTGATACGATGCGAAGTAATGGCAAAATATACGTTGTTGTTACGGTATTAGCTACTATCTTTGCGGGAATTTTTGCGTACCTGGTGATACTTGACCGCAAAATTAGTAAGCTGGAAAAGGAAAAAACATCTTAATAATAATTTACCTAACATTAAAAACAAAAAATGGTGGAAACAGTAACTGCCAAGCCGGCACAAGCTCATTACAGCTTTTTTCAGGGTGTGGAACGTAGCTTTGATCTGGCTGCTAAATACACTCGCTTCGAAACAGGTATACTGGAACAGATAAAAGCCTGTAATTCGGTTTATCAAATGAAATTTCCTGTACGCATAGGAGATAAGATAGAGGTAATAGAAGCCTATCGTGTGCAGCATTCTCATCACAAGCTTCCCTGCAAGGGCGGTATCCGCTACAGCATGGATGTGAACCAGGATGAGGTGATGGCCCTTGCGTCGCTTATGACGTATAAGTGCGCCATAGTGAATGTGCCATTTGGCGGTGCGAAAGGCGGTATAAAGATCAACCCAAAACAATACACTGCGTTTGAATTGGAAAAGATCACCCGCCGTTATGCTAGTGAGCTGGTAAAGAAAAACTTCATAGGCCCGGGCATTGACGTTCCTGCCCCCGACTATGGCACAGGCGCACGTGAAATGAGCTGGATAGTAGATACTTATGCTTCACTGAAACCAGGGGAAGTAGATGCGCAGGCTTGCGTAACCGGCAAACCTGTAACACAGGGTGGGGTGCGCGGCCGTACCGAGGCTACCGGCCTGGGTGTGTATTATGGCATTAAGGAACTGTGCGGTGTAGCTGAGGATATGAAGAAGATTGGACATTCCACTGGTGTAGAAGGTAAAAAAGTAATTGTGCAGGGGCTGGGTAATGTGGGCTATCATGCTGCCAAGTACTTCTTCGACAATGGGGCCATTATTGTAGGTCTTGCTGAATATGAAGGCGGTATATATAATGAAAAAGGCCTTGATATATACCAGGTGGTGGATCATCGTAAAGCTACGGGCTCCCTGCTTAACTATCCGGGTGCAACTAATATGCCCAACAGTGCCGCAACGCTGGAACAGCCCTGCGACATACTGATCCCGGCGGCATTGGAAAACGTGATTAATGGTAGCAATGCAGCACGCATACAGGCTAAAATAATAGGTGAAGCAGCCAACGGCCCGCTAACCCCTGAAGCTGACGAAATACTCAACGAAAAAGGCATAATAGTGGTGCCTGATATGTACCTGAACGCCGGTGGTGTAACCGTATCTTATTTTGAGTGGCTGAAAAATCTGAGTCACGTGCGCTTTGGCCGTATGGACAAACGCTTCAGCGAAAACCAAAATACCTTTTTGCTAAAATCAGTAGAGAGCCTTACCGGCAAGAGCGTAAATGATACAGAACGCTCTCTGATACTGCATGGCCCTGACGAGGTGGACCTTGTATATTCAGGCCTGGAAGACACCATGATTGGTTCTTACCACGAGATCAGGGAAGCTTTATTATCCGTAGGCAATGGTGTGAATATGCGTACTGCAGCATTTACAGTAGCCATCAATAAGGTTGGGGTAGCTTATGAGGAACTGGGGATATTCCCATAACCACCAAAAGACTACTTTTTAATATTGAAGAGCGTTGATAGCATTAGCTTTCAGCGCTTTTTTATTTTTGGGGAAAGCAGCTAAACTTAGCCATTTTCGTAACCTGGTATAGCGGCACTCTTTGAATTAAATCCGGTTTTGATTCAAATAATTTCAGATACCGTTGTTCCGGTGAGTCTGACAGAAAGGAAGTCAATAATTTCTTTTGCTCATTAAAATAAGCTTCCATTATATCCCTGGAGATTGTTTCAAATCGCGGAAAGTGTTTAAACATCTCCTGGGCTTCTTTTTCATTACTGACGACCAGTGTGGTATCTTCAACACAAACTAAATTATGTGTCGCCCGGTTTTGCGGGGTAAAGTTGTTCAGTGAAATCACCCATTGTTCTTCCGTGAAAAAGTTAGTCGTTTTTTCTTCTCCATCAGTTACAATATATTCTCTGATACAGCCTTCCAGAATAAAGTAAGTATCAACTGCTCTTTGTCCTTCTCGCAATAATATGGTCCCTTTAATGAAAGACTTAGTACACATACTCTCCGAAATAGCTTTTGCCTCTTCCTCGGAAAGAAGTGTCATTCTCGAAAAATATTTTAAGAATTTGTCGACCATAATCATTCATCAGGCTGCCCCTTACCCCCACTCGTCCTCCGTTTGTAACCTACCGTGTACCCACATCTTGAGCTAAGTTCCAACCGAAGAATATATTGCTATATTTATCTAACCCTCTTTTTAAAAGTATAATGCCTGGTTGC
>Ga0182030_10027522_pt1 | contig 10219 bp, 14 predicted proteins | sample 812S3MmetaG_FD_121299 | JGI IMG/M metagenome (GOLD analysis project Ga0182030, IMG submission 121299) | Permafrost microbial communities from Stordalen Mire, Sweden - 812S3M metaG (Illumina Assembly) | ecosystem: Environmental > Terrestrial > Soil > Wetlands > Permafrost | place: Sweden... | reverse complement strand
CTACAATGGGCGCCGAGCTACAAGCGCGCCACGTGGCTGCAAGCTCCCTTGGCAATTCTCAGCCTGATTTGCGGAGTCGCGGTTTGGCTTCTCGGCGGCGGCTTGGGCTGGCTGGTAGCGGCCGTTCTCGTCGGCGCCGTTGTGCCGTTCACGTTCGTGATCATAATGCCCACCAATCACAGGTTACTTGCGCCGGACCGCGACTTGTCAAGTTCCGAGACCCGTGAGCTGCTGGTTCGTTGGGGACGACTGCACGCAGTTCGCACTCTTCTAAGTCTCGCCGGTGCAGTGGTCTATCTTTGGCTCATAATTCGGCGCTAAGTTAGGTCCATGCTATGGCCATCGGGTGGCAATCCGCGGGGTGTTAATTTGATTGAACAGCCGCAATAGAGAGGATCGTCAGTCTCGGTCCGTCCGGTGCCGGAAGATCAAGTCAAGCAACGGCGCATAAATTTGCCTAGCGTACCTCAAGGGAGTGCAAAATGAATTTCCTCAAATGCGGTCTGCATTTTTGCGTCATGTCGGCGTTTTTCTTGTCAACGGCGTCGGTCGCCCAAACGACCACCATTTCGACGGAATATTTGATGACCCTCTATGCTCCACTGGACGCCGGTCAGGAGATCGATTCATCGCTGGGAATCAACAATGTTCGTTCCGGTGGCTGGGTAAAGGGCCCGCGAATTAACGGCAAGCTCGTTGCTCCAGGCGGGGATTGGGCCCGCGCACTCCCATCTGGTGCATCACGACTAGACGTTCGCGCAACCATCAAGACCGATGACGGCGCTCTGATATTCATCTCTTACAATGGCGTTTATAAGAGTTCTGAAGAGACTGAGGCCCGTGCGGCGAAGGGCGTAGTTCTGACGTCGAAGGACGTCTATTTTATGATCGCGCCCACCATGCAGACTTCAGCGAAGAATTATGATTGGTTAAACGCTGTTCAATGCATCGGGAAAATGGTGAGCTACAAGAACGACTCTTACGTCAAGTACGAGATCTTCATTGTACGGTGACGCGATGCAAAGAGGCGGTTGTTCGATCTAATTTTGTCGGCTGAAAGCAGCCGTTCGTGACGGTCCCCTTCGGGTCCGGGCGCGCCGATCCCGGACCGAACCGGCTGAGAGCAGCTCAAGCAAAAAAATCGGGCAGCGGATGCAATTGGGTTGGCATGAGTCGGTCAAGTGCTTGCGGCGTTGCAAGAAGTGCACTCTGCGCGGCACGGAGACTAGCCTAGAATGGCGTCTTTGACCGGCGGTGTTCTAGCGGTAGACTCTTATCCGCGTCCATGCGGGGCGGAGACGGAAGATGGACAAGCACGAGACGGATGAACGTAAGGCGCTACGCGCGAGGCGCCTGCTGGCTATGGTTGATGTGCCCGATAAGCTGTCCGAAGCCCGCACCCAGCGGGTGGCAACCTGGGTGTCGGTGTCGGTTGCAGTCTTCGCGTCGATATTCGCCACCGTCGTTGCCTTCGGCTGGATGCCTCTTAGGTTGTCGTTGGAAATTATCTTGTGTGCCACATCGTTGGTCCTCGTGGTCGGCGCTGCGCTAGCGGCGGTGAATCTATGGAGATCCTTCTTCCGTGCACATAGCCCCTCCTCCTGAACTACACGGCTGAGACGAGAGGACATCCTCCACAGGGACGTGTTCTCGATTGTTCGGGTCAGCGGGCGTCCCGTTCCCAAGGCGCACTTCTCACCGAACGGGCTCTCGCATAGCTCAACCTTTCGACGAGAACGCTGATGGCCGGACTTGTCCGCAACCGAGCGAGTGGCCCGTCGAAACCACCATCCGGCTAACCATGTTCGAATCTACAATATCGCTATGAACCGTGCATACAAGCGCTTGGCCTTTGGGATTTGCGTAGTCATCTCGGTCACCGGCGCATTTGTGAGGGCGGCTGCGCTCGACTCAGTGCATTGGACGAAGATTCCAAGCGTTACGGTCGTCTCGGCGGCAGGTGATTCGCGACTAGCAGCAGTTCGAGAGTCCATTGCGTTCTGGAATCGTACCTTCGCGGAATTGGGAACTCCGTTTCGGATTGGCGACCTTGCCTTTGTTACCGGCGCCATTCCCGACGGTGACATTCAATCGCTCGGCAACCAGGTACTCCACCATAGTCTCTGGACAACGACGCCTACGAGCCTGGAACGAGTACCCGGGGATTTGCTGATCATCCTATCCGACGCTCAGTTCATCTCGTACACAGCTCATCGAGGCGATCGAGTCATTATTGCGATCAAGAACGGCAGCACCCCACCATTGACACTACCGAACGTCCTTCAGAATGTCATCGCGCACGAACTCGGTCACGCCGTGGGACTCGGCCATAACCAGGATCCGACGTTACTGATGTGCGGACGTCCGGCGGCTTGCCGGCCGGATGCTTTTCAAGCGCCGTCACCCAGATTTTTCCCGCTCTCAGGCGCAGAGCGCAACCGCCTACTCGCGCTTTACCCAAAGAATTGGGCGGTTGATTCGCGTAACTAAGCATCGGCGCTGGCCAGTTCGATTCGATCCGGGGGCGCGCCCCCGTTTCTTTCTTCTGATGTTAGGCTACTTTATGAAGATCGGGATCCTTCGAGCAATTGCCCACAATATTGCAGACTCGCTTGGGAGTGGGTGCGGGATGCTCATTGGCGAATACGACATGAACATTTACGGCGAGGCTAGGAAGACTCCAGGCAGAGTGATCGAGATAGACTTCCTGGCGGCCAAAGCAACGCGGGGAGGAGTCTCGCGGCCGCTGTCGGCCGCGATCGCGAAGTATCGAAAGGCGTTGCCGAACCTGTGCGCCAACACGGCGCTTCCATCGAAGCCTTCAAAGCGCTGAATGCGCGCTATTCGGCGGGCGTAAGCAACCGCCGAATTGTTGTGACAGTTCGAGACCGCATGGGTCGCTGTTACGTAGATCAATACATCGGGATACCCGCGAGACACATTAAGGTCACCGATCATCTAGGCCGTATTCGCACAAAGCGTGGAGCGGTGCGCCGCCTCAAGGAAGTAGCGCCGCAGTTGGACTAGCTGAACCGCGACACCCAAAGGCCATTAAGCGAAGAGTGACCATGGCCCGTTTCGGGTCGAAGCTCACCGAGAAGCGGCCAATCGCGTCTTGCGATAGGCTGACAGCATGCGATAACACAAGGACGTTGTGAATGTCATTGGATTGGTTGTTTGCATCCCATCGCGAGTCAACGAGCGCCATGAAACGTGCATGTAGTGCAGATGGCTTCCTGCTTATGGGTGCGCTCGTGCTCACTACGACGTTGGCGCACGCCCGTGACAACGGGTGTAAAGCCGCCTATGACGACGGCACACGGAGCGCCGATGTTGCACGCTGCGCGGCGGCGGCGAAAGCCGGCGGACCAAACGCTGAGTTCGGATACGGTTTACTACTCTGGAGCGGGCACGATGGAATTCTCGATAAGAAATCCGCTTTAGACTGGTTTCGAATGGCTGCTCGTCAGGGACATTATGCGGCTCAAATTATGCTCGGAAAGATGCTCAGCGACACAAGGATTGATGCCAGTTTGAGAAATCCTGTAGAGGGCTATGCCTGGTTCATGGCTGCTGGCGCCGCGAAGGCGGCCGGAAAGGTACTGGCTGCGCTGAACGCCCACGAGGCTCGAGCAGCCGAAGATCTTGGTCGTGAGTACCGGTCGAAATACGGTGAGATGCGGCCCGCGCCGAACGGCGACTAGAGTCGGACGGAGCGAATCGAGGAGCGTGCGCTCTCATGACCGCAAGGCCGACGATGACCAAGGACTGCTGGGGGCTGTCATGTAGTCAAACACAAGCAACTATGATTGGCGGAAAAGCGGATTCGGTGGCCGCGTGGATACCACACCAACACATCTTCAATTCAAAGACTGCAGAAGTTGATGAATTTGAGTGGGCCATGAATGAACTGGCGGATATGTGTCGGACCCGGAGGCTGCGTAGTCGACAATCCTGGAGATCATTGCCAAAGACCGCAGCGATCAGACTCTCGCTGACGTAGGCGCTGGGCCGATGCAAGACTTTCTCGGCTATCACGGAACGCTGGTTATTGACCGAGTGGAAATGTGTGTTCGCTCCAACCCGTCATTCAAACGTATGCTGGACATCGTCTGGCAAAATGCTATTTCTGATGAAGTGTGGGTTAGGTTAAACGCGATTGCGCCGCCAAGTTGGTATGCGTAAAGCGGACGGTCCCGAAAGGCGGCTATGGATCGAAGAGGAAAAGCACCAATGATCAAGGATAAGGTCATCGCCGAGTCAGTGAGCAAGCTGATGCTGGAGTTCGGAGCTCGCCTGGATGCGTCGGTCGTGACAGTCCGGGACAGATGCAGTGAAGCAGAATTTTGTGCGTATCGTTCAGCAGTCGGCAAGATTCTCGGGGATATGTTGCTGGACGTGATGAACCCACTTTACCTGCAGCACCCAGGCCTCAAACCTTCCGGGTTAAACTGATTCCGCGACGCCAAAGGTAGCTCCACGAGGCAGCCATTCGCGGCCTGCGATAAGCTTACCAACGGCTAGCACTTCATGGCGTCAATCGAAGAGAGGGTACGAAAATGACACGCGTCCGAGTTAACGGCTTTACCGTTTCGCTTGATGGATACGGAGCTGGTCCGAATCAGGACATCAGGAATCCGCTCGGCGTGGGCGGGACAGATTTGCACCAATGGTTATTCTCGACACGCACGTTCCAACGGACTCTATTTGGCGCCGACGGTGGCGCAACGGGGATCGATGACGACTTCGCTGCGCGGAGCTTCAAGAACGTGGGCGCCTGGATTCTCGGGAGAAACATGTTCGGACCGATTCGCGGTTCCTGGCCGGACATGAACTGGAAAGGCTGGTGGGGGGATAACCCACCCTATCACGTGCCAACTTTCATCTTGACTCATCACGCGCGTCCGCCCATCCAGATGGAAGGCGGAACGATATTCTACTTCGTCACGGGTGGTATTCACGAGGCGCTGAATCGCGCGCGCGACGCAGCCAAAGGAATGGATGTGCGCATCGGCGGCGGACCTAGCACTATCCAGCAATATCTTCGTGCGGGCCTCATCGACGAGCTGCACGTCGCCATCTCGCCGGTCCTGTTGGGTGGGGGAGAGCGACTGTTCGAGGGGATTGACATGCGTGCTCTCGGGTACGGATGCGTTCAGTTCGCTGCGTCGGAGAAAGCCACGCATGTGGTGCTTCAGCGCCAAGGAAACAATCACGCCTAACAAGCGATGTTTGTCCAATGTCCTCAATCACGTTGCTCGGTATTTCCGCCACTCAACATTTTGAGACCGACGGCTACGCCGTCATTCCAGGCATCCTCCCGGGCAATCAGGTTCAACGTTGATCGAGGCTAGTCACAGGCTTTGCGGACACAACCCACGGCCTGCGCAAGCTGTTGGACGCGCCGTCTTGCGGCGAGCTCGCCGAACAACTCCGATTAGATCCTCGTCTGCAGCGTTTGCTGCCATCGAATGCCCAGGTTGTGCAGTGCACGTTGTTTATAAAGTCTGTTGAGAAGAACTGGCTCGTATCGCTGCATCAGGATTTGAGCATCCCCGTGGCCGAGCGAATTGAGAGTTCGCAATGCTCCGGCTGGTCGCAAAAGGAAGGCGGATTTTTTCGTTCAGCCGCCAGTCGCGGTTTTTGAGGACATCGTCGCCGTCCGTGACCATTTGGACGACTGCGAGGAATGAAACGGCGCTCTACGGGTGGTGCCCGGTTCTCATCGCCTGGGTCGCTTAACTTCATCGGCGGCCCTCGCGGCGCGTAATCGGTGCGGCGAGCATTCGGTCGCGGTGCCGCGTGGTGGGGTCATGGTCATGCGGCCGTTACTGTTGCACGCCTCGTCAAAAGCTTGCAGCGGCGCGCCCAGACGCGTGCTTCATTTTGTTTTTGGACCATCGGACTTGCCCGAAGGATTGCGCTGGCCCGCGCGGAAGCGGGCAGCGTAAGTGCTGAGGGTTGTGATCACAGCCGGAAAGCGGTCGCTTGTTTCATCCTGTAGGCTAACGGGCTACCCAGTAATGAACCTATCCCATGACGGATCGTGCCAAGCCAGCCGTGACTCAGGAACCCGGAGATGGTCCGCACGAGGATGCGCCTCAAGAATCTGAAACACGGCCAGCCCCGGAGATCTCACAACGAAGCGTCACGGATGACGCGACCCAGCGGCGGCGGTTGCGTAGCGAAGTGGAGCAGAGGCGCCAGCTGCAAATAGTGCTGGCGAATGCCGCGCTCGTTCCCGTCCGTGGATTTCTGTGCAAATCCATAAGAAATGTCAGTTGATCGATCCAGCATGGCGCGCCATGATCGAGCGATCAATCCATGACTGTCAGTGCAACAAACTGTATCCGCACCCTGCGCCTGAAGGTCAAGAGCGAGGCTTATCCGTGGCTCAACGCCGCGGCGATTGAAATTAATCAAGTATGGAATTTCGCCAATGCCACGAGCTACAAGGCGGCGCAGCCCTTTGCGGGCGCTCCTAAATGGTTAAGCGCCTTCGATCTCGATAAATTGAAGCCGAACTGCACGCCGTCATTCGCGCAAAAGCATTCATGTCGCAAACGACCGATCCTTCGAAGTTGAGTCCCGACCAGAGCAACCAAGCCTTCGCTCTTGTCTCGGATGTCGTCGAAAACCTATACCTGATGGGTATCGGAGAACGCAATATCGCCTGCCTTTACAGCGATTTCCAGAATCCTCCAACGGACTTGGAAATGTATGCGCTTATTCCACCAGCGCCGTCGAAACAGGACATCGACGCCGTTCGTGCGATTGCCGCGCCCGTCAACCGCGAGCAATAACCGCGTTTCTCCAGTCGGCGCGAGTTTGCGGGAGGAGCAGCCTGACTTGTATGGCGCAATCGTTATCGAGCGTGTCGAGGAACGCGCCAGCGAACATAGCAATCGGTGCCGATAGGCAAGCTCTATCGGCTTTATCTAAAGAAGCCATTTCCGCTGATGGCGCGAATCGCGCTAGCATTGATTTCAGAGGCAGTCGCATCAGTCGGTACGGACTACGTGCACGGACTCCGGGTAGAAATTCGTACACGACTACACTGTCGCGTGGAACAAAGTGATAACTCTCGATCGGGTTGAGCGAAGTGGAACATTTCAATGACGGATGGATGCAAGATTGGCACGATGTCCTTGGATCAGAACTTTCATGAGTATGAAGCGGAGCATCACGCGCAGGGATTCAGCGAAGTTGTGGAGCGACACTGGCCGCCATTCACCGTATTGGCGACGCATGAGCATGAGTTCCACGCCAAGGCGCTGGTGGTGGAGGGCGAAATGTGGCTCACCGTGAATGCGAAGACTTATTGGCTGCGTGCCGGTAGCACCTTCGAATTGGAGGCGCGAGTACCGCACGCCGAGCGTTACGGGAGTAGCGGTGCGACCTATTGGGTTGCCCGACGCGGTTAGACACAAATTTAAACTTATTTACGTCCAAGAGGAAAGTCACATGTCTGTCGATGTCAAATATAAGACCACTGCTACCGCCACCGGCGGCCGCGATGGTACAGCCGCTACACAGGACGGCAGCCTCAATCTCAAGCTCTCGACCCCGAAGGAGCTGGGTGGAGCGGGCGGGGCCGGCAATAATCCCGAGCAGTTGTTCGCCGCTGGATACGCGGCATGTTTCATCGGCGCGATGAAGGCGGTTGCGCCTGCTCAAAAACTGCGCGTTCCCACTGAGGCGTCAGTGACCGCGACGATCGGCATTGGTCCGAGGTCAGAGGGCGGGTTTGGCATTACGGCGGATCTTAAAATCAATCTGCCCGGCCTGGATCGTGCCGATGCGCAACGGCTCGTCGATGCCGCGCACCAGATCTGTCCGTATTCAAACGCGACGCGCGGCAATGTCGATGTGGGCCTTACTTTGGCCTGAAGGTGTCCCCGGCCGTCGACATGCTTTGGCGCGCGCGCACCAGGCGCGGCCGTCGGCTGCAAAACCCTATGGGAATGCGCGCTTGTTGCAACCGCTCGCGAACGTCTTCGGGGGCGTTAAGCGCCCAAAGGCGGCGTGTTAGAAGAGATCCCATATCGTCGACCGTCGGCGATAAGGCCACGACTTGTTCGCCAGGTATTCGGCGAAGGACATGGTTGGCGCTACCCCGATAGTCATGCTCATCGATATCAAAGTAAATCTCTTCAAGGTCGCGTTCCGCGTCCTTTGTCAGGAGACCTTGCAGGCCATCAGGCACCGTCAGTCGGCCGACACGGTGCGGCTGCCGGCCCACTCGCGAAGCGCGGCTACTTTCTCAGCCATCACCACCGCCAACGGCCGGGTGTTCTGCATTTCACGCGCGATCATAGCGGCGCTCACCGGTTGATTGGCCGCATGGGCGCTATATAGCGCGGCGACAATCGCCTGTTCGATCTCCGCTCCTGAGAAATTCTCGCAGCGGCTTGAGAGTGTGGCGATCTCTTGCGGGCTCAATGTGAGCCCGCGCTTGCGAGCGTGGATGGCGATGACCTCGGCGCGCGCATTTTTGACCGGCAGGTCGACGAAGAAGATTTCGTCGAACCGGCCCTTGCGGATCAGTTCCGGCGGCAGCGCCGTAATATCGTTTGCGGTCGCGACCACGAAAATGCGCGCGCGCTGCTCGGCCAGCCAGGTTAGGAAGGTTCCGAGCACGCGCCGCGACACCCCGCTGTCGCCTGCGCCTTCCGCCAGCGCCTTTTCGATCTCATCCACCCATAGCACGCATGGCGCGATGCCCTCGGCGGAATGCAGCGATTCGCGCAGGTTCTTCTCCGCTTCGCCCTGCCACTTGGTGTAAAGAGCGCCAAAATCCAGCCGCACCAGCGGCACGCTGAAGATGCCGGCCGCGGCACGCGCCGCGAGGCTCTTGCCGCACCCTTGAACGCCGAGTAACAACACGCCCTTGGGTGGATCGAGTTTCGGGGCGCTGCCGTCGAAAGCCGGCTTGCGGTTCGTGAGCCAATGCCGAAGATTCTGCATGCCGCCGACATCGGTGAATTTGGCCGTCACGGGCTCGAACGCCAGCGTGCCGCCGCGATTCAGCAGTTCGTATTTGGCGGCCAGCACTTCCGACATGTCCGCCATGGTGATGGCCCCATGATCGAAAATCGCGCGCCGCACCAGGCGCTCCGCGTCCGATGCCGTGAGGCCGTTCAAATTGTCCACCAGCTTGGTCAGCGCTTCACGATCCAGTGCCAGCGGCTTGCCGGGATTCGCCGTGTTCCATTCGCGCGCCACCCGGGTGACGATCATCAGCCGTTCATTGGGCGTGGGCAGCGCCAGATGCAGCCGCGCCGCGAACTGCTCCAGCTCCTCGGGCAAGGTCACTTCGTAGCTCAGCAGCACGACCGTGCGCGCCACATGGTCGTAGCTTTGCGCAATGTCCTTGAGCAGCCGCACATTCACGGGTTCCTTGAGATACGGATGAAAGTCGAGCAGCACATAGATGCCCGGCATGGGCGTGGCTTTAAGATGCTTCAGCAGCTGTTCCGGATCCGCCAGCATGCGCTGCGGACCGCCCATCTCCATGTCGAGGCGCTGTAGCCCTTCGGTGACCGTCCACTGAAACACCCCCCAACCGCGGCCTTCCTTCACCTTGAGGCTCATCTCGCGCACGAGCGAAAGCACCCGCGACTCTTCGCGGGACTCGACCACGATGAGTGCCAGGCGCGAGGCCAGCATCGACTGCAGCTCGCGGCGCGGATCTTGCGGTTGCACATCATTCATCCGGCAGAATGTAGCAGACTTGGGGCGCCGGGGCGCCGTGCGGTAACGCTAGAATCCGCCTACTGACGGACCCCCCGCCCTAGGCTTGCACGGTTGCTCTTCGCCTCGATCGGATCTCCTTTAAAGCTGTCATGTGGCTAGTTCCAAGGAGCGTCGCAGGTCCGTGCCTCGCGCGCGTCACGGACAGTGGCTGAGGTCCCCCTTCCGAATAGTTGCGCGACGAGATTCACGTTCGTTTACATCAAGCGCCCGCGACCGGCGCTTCACGGCCCATCACTTGCCGGTCACCAGTCTGAACTCCCCGCCCTGAAGCAGTCGTTCGCGGCTTCCGATATGCTTGGTGGCATGCAAGGAGAAACAGATATGACCGATGCAGCGAATACACCGACCAAATATTCGCGAACCGACTGGAGCGGCCGCGACGCACCGAAGTGTCGGGTCATCACGCCAACAGAGCCAGGCGGTCGGTCCGAGCCGGCGCTTTTTGAGTGGGAGCTGACTGCGG
>Ga0182030_10027521_pt1 | contig 10219 bp, 7 predicted proteins | sample 812S3MmetaG_FD_121299 | JGI IMG/M metagenome (GOLD analysis project Ga0182030, IMG submission 121299) | Permafrost microbial communities from Stordalen Mire, Sweden - 812S3M metaG (Illumina Assembly) | ecosystem: Environmental > Terrestrial > Soil > Wetlands > Permafrost | place: Sweden... | reverse complement strand
GCGCGCCACCGGTAAAAAACCTTTGGTCGCACTCACCGCTTGCATGCGCAAACTCGCTGTCCTTATGAATCACCTCCTCAAAAATGACAAATTCCAACTTGCAAATTAACACCGTTGCTGGGGGGAGGGAGAAACGGTTTCCGCGTCTGGGCAATATCGAGTTGCCGGGCTGGTCGCGGTTCAGGGGTTAAAGGCGTGAACGCCTTCGAAAAGCACGGGGCGCGTAACTTGCCCAGCCGCTTGAGCTTTGCACGCTGAAGCGGCGTGAACGCCGCGCTCCGGTCCCGCTCACCGCGTGTGCCCCTTTGCGCGGTCTTCAATAAAATTCCGCGCTCAAATCATTTGTTCTCAAACAAGCTCGGCGCGGTCTGAAACGCAAATTCCTGGCACCGCGCAAAAATCGCGCTCGGCGATTCGCAGCTCAGCGCAAAATCCGCCAGCGCCCGTGCCTCCGCGTCCTTGATGCGCCGGATCATGTACTTCACCGAATCAATCGCCGACGGCGCCGCGCTTAGCTCGTCCACCCCCAGCCCCAATAACAGCGGGGCCAGCACCGGGTCGCCGGCAATTTCGCCACACACGCCCACCCAGATGCCGTGTGCGTGCGCCGCATCCACCGTCATCTTGATCAGGCGCAGGATGGACGGATGCGTGGGCTCGTACAGGTGCGACACCTTCTCGTTCGTGCGGTCCGCCGCCAGCGTGTATTGGATCAGGTCGTTGGAGCCGATGCTGAAAAAGTTCACCCGCTTGGCCAGCGCGTCCGAAACGAGCGCGGCGGACGGAATCTCAATCATCGCGCCGATCTCGATCTTTTCATCGAACGGCACCTGCTCGGCCCGCAGCTCGGCCTTGCACGCTTCCACGTGCGCGTTCGCCTGCTCCAGTTCGTCAATCCCCGAGATCATCGGGTACATCATGCGCACGCTCCCGCTGGCGCTCGCCCGCAGGATGGCGCGCAACTGCGCGCGAAACACATCTGGCTGCGCCAGGCAAAACCGGATCGCCCGCCAGCCCAAAAAGGGATTCATCTCCTGCGCCAACTGGAGCTGCGATGAAAACTTGTCGCCGCCCAGATCCAGCGTGCGAATGATCACCGGATTCGGTTTCAGCGCCGCCGCCACCTCGCGATACACCTCGAATTGCTCCTCCTCGGTCGGCAGCTTGTCGCGGTTGATGTACAGAAATTCCGTGCGGAACAGCCCCACGCCCTCGGCCCCGTGCTTGATCACCGCTTCCACGTCGTGCTGGTCCTCGATGTTCGCCGACAGGTGGATGATCCGGCCGTCCAGCGTCACCGCCGGTTGCAATTGGATCTCCCGCAATTTCTCGGATAGCGACGCCTTGATCTTGGCCAATTGCCCGTACTCAAACAGCGTCTGGTCCGTGGGATTGACAATGACCGTGCCGTTGTAGCCGTCCAGCAGCGCGTAGTCGCCCGTTTCAAGCTCCTCGCTCAGGTTCTGCGTTCCCACCACCGCCGGAATGTCCAGCGACCGCGCCAAAATGGCCGTGTGCGACGTTTTGCCGCCCACGTCGGTGACGAAACCCAGCACGAAATTCCGGTCCAACTGCGCCGTGGTGGACGGGCTCAGATCATGCCCCACCAAAATGCATGGCTCCGTGAGATGCCGCAGGTCGAGTTGCTGCTTCACATTGAGCAGGTTGTCCAGCACCCGCGTGGTGAGATCGCGCAGGTCGGCCGCGCGCTCGCGCAGATATTCATCCTCCACCGCCTCCAGCACCTTGATGTAGCGCTCCGCCGCCGTGTGAAAGGCATAGTCGGCGTTGGCCTTTTGTTCGCCGATGATCTTGATAACCTCCTCGATCAGCACCCGGTCCTCGAGCATCAGCAGGTGCGCGTCGAAAATATCCGCCTCGGCCGAGCTCATGGTTTCGGCCACGCGGCGCTGCACCTCGGTGATCTGCTGGCGCGTCCGCACCAGCGCCTGCTCGAAGCGTTTGACCTCCGGCGGCACCGCCTCCGGGGTCAGTTGGCGCTGTACAATCGCATGGCGGGCGTGATGGAGGACGATGGCTTTTCCCCGGCAAACACCCGCCGAAACAGCGATGCCGCGATAAACCTTTTCGCCTTTAATTTGCCCGGACATGGATTTTGGCTAATGGAATATCCTACTGTGCCGCCTTTGGAAAGTCTTTCCGCGAACAAAAAAGCCCGCGCAGGGCGGGCTCGGAAATTTTCGGTTGCAAGCCGGGCCCGCCTCAGGCGCGTTCCATGTACTTGCCGGTGCGGGTATCAATCTTGATCTTCTCGCCCGTCTTGATGAACAGCGGCACCTGCACCGAGATCCCCGTCTCCAGCTTCACGGGCTTCTGCACGTTGTTCGCCGAGTCGCCCCGGATGCCTTCCGGCGCGTCCGTCACCTTCAGCACCACGCTCGCGGGGATTTCCACCGTCACCGCCTTCTCCTCCACGAACGTCACCGTCACCACCCCGTTTTCCACCAGGTAATTCCTGGCATCGCCCACCAACTCGCTCGCGAGCGTCACCGTCTCATAGTTGTCCGGGTCGGTGAAGACATAATCCACGCCGTCCTTGTAGCTGGACTCCATTTTTTTGGTGATCATCGGCACGGGCTCGATCTTCTCGGTGGAGCTGAAGCGCACGTCCGAGGACTTGCCGGTGCGGATGCTGCGGAGGGTGGCCTGCACAAAGGCCCGCAGGTTGCCGGGCGTGCGGTGCTGCATGTCCAACACCACGCTGATATCGCCGTTGTAACTGATTGCCATGCCCCGTCGAAGATCGTTTGCTGTTGCCATAAAATGCTTGTTCGCTGTGTAATTCGCTAAGGTCGCTAAAATGCTTAAAATGAGCTGCTCAGGATAGCTGATGGCCGGGCCATGGCAAGCGGCTTGTGAAAGAAGTTTTGTTTCGTTTGTCATTAGCACTGTTTTATCGGGAACTGAGCAATTCAAAAATCCCTTCACATTCCTCCCCAGCGAACTTGACACCACAAAGCTTTGTATGTTAAAAATAGCCAGCCACAATAAGCAGTGGTTTTATGCGTTGTCCCAAGTGCGGTTGTCAGGAAGATAAGGTCATCGACTCGCGTGCCTCCCGTGAAGGCGCGACCATCCGCCGCCGTCGCGAATGTTCCGCCTGCAACTACCGCTTCACCACCTACGAGGAAGTCGAGCACGAGGGCCTGATGGTGCTCAAGCGCGACGGCCGCCACGAGGAGTTCTCCCGCGAAAAGCTCCTCTCCGGCATCCGCAAAGCCTGCCAGAAACGCCCCGTCTCCCCCAAGGCCATGGATGATATGGTGGACCACATCATTGCCGCCGTCACCGCCAAGTTCGAGAACGAAGTCCCCGGCGAGTTCATCGGCACCATGGTCATGAACGGCCTCCGCGAAATTGATTCCGTGGCCTACGTCCGCTTCGCCAGCGTTTACCGCCGCTTTCAGGAAGCCACCGATTTTGTCCAGGAAGTCCGCAAACTGGAGGCCACCCGATGATCGCCCTGCGCACCGATTGCCTGGTCTTCCAGCTCAACAACGGGGAAAGCGTCCCGTGCTCGCCGGACATGATCGCCGTCGAAATCGTCGGCGAGTCCGACCTCATGCTCGAGCCTGAGATGCTGCGTCATGCCGCCGCCAGCGTCTTCGACTACTTCAAGTGCGAGCTTGCCCGGGAATCGGTCACCATTGGCGAATTCTCCCTGGCCCTCGAAAAAGCCCTCCACGACCTCGGCTACACCATCCACACGCATTCCGCCGACGACCTGCCCGGCCAAGTCAGCCAGGCGGACCTCGGACTGCTCGCCAGCGAAACCGGCGGCAGCCTCGAACTGCTTTTCTTCCCCCGCCTGCGCGATGAACTCCGCGTGCGCCTCCGCAACTCCCCGCGCGTCGTGCGCTTTCACGGCCTGCGCGGCTGCGTGAAGACCCTCGCCGGCACCCGCCGCTGGACCCACCGCTGCGAGTTGTTGCAGGACCAGATCGTCGAGTACCTCCGCGGCTGCCTCACGGCCGAAACCGCCCACGGCGACGCCCCGCAAAACGATTGCGCGCTGGTGGTGGAATAGGCCGTTCGCGGCTGTGGCGCCGAATTCCCATGAGCAAGACCTTGTTTGAAAAAATCGCCGCGCGCGAAATCCCCGCACAGATTGTCTTCGAGGACGACCTCGTGCTGGCCATCCGCGACATCAATCCGCAGGCGCCCACCCACGTATTGATCTTCCCCAAAAAAGCCGTGCCGCGCATCGCCGAAGCCGGCCCCGCGGACCACAAGCTCGTGGGCCATCTCGTACTCAAGGCCGCGCAAGTGGCCGCCCAACTCGGGCTCGCCCAGGGCGGCTACCGCTTGGTGATCAACAACGGCCCCGACGGCGGCGAATCCGTGCCGCACCTCCACTGCCACATCCTCGGCGGCCGGCAAATGGCCTGGCCCCCGGGCTGAGCCGGAACGATTCAGTTGCCCGGCGCCCGGCGCGCGACCTGCAGGTCGCTTCACCGTGGAGCGTGACGAAATCGTGCGGACAATTCGGGCGCACCGTTCGGTGGCCGGGTTGAAGCGCCGCAAATGGCGCGCTCCGCCACGCCAGCGCGCAAGCCCCGCTTTTCAGTTTTTTCCTCGCATTAGCTCAAGAAATCCAGTATTCCGCCGATAATCAGATATATGAAAATTGGCATTGTCACCGGCGGAGGCGATTGTCCCGGCTTGAACGCCGTCACCCGCGCCGTGGCCAAAACCGCCACCAAACGGGGCTGGGAAACCATCGGCATCATCGGCGGTTACGCCGGGCTCCTTGAGCCCCAAAATTTCCGCCTCATCGATTACAAGGCGCTCGACGGCCTGCTCGTCCGGGGCGGCACGATCCTCGGCACCGCCAACCGCGGCCCCTTTTCCGCCAAGACCGGCCACGGCGAGACCCGCCAACTGCCCAAGGAACTCCTCGACGCCACGAAGGCCGGCATGGACAAGCTCGGCATTTCCGCCCTGGTCGCCGTCGGCGGCGATGGCTCCCTCACCATCGCCCAACAAATGCACGAGGCCGGCATCCCGATCGTCGGGGTGCCCAAGACCATTGACAACGACCTCGCCGCCACCACGATCACGTTCGGCTTCGACTCCGCCGTGGCCTGCGCCACCGACGCCCTCGACCGCCTCCACACGACCGCCGAAAGCCATGACCGCGTCATGGTCCTCGAAGTCATGGGCCGCTACGCCGGCTGGATCGCCCTTTACGCCGGCATGGCCGGTGGCGCCGACGTCATCCTGATCCCGGAAATTCCCTTTCGTTTCGAGACCATCTGTGAAGCCGTGCGGGAGCGCGACAAACGCGGCAAACATTTCACGCTCGTCGTGGCCGCCGAAGGCGCCAAGCCCGCGGGCGGCTCCTACACCACCGCCGGGGCCCAGCAGGAAAACCGTGAAGCCCGCCTCGGCGGCATCGGTGCCCTCGTGGCCGCCGAAATCGAGAAGCGCACCGGCAAGGAGACCCGCTCCATGGTCCTCGGCCACCTCCAGCGCGGCGGCAGCCCCACCTTCATGGACCGCGTGCTCTGCACCCTCTTCGGCGCCAAGGCCGTCGAACTCATCACCGAAGGCCGCTTCGGCCGCATGGTCGCCCACAACGGCCACTTCGTCGAAAGCGTCCCCCTCGCCGAAGCCACTGGCCGCCTCCGCACCGTCCCCCTGGACGAAGGCTTTGTCCACGCCACGCGCTCCCTCGGCATCTGCCTGGGGGACTGACTCGGCCCTCAGCCGGAAAGATGCAGTTAAACCACAGATGAACACAGATGGACACAGATAAAAACTGAGGATGAAGGATGAAGGCGATTCGGTGCACCTGGATTTGCCAAGGGCTCTTCCCCCTCATCCGGCCTGCGGCCACCTTCTCCCCCGGGGAGAAGGGGCGAAGCGGCGCTCCATGAAAGTTCCGTGCGCATCGGCTTGCTCCAATTGGTTTCGTAAATCACACGGACAATCACAGATAAACAGATGAGGACAGGGCTGTTTTAACTGATTGGCGTCGGTCGCTGGTTGGTACGTCGGGACTTCCGAGTCCTGAAGTGTTCCGGATCTGCGTCCATCTGTGGTTAATTCATTCCACTGCATGGCCGCCGGGGGCCCGGAGAATTCCATTGTCGTTTCGCCGCGACGAAATAAACTGTGCGCTCGATTTCATGAAAACCTACAACATTGCATCGCTGGCCGGCGACGGCATCGGCCCCGAAGTCATGCGCGAAGCCATCAAGGTCCTCCGCGCCACTGAAAAACGCTTTGGTTTCAAGCTCGTCATCACCGACGCCCCCGTGGGCTGGGCGGGCATTGATTTCGCCAAAAAAGCGCTGCCCGATATCACCCTCGACATTTGCAAGCGCTCTGACGCCATTCTCTTCGGCTCCGTGGGCCTGCCGGACCGCGACGCCACCATCCCCAAGGAGGAACGCCCCGAACGTGCCGCCCTCCTGCGCCTGCGTAAGGAATTCGGCCTTTTCGCCAACCTCCGCCCCGTCAAGCTGCCCAAGCTCCTCGCCCATGCGTGCCCGCTCGCCCGCGAACGCCAGGGCGACGGCATTGACATCCTCGTCGTCCGCGAACTCACCGGCGGCATGTACTTCGGCCAGCCCAAGCAGACCGAGGACCTTGGCGGCGGCATCCAGCGCGCCATTGACACCATGGTTTACACCACGCCCGAGATCGAGCGCATCGCCCACGTTGCCTTCCGCGCCGCCCAGTTGCGCCGCAAAAAACTCACCAGCATTGACAAGGCGAATGTCCTCGAAAACGGCATCCTCTGGCGCGAAACCGTCGCCCGCATCGGCAAAGAATACCCGGATATCGCGCTCGACCACATGTTCGTGGACAACGCCGCCATGCAGCTCGTGCTCAAGCCCACGCAATTCGACGTCCTGCTCTGCGAAAACATGTTCGGCGACATTCTGAGCGACGAGGCCGCCGCGCTGGGCGGCTCCCTGGGCATGTTGCCCAGCGCCAGCCTCGGCAGCACCAGCGGCGCCGGGACGTTTGGCTTCTACGAGCCCGCCGGCGGCACCGCCCCGGACATCGCGGGCAAGGACCTCGCCAATCCCATCGCCCAGATCCTCTCCGCGGCCCTCATGTTGCGCCACAGCTTCGGACTGAATGACGCCGCCGCAGCCATAGAAAGCGCCGTGGAGCACGCCATCGAAGCCGGCAACCGCACCGGTGACATCTTCAGTCCCGCCGAGCCTAATGCCCGTCGCGTGGGCACCCGCGTCATGGGCGAAGCCATTGCCGCCGTCGTCTGATTCCGCACCGCATTCCAAAATCAACTGGCGCCATCCAGAACGCGCAAAATCGTTCAAGGCCCGTGTCGATGCGGACACTGAAGCGGGCTGAAGCCCGCGCGCCGGCTCCGGGCTGCGACCGGCGCGCGGCGTTCACGCCGCTTTAGCCCGCGCCATGCAGAACGCGCAAAATCGTTCAAGGGCCGTGTCGATGCGGACGCTGAAGCGGGCTGAAGCCCGCGGTCCGTCACCGGATTTTGCGAGCCTCAATAAAAAGGGCGGCCATTGCTGGCCGCCCTTGCGATTTTATTGGAACCCGTTGCTTAGTGCACCAGGCGGTAGAAGCCGGTGGTGTTGGTCATGCTCACACTGTACGGGCTCGCGGCGGCCGGGATGATCACGTATGGGCCGGCCACGTTCGTGGAGAACTCCAGGTTGAACGCCGAGTTGGTCCAGGAGATCGCCAGCTTGCCGTTGGACACCTGCACCGTTAGCGGAATCGGCGACACCGTGCCCACCGTCACCGCGATCGTCGAGCTGCTCGTGCCGCCGATGTTGTCCGTGATGGTGTAGCCAAGGTTGGCCGTGCCCAAGAAGTTGTGGTTGGGCGTGAACAGCACGTTCGTACCGCTGATCGTCGCCGTGCCGTTGGCGTCTGGCGTCACGCTCACCAGGCCCAGGGTGCCGCAGGGCGTTTCCACTGCGTCGCTGGCCAGCGGATTCAGCACGTTGTTCACGCTGTTCTCCGCCACCGTGAAGCTGACCGCGTTGGCCAGCGGCGGCCGGTTCGTCACCGTCACTGTGATCGTGGAGCTGCTGGTATTGCCCACGTCGTCCTGCACCGTGTAGCCGACGGTGGCCGTGCCGAGGAAGCCGCTGACGGGCGTGAACAGCACGTTGGTGCCCCTGACCGACGCCGTGCCGTTGGCGTCGGGCGTCACGTTCAGCAGCGTCAGCTCGGAGCCTGCGTCGTTGATCAGCGGAGCCAGTGTGCTCGCCGTGTTCTCCGTCACCGCAAAGCCGTCGGGATTCGCCTGCGGGGGATAAAACACGCTGTCGAACGTCTGGCCCACCAGCACGTTGCCCACATTGATCGAGCCCTCCGTGGAGCCGGATTCCCGGAGCTCGATGTTGACAATGTTATATAAGTTCGTCGGCGTCGCGGGCGGCGTCGTGTCCGTCACGCTCTGCGCGGCGAGGTTCGTGGGGCTCACCCACAGCGTCGAATACCCGTTCGTCAGCGATAGCGAGGTGACCACGAAGTAAGTGACGCCCGGCGTCAGGTCCACCGGGAACATCTGCGCCGAGGCCGCCGTCGCACCGACCACGTTGGCGATGCCCAGCCGGTAGAAACCATCCGCCGCGCCATTGGTGGCCGCCACCAGGCAATCCTCCACGTCCGCCGTGTTGCCCGAGCCGTCGTTGAACGCCGTGAAGTACGAGCCGTTGCCGGTCGGCAGCGTGTTCGGACTCATGTTCACCGTGAAGCTCGTGTACAGCACCGCGCCGCTGTTGGTCTTGTACGGGCTGCCCAGCAACTGCGCCTGCAGATTCTCCGTGTTTCCATCCGAGACCGTCGCCACGCCGAAGCCGGCCTGCAACTGGTGGGTGACGCCGCTCAAGTGCTGCCAGTAGCCGGCGGCGATGCTGTCCAGCGCGCCGCTGTTGTCGTAATTGAAGTAGTCAATCGCCACCACGCCCGGGTTCGGCCGCACAATCACCGCGATGTTCGCCGTCGTGCTGCGCGGCTCGTCCGGATCGTTGTCGTTCACCGTGACGTTGATCAGCGTATTGCCCAAGCCGCCGGGCGCGGGCGTCACGGTCAAAATCCTGGCGCCCGTGTTCGTGTTGCCGGTCACCACGATGTTCCCCGCCGGAATCACTGTGTTGTTGTCCGACGCCACGCTGAACGTCAGGTTGGTGTAGCCATCCCGCGCGCTTCCCACCGTGAACGGAATCACCAGCGGTGTATTCGCCAGCGTGTTCGTTGCCCCCAACGTCGTCAGCGAGTTCGTCGGCGGCTGGTTGACGGCCCCCACTGTCAGCAGGAACCACGTCGCCGAGGTTTCTCCGTTCGTGTCCGTGGCCGTCAGCAGGATCGGCGCCGCATCCATCGGGTCGGGAATATAACCGCCTGGAAACGAAATGCTCAGTTGGAAGTTCGTCGAGCCGGTGTTCACCACGTTGAAGCTCGGGTTGATCGTCTGCGAGAACGCCCCCGCCGCCACCGTGTCCACCGTTTGCACGTCAAACGTCAGGTCGCTGGCCGGCATCTGCGCGCTGCTCGCCGTGAAATTCAGCTTCAGCGTGTTCGTGTCCACCATGTTCGTCTCCGCCAGCCCGTTGCTCGTCGGCACGTTCACCAGGCTGAGCTCCGGCGCCACGTTGTGGTTGGTCACGGCATCGCCGACAATCGCCACCAAGTCGTAGGTCACCGTCCCCGCCGCGTTGTTGCCAGACGCACCGGAGGTATAAGAATTGGCCGTGCCCACCCAGAAATTGGTCGTGCCAATTCCATAGGTGGCCGTGCTCTCAAATTCCGTCACCACCCGGATGCCGAAGTTCGGGTTGTTGTCCACGCCCGGGAAGCCCACCAGGTTGTAGGCGAACGTATAATACCCGGCGTTACCGCTGCCAGACAGCCCGCTAAAGGTCGAGCTGGCCGGATAGTCGATCCATGTCGTCCCATTCGTGGTGAATTGCAGGCGCTCGTATTCGCTCGCCGTCGCCGACACCCGGGAGTCGTACGACACCCGGATGTTCTTGGCGCCCACCGTGCTCACGTTGAACTGCACGCCGTTCGCCTTGTTCGTCCCCGTCGCCAGCGTGGCTGGATAATCCTCCGTGCCCCACGAGAAATTCGGGGACGGCTGCTCAAACCCAAACGGCGTGAACACGTAGCCGCCTTCGTTCGGGTCAAACCCCACGTCGTTCGGATCCGTCGCGCCTGAGAACGGCGAGGTCCCCGGGTTGTACGGCTG
>Ga0182030_10027520_pt1 | contig 10219 bp, 9 predicted proteins | sample 812S3MmetaG_FD_121299 | JGI IMG/M metagenome (GOLD analysis project Ga0182030, IMG submission 121299) | Permafrost microbial communities from Stordalen Mire, Sweden - 812S3M metaG (Illumina Assembly) | ecosystem: Environmental > Terrestrial > Soil > Wetlands > Permafrost | place: Sweden... | reverse complement strand
ATCCGGGCGTTGCCTTCGTCAGCACGTTGAACGGCGACGTCAGCGTCCAGCGCGGCGACTCGGGCGACGTCGTCGCCGCCGGGATCAACGCACCCCTGATGGTGGGCGACTACGTCTCAACCGCGCCGAATGCGCGCGCGGAAGTGCAATTCGATTACGGGCATGTCGTTCGCGTTGGGCCCAATTCGCAAATGCGCTTCGCCGAACTCGGCAGTAGCGACGACACGGTGCAATTGGCTTCCGGAAGCGTCGGCGTCGGCGTGCTCCACGCGACCTCACAATACACGCAAGTCGAAACGCCCTCGGTCATCGTGCGGCCGCGCGAAGCGGGCTCCTATCGCGTAAGCATCGATCCGAACGGCGTTACGGAGATTACGGTGCGCTCCGGCAACGCCGCGATTCTGCTGCCACACGGCATGCGCTGGCTCGATCCCGGCAGCACGATGCTCGTGTGGGGACCGGCCAATAATCCGTCGTTCCGCTACATCCAGACGCGCAACCGCGATTCGTTCGACCAATGGAACAACGATCGCAATGCGGCGTTCGAACGCGCCAACGCGTATCAGTACGCATCATCGAGCATTCCCGGCCTCTACACGCTCGGCGGTTACGGACAGTGGCAAAACGATGCCGACTACGGCAACGAATGGATCCCCAACGTCGACGCTAACTGGTCGCCGTATGCGTCGGGCCGGTGGGTTTCCGAACCGTATTACGGCTGGACGTGGGTGGATAATTCCAACTGGGGCTATGCGCCGTTCCACTACGGCCGCTGGCATCGCGACCGTCACCGCAATCGCTGGGCGTGGACGCCCGGCCCGCGCGCGGAAGCGCAGCAAACGTATGCGCCGGCGCTCGTTGCGTTCATCGGCTTCGGCGGCAGCGGATCGATCGGGAACATCGGTTGGGTTGCGCTCGCGCCGAACGAGCAACCACATCAGTGGTGGGGCAGCGGAGCGCGCTCGTATGCGGCCGCCAGCGTTCCGAATTTTCAGCGCACGTATGTGAACTCGCAGCAGCCGAACGCCGTGCACGGCATGCCGCGCCAGTCGTTTGCGAACGGGCAATCGCAGAACATCGCGCCGGTCGCCGCGCGAAATTTCCAACACGCGGTCGTGATGCGCAACGCACTGCCGGTCGTTCCCGGTCCGCAGACGGTGCGTTATACGCAGCGCGCACCGGCCGCCACGCACGCACCATCGGCGCAGGCCTTCCACGCTTTCACCTCAGCGCCACGCACGCCGCAAACGTTCACCCAGCAGCGCACGCAAGCCGCGGCTGCCACGCAGCATCTTCCCCTCGCAGCGGCCCCGCCGGCACGTCCCGCAGCTGCCGTGCAGCCGCAGCGCCCGCGCCCCGTCGTGGCGCAACCGCGTCCGGCAGTTCCGGCACCCGCACGCCCGGCGCCGGTTGTCCGGCAAGCCCGTCCGGCGCTACCCGCTGCCGCGCGCCCCGCGCCCGTCGTCGAGCGCCCGCGTCCGGTTGCGCCCACTGCTGCGCGGCCGGCGCCGGTCGTGCAACAAGCGCGTCCGGTTGCGCCCGTTCCCGTTCGGCCCGTTCCCGTTCGGCCGGCACCGGTCGTGCAACAAGCGCGTCCGATTGCGCCCGTTCCCGTTCGGCCCGTTCCCGTTCGGCCGGCACCGGTCGTGCAACAAGCGCGTCCGGTTGCTCCCGTTCCCGTGCGGCCCGTTCCCGTTCGGCCCGCACCCGTCGTGCAACAAGCGCGTCCGGTTGCTCCCGTTCCCGTGCGGCCCGTTCCCGTGCGGCCCGTTCCCGTTCGGCCCGCACCCGTCGTGAAGCCGGCGCCGGTCGTGCGTCCTGCGGTGACGCCCGAACCGGCGCACTAGCGCGCGGCGATTGGCCTAGGAGACGTCGAAACGGGCTGCACTCGCATGGTTGAGCGGGAGCGGCGGCGTGTCGTCGAGGTGCGATGACTCGACCGTCACGTGCGATACCGTCGGGACGGGCGGCGGTGCAGCGGCTGCCACGGGCGCTTGCGGCGCGAGCGGTTGAGCCGGTGGCGTGACCGTTTCCATGTGCGGCGGCGTCGGGGCCGAGGCGGCATCGTACGGAGCACGGTCGATCAGCGCGAGATACGACAGCACGAGGCCGCGGATCTCGCTCTTCGCCTTCTCGGCGATATCGAGCATGCGCTGATGCTCGCGCCGCGCTTCATCGACCTTATCGCCGAGACTGCCGATCTCGCGTTCGCTTTGGAGACGCGCCTCTTGCTTGATGAGGTCCGCCTCTTTGTGCGCGGCGGCCTTCACTTCGTCGGCCGTGCGCGTCGCGAGCAGCAGCGTCGATTGCAGTGACTCTTCCATCGCCTTGAAGTGCGAGATGCGTTCCTTGAGGTCGGCGATCTCCGCTTCGAGCGCGGCGCGGGCCGTCGCTTCGTCTTCCAGCGACTCGATGATTTCGTCGAGGAACTTGTCGACATCGGTGCGTTCGTAGCCTTGCAGCGCGCGCTTGAACGAGCGGTGCTGGATATCGACGACCGTGATTCGCGAATTAGCGCTCATTGCGTGTGTTATTCCCATAGCGTGCCGAAAGATCGAGCATCCCGTCGTCGTTCATCTGTTCGCGCAGGTTGGCCGAGTTCACGTTAACGCCGGCTGGGACCACGAGGTAGATCGATTCGGCGAGTTTTTGTATGCGCCCGTCGATCGTGTAGGCAACACCCGAGGTGAAGTCGACGACGCGCTGCAGCAGCGTGCGGTCGGCTCCTTGCAAATTGACGATGGCGACTTGCCGCGAGCGAAGGGCATCGGCGATTTCGGTCACGTCGGAGAAGCCGCGCGGCGCGAAGACGGCGACCGACGGCCCCACCCGGCGCCCGGCTTCCGTCAAGGGCACGACGTTGCGCTTGGGTGCCGCTTGGTCGCTCTCGTAGCCTTCCGATTCATCGAGCTCTTCATCGTGAATGGCAAACCACGAACCGATCTTTGCAAACATACTACTCATGCCGTGACCCTTTCTTGCACCGGCCGCGCGCCGAATATTGCGGTACCGATGCGAATCATCGTCGACCCGAAGTGAACCGCGCGTTCCCAGTCGGCTGACATGCCGAGCGAGAGCGTCGTTCCACCGACCGCGGCGAAGGCTTCGCGCGCGGTCTCGAACGCGTGGTCGACATCGCCTTCGAGCGGGCCGATCGCTATCACGCCGTCAACCGTTAAGCCTTCGCTGCGGAGCTGTTCTGCGAGGTGAGCCGCCCCGGCCGGCGCAACGCCGAAGCGCTCCGTCGGGGAAACGTTCACTTGTACGAGTACGCGCACGCCACGCCCGAGCGCGCGGGCCGCTTTCTCGATCGCCAGGCCCGCTTCGAGCCGGTCGATCGATTGCACCACATCGAAGAGTCCGACGATGGCCTTCGCCTTGTTCGTCTGAACGTGGCCGATGAAATGCCGATGGACCGCCGGTAAGTCGACGTACTTCTCGCGCGCTTCCTGGAGATAATTTTCGCCGACATCCGACAGCCCGGCAGCAATAGCGGCGAGCACCGCATCGCGAGGCTGCGTTTTGGTGACGCCGAGAATCGCGACGGAGCCGGCGGACCGGCCTGCCGCTTCGGCGACGCGATCGACGCGTGCGCGAAGCATCGCCACGCGCTCGCCGATCGTTGAGGCGAGTGCCATGGACGAACATCTTCACCGCGCACGCAAGATGCTCCCGCGCCGGAAGATTAGCTTTGCGTTGTAACCGCGGGTTCCAGGGCCGGGGACACATCCGTGTGGCGGCCGCGGCGGATAGCGGCGTAGAGGAGCGCGGCGCCGATGAAGACCATCGGCAGCGCGACGAGTTGGCCGCCCGAGAGCCCGATGACGGTGAAGCCGGGTTCGCGCCAGATCTCGGCGATGGTGCGGGTGACCCCGTAATACGTAAACCACGTCCAAGCGACGACGCCGTCCGCCGGGCGCTTGCGCACCATATACAGCAGTACCGGGACGATGAGGATGTCGAGGAACCCTTCGTAAATCTGCGAGGGGTGGCGGTAACCGTCGACCGCCGGGAACTTGATGCACCACGGCTGATCGGGGTCGCAGATCTTGCCCCACAGTTCGTCGTTGATGAAGTTCACGATGCGGGTCGTCGCGATGCCGAGCGGCAGCAGCACGACCACTTCATCCGCGAGCACGTTGAACGTAAGCCCCGGATGCTTCCGCATGAACAGGAAGATCGCGACGATCACGCCGATGAGCGCGCCGTGAAAGGCCATGCCGCCCTTCCAGATCGCGATGAAGTCGAGCGGCTGCGCGAGATATGCGCCGAAGTTGTGGTTCGTGATGACGTCGGCGATGACGAACACCAAGCGGCCGCCGATCAACACGCCGACCAGCGCGTAGATCAGGAAGTCTTGGATGTTGTCGGTGGTGAGCCCGAGCCGGCGCCGCCCAGCCGGACGGTTCATCCATAAGAAGACGCAAATGAATCCGAACAGGTAGGAAAGCCCATACCAGTGCACGGCCAGCGGCCCAAGGCGAAACGCGACCGGGTCGATGTTCGGATAAGCGAACCAATGATTCATCGCCCTCGTCCTACGCTTCCGGGGAGCAGGCAGCCTCTCACGGCCTGCCTAACGCCGAATCTTCCGTGAACGTCCAGCTCAATGTCGCTACCGCATTTTTGGCGGGCCTCGTCTCCTTCGTCTCGCCGTGCGTGCTGCCGCTGATACCGGCCTACCTCTCCTTCCTCACCGGTTCGAGCTTGGAAGAACTGAAGGCCGAACAGACCTCCGCGCAGCGGGCCCGGGTGATGGGCCACGCGATCGCGTTCGTGGTTGGATTTACGGTCGTATTCATGGCGCTGGGCTTCACCGCCGGCGCGATCGGCAACGCCCTGCTGCAATATCGCGACATCATCGCGCGCATCGGCGGCATCGTCGTGATCATCCTCGGGCTGAACATGATCGGCGTGTTCAAGATCCCGTTTCTGATGATGGACAAGCGTCCGCAGTGGCGCAGCGCGAACCGCTCGTACCTCGCTTCGTTTGTGGTCGGGCTCGGATTCGCCGCGGGCTGGTCGCCGTGCATCGGGCCAATCTTAGCCGGAATCTTAGCGCTCGCCTCACAGCAGAGCTTCGGCTTCGCGACGGTGCTGCTGTTCGTGTACTCGCTCGGGCTCGCAGTGCCGTTCTTGCTCACGGCCGCGGCGATTTCACGTGCGCTGGGAGCACTCAACCGGATCAAGCGCTATCTCGGCGCGATCGAGATCACCGCCGGCGCGTTTCTGGTCGCGACCGGCATCGTGCTGCTCACCGGAACCTTCACCCGCATCGCCGGGTGGTTCTATCAATACGTGAACGTACCGACGCTGTGATTCTCTGGATCGTCGCCGCCCTCGTCTTCATCGTCGACCGCTGGACCAAGTCGCTGATCGCGGCGCATTTCTTCCCCGGCCAAAGCGCGATCGTCGTACCGCATCTGCTGTGGTGGACGTACGTGCAGAACACGCACGGTGCGTTCGGGATGTTCGGCTCGCAGCCGGCGCTGCTGATCGGCCTTGCTCTGCTCGTGCTCGCGCTGTTTGCCTATGCGTTCCGCGACGCGGTGCGCAGTTCGCTGCTCGTGCGCATCGCGTTCGGCGGCATCGTCGGCGGCGCGGCCGGGAACATCGTCGACCGGCTGCAGCATCAGTACGTCACCGACTTCATCGACTTCAAGAACATCTGGCCCAACGTGTTCAACGCCGCCGACTCGTGCATCACGGTCGGTGTCATCGTGCTCATTCTCGCTTCGCTGCGCGCCGACAAGAAGCAGCTGGTGACCGAAGTGCCGGAGCTACTTAAGCCGAACGATCCGGTCTAGCGGCAGCGGCGCGAGCGGTGAGTGCGCCGTGATGTACGCGTCGAGCGCACTCAGATCGATCGGACCGGCGGCCTTTTGCGTACCTTGGCGCAGGACGACGTACGCATCGCCTCCATCGGCGAGAAACCCGTCGACCGTCACGCGATAGCCGGCGGCGAGATCGAGCGGTTTGCCTTTGAATTTCACGCTATCGGGAACGAGTTTGCTCGCGCCGTCAGGTTTGCTCGGGTCCCACGCGTAGCTGAAGCCGCTCGAGGCGCCAAGCAGCCTAACTTCTTTCTTGCCGATCCATTGCTCGTCCAGGAGTGTGATGATCTGCGCGCCGGTAAGCGTTTCCGTGTAGAGCAGATCGCCGAACGGCTCGACGTTGTAGACTTCGCCGAACGTAATGTCGCCCGGGGCACGTGGTACCGTGCTCGATTGATAGCGCAAGAACGAGCGGATGCCGTCGCCATTGATGAACGCGATGGCCGCGCTTTGCGGCGGAGCATTGGTCGCGGCGATGCGCGCGTCGGCGATGATGTCGCCCATCGCGGTCTCACCGGAGCCGCCGTGCTCGACTTCTTCACCATCGAGCGTGATGTCGCTCGTGATGTGGCCGATCACGCGGTTGACGAGGGGCGCGGCCGCCGTTACGTAACGCGCCACGAGTGCCGCAATTCCCGCATCGGGCGACACGGCCGGTAGCGTTGCGGCCAGCGGATTGGGGCCTTTGTCGTTCACGACGAGTTCGTTGCGCGCGCTGATGTTCGCGATCGCGCCGGTCGCGACGTCGAGCGACACGTTGATGTCGCTTACGATTTGGCCGTATCGGCCCGCGCTCGTATAGAAGACGTGCGGGTTGTTCGTCCCCTGCCCGCTCGCACAGAGATAGGCGTGGTGCGTGTGTCCGCTGAGCACCAGGCGAATCGAGCGGTCGAGTTTGTTGAGGATCGGCAGCAGATCGCCGTCGGCGCCGGCACACGTCGGATCGTTGTACCCGACCTTCGTTGCGATGCCCTGATGGATCAGCACGACGACCGCGTGCACGCCTTGGGCATAGATCGCGGGCAACAGGGCGTTGATGGCGGTGGCTTCGTCGGTGAAGCGTAGACCGCGCACGCCGAAGGCGGTCGTCACCGTCGGCGTGTCTTTAAGGACTGCACCGATGAACGCGATCCCGACGCGCTTGCCGTTGCCGGCATCGAAGTACTTGATCGCGTACGGCGCAAAGAGCGTTTTCCCGGTTGCTTCATCGATCACGTTGGCAGCGAGATAGCGGTACTTCGCACCGGCGAACGTCGTGCCGAACATGCACGTGTCGGTGCCGATTTTACCCGCCGGTCTGCAGCCGCCGCGCTGCTTGCGGAGTAGCTCGGCCTTGCCTTCATCGAACTCGTGATTGCCGACCGAGGTGTATTCCAAGCCCATCGTACTCAATGCTTGGATCGTGGGCTCGTCGTGGAAGAGCGCGGAGTCGAGCGGGCTCGCGCCGACCATGTCGCCCGCGCCGACCACCACGTTGCGCCGATTCTCGGCCTTGAGTCCGGCGATCGCGGTGGCCAGATAGGCCGCACCGCCGACCGGTTCGCGCACCGTCTTCTGCGGATCGGCGGGATCGGGCAGCGCAAACGTTTCGCTTGGCTCGATGTAGCCGTGGAAATCGTTGATGGCGATCAGTTTGATCGTGACCTGCGCGGCCGGCGGCGCCGCTCCGAGGATGCCCACGGCAAGCAAAACGAGCAGGGTGCGAAGGATGCGCATCGCGCTTGCTTCGCCGCACGATAGGCGGTAACCGGCGCGTGCGGCGCCGAACGCCGGACCACGCAATGTTCACCGTAAGCGAGGACGCGCCAGGCGGACGGATCGACGTCGAGTTGACCCGCCGCACCGGCTTCTCGCGTTCCCATGTCGCCGCCGCGATCCGGGCCGGCGCCGCGTTCGTCAACGGCGAGCCGGCGAAACCCAGCCGCATTCTCGAACCCGGCGATAGCGTCACCTACACGATCGCGCCGCCGGTCGTGCTCGAGGTCCTGGCGCAAGATCTGCCGCTCGACGTGGTTTTCGAAGACGAGACGCTGCTGGTCGTCAACAAAGCCGCGGGCATGGTGACGCACCCCTCGCACGGCTCGGTCGACAACACGCTGGTCAACGCGGTGCTCGCCCATACGGGCACGCTGCCCGGCGAGCCGATTCGCGCGGGGCTCGTCCACCGGCTCGACCGCGACACTTCGGGTTTACTGTTGATTGCAAAAACGGAAGAGGCGCTGGGGACCCTGGGCCGCGCGATGCAGAAACGCTACATCAAGCGCGAATATCGCGGCATCGTGGCCGGAATTCCGCGCGAACTCGACGGCGTCATCCGCGGCGCGATCGGACGCGATCCGCACAACCGCTTGAAGTACGCCATCCGCGCCGACGGCAAACCCGCCGTGACGCACTACCAACTGCGCGAACGGCTGCACGATGCGGCCGAGTTGACGTTGCAGCTGGAAACCGGGCGGACGCATCAGATTCGCGTGCACTTTGCCGCGCTCGGTTTCCCGATTTTCAACGATCCGATTTACGGCAAACTCGATCCGCGCTCGCCGTTGCCGGGTCAGGCACTGCACGCGTGGCGGTTGGGCTTCAAACATCCGGTCACCAAAGAGATGCTCTCGTTCGAAGCGCCGCTGCCGCCGGATTATGTCGCGACGCTCGACGCCTTACGTCGATGACCGCGTTCGCCGTTCACGCCGTTAGCGGCGCCGCACGGCGCGGCACGCTGCAGCTCGCGCACGGCGCCGTCGAAACGCCGGCGTTCATGCCGGTCGGCACCGCGGCGACGGTCAAGGGCATCACGCCGGCCGAACTGCGCGAGATCGGCGCGCACATCGTCCTCTCGAACACGTACCACTTATGGTTACGGCCCGGACGCGAAACGCTCGTCGAACTGGGCGGCCTGCACCGGTTCATGGCCTGGGACCGGCCGATCCTCACCGACAGCGGCGGCTTTCAAGTGTTCAGTTTGGAATCGCGCCGCGATCTCGATGACGACGGCGTGACGTTCCGCTCGCACCTCGACGGCAGCAAACATCGCTTCACGCCCGAGAACGTGGTCGCGTTTCAAGAAGCGCTCGGGGTCGACATCGCGATGATGCTCGACATTTGCGTGAAGTTGCCGGCGAAGAGCGGCGAACTCGAGGAATCCGTCCGGCGTACGACCCTGTGGGCGCAGCGCGGGACCGCGGCGTGGCAACGCGGTGCGACCGCGCTCTTCGGCATCGTGCAAGGCGGGCTCGACGAACGGTTGCGCGAGCGCAGCGCGCGCGAACTCGTCGCGCTCGATCTCCCGGGCTACGCCATCGGCGGGCTATCGGTCGGAGAATCACGCGCTGAGATGGCGACGTTCACGCGGTTCACCGCGGCGCTCTTGCCCGAAACGAAACCGCGTTACTTGATGGGCGTCGGGACCGTGCGCGATCTCATTGCCGGGATCGACGGCGGCATAGACATGTTCGACTGCGTCTATCCCACCCGCGCCGGGCGGCACGGACGGGCGATCACGCGAACGGGCGAGTATAATATCCGCAATGCCGCGTACGTCCGCGACGACGGCCCGGTCGATCCAGGCTGCTCGTGCATGGTCTGCACAACGTTCACGCGCGCGTATCTCGCGCATCTCTTCCGATCGGAGGAACTCTTGGGACCGCGTCTCTTGTCGTATCACAACCTCGCCGCGCTAGCCTCACTCATGGCCGATGCGCGTACGGCGATTGCTGCCGATGCGTGGGCACCGTTTCGCGACGGCGTACTCGGTGAAGCGGTGGCCTCATGACATTTGCGGCTCGTTGCTGCGTGCTGGCCGGCGCCCTGTTCGCATTCGCTGCGCTGCCGGCGCTCGCAGACCCGTCGGAGGCAACGATCGGCGTAACGCTCGACCCGATCCTGGGCGGCGTGCACGACAGCTTCAACGATCAGATCCATCTGCCGCCGATCCCCGTTCCGCTGCTCGAAGCGAGCTATCGGTTTTCCAATTTTGAGGTTCTCGGCTACGGCTTGCCGCCGACCGTTGCGATTCCGTACACCAACGCGGTGCAGGGTTCGGTCGCGCTGCGCTTGTCGATCTTCGACGGCACGTTCCGCGTGTGGGATCCGGCCGGGCATTTTGCGATCGGCGCCGGCGAAACGATCTACAATCAGACGACGCACTATGCAACGGCCGACGTGTTTGCCACGAGCGGCGGCGAACGTCAGTATTCGCGCATTGCCGGGGCGCATTACGAGATCGCGTTCCGCGTCCCGTTCCGCGCCGGTTCGCTCGAGACGTCGCTGCGCTATGCCCCCGTACTGCTCGGTACGCAAGTCTCGACCTATGAAGACGGCACGCCGTCACGCTTCGATCCCGAACGCGGACAGCAAGTCGACGGCAACATCCGCTACGTGCATCACGT
>Ga0182030_10027519_pt1 | contig 10220 bp, 11 predicted proteins | sample 812S3MmetaG_FD_121299 | JGI IMG/M metagenome (GOLD analysis project Ga0182030, IMG submission 121299) | Permafrost microbial communities from Stordalen Mire, Sweden - 812S3M metaG (Illumina Assembly) | ecosystem: Environmental > Terrestrial > Soil > Wetlands > Permafrost | place: Sweden... | reverse complement strand
CCCTTCACCCTTCACCCTTCACCCTTCACCCTTCACCCTTCACCCTTCACCCTTCACCCTTCACCCTTCACCCTCCAACCAACACCCAATTCCAACCTGACATCCAACAAACCCCATAGAAACAATTACAGAGGCCCACAATGGCGACCGTTGACAAAGGCGGCCTTGTAGCCGACATTCGCAATGATGCCATACAACACGATGGCGAGGCACGACGCCGAAAGAAGAGCGTGGGACTTGTCGAGATCAATGGTCCTGATGGCCAGACGAGAACCATCAATCTGCAAGATTTGAGCGAGGCAGATGCTCAACTTGCCTCTCAATTCGGTTACAAGCCGGTTTTCAAGAGAGAGTTTGGCTATCTATCGACGTTCTCCTTCGCCGTTAGTATCAGCGGTCTGTTTGCTACCATCATGACGACCTTCTCGTACCCGCTGTATGCTGGAGGATCCGCCGCTGCCGTTTGGTGTTGGTTGATTTCTGGTGCAGGTTGCATGTGTATTGCTGTAGGAACTCTTCTGGCATCCTCAACACGCATATATGGCTAATGTTTCCTAGTTATCCGTTGCCGAATTGGTCTCAGCTTATCCCACATCTGGTGGCTTGTATGGATGCCCCGCCAATCCCTACCCCTCAATTGCTGACGCCTAGTTCCAGGTACTTCACCATTTCGCGTCTCGCCCCTGCGCAATGGGTCCCGTCAGTTAGTTGGTAAGTCATACCTCTTGGGGATTGAGTAATTGAAGGGCACTGAGACTTGTTGTAGGATCACTGGATGGATCAATCTATTGGGCCAGGTCAGAATCTGCTTCTGTCATATCTTTTGTATTCTAATATGATACTAGGTCGCTGGTGTTGCCTCTTCTGAATATGGGGCTGCTAGCATGTTGCTCGCCGCCGTGTCAATGGGCCAAGACTTTAATTATACCATCACCACGAATACAACCATTGGCGTAATGGCAGCTCTCACAGTATTGACCGGTGTTGTCAACTCCTTGTCAACGTACTGGATGGAGAAGATGACCAAGACCTATGTCATTTTCCACGTCCTTGTCCTCGTTTCATGCTCCATCGCACTTTTGGTGATGACCAAACCCAAGCACGACGCCCATTATGTCTTCACTGATGTTGAGTCAGCCTCGGGTTGGTCCCCGGTTGGGTTCAGCTTCCTGTTCGGATTCTTGTCGGTCTCATGGACCATGACAGATTACGATGCGACGGCCCACATTACTGAAGAGTGAGCAATTTAATATTGTAAGATAAGCTGATTGTTGTGCTGACGATATTCGTAGAATCTCTGAACCTGAGATCAAGGCACCATGGGCCATCTCAATGGCCATGCTTTTCACCTATATTGCAGGATTTTTATTCAACATCGTACTTTGCTTTTGCATGGTATGCCCTTCAACCATTGCCCGACAGAATCGGAGCTCACATGATATTTAGGGCGACCCTACAGACATTCTCGCAAGTCCAATTGTCCAACCCGTTGCTCAGATATTCTACAACAGCTTGGGAAAGGCGGGTGGAATCTTTTTCACAGTCTGTGGATTCATCATCATCAAGTTTGTCTGCTTCACCGCCATGCAAGCCTTAGGTAGAACCGTCTTCGCTTTCTCCCGTGATCGTCTCTTGCCTTTCTCTAGTGTCTGGACCAAGGTCAACTCCAAAACTGGAACTCCTCTCTACGCAGTCTGGATTTCTGTTTTCTTTTGCATTGTCATCAACCTGATCGGTCTCGGATCGTATGCCGCTATTTCCGGCGTTTTCAATATTTGGTACGTGCCTATGATCCTGGAATATGATACGTTACTTATTGCTGTGTACAGCGCAATTGCCCTTGACTGGAGTTACTGCATTCCTATTCTGTAGGGTTTTCCAAGACCTCCTGCGGGACTATACTAATGGGTAATAGCTGCAAGATTATCTTCGGGAAGTTCGAACCAGGTCCATGGCACTTGGGGAAATTTAGTGTGTTCGTCAACGCCTGGGCCTGCCTTTGGACGTTATTCGTCAGCATCATCTTTATTCTCCCCACCGTTAGACCGGTGACTGCCATTAACGTAAGCATCTTCCTGAATCAAATAACAACACTACTCACACGCATAGATGAACTACGCTTCAGCGTTCCTGGTCTTGATACTAGGTGCAGCTGCAATCTACTGGTATATTAGTGGAAGAAAGTTTTACTCTGGGCCGATCGTCGAGGCCCAAGCAGAAGATGCCTCTGAATCTGACCGTATTTCCAGTGCGATTGATCGAAGGTCCGATAAAGAAAGAGACATTGTTTGAGGAGGTGGTGGAGGAGGAGGAGAGTAGTTCTGCCCATGCGATTTCTATGGAACGAGCCCTTGCGATCTTTGGAGACAAGTCCAGCCTAAGCGACGTTCAAAGACGAGTCTCGAGCCTATGCGATTACCTGGCCCTTATGAATGCTCTGTATCTGGCTGTGCATTAGTGCAATGTGTTTCCGCCTAACGCGCGCACTCATGAGAGATAGCTTTGCTATGGATATGATACCCTTTCGACATTCTATTCTGCCTTTTCGCCTACTGCGCTCTCGGCGTGCTACTTTGCATAGCTAAATACTTCAACATCCCTTTTTTAGGAATGTAGCTCTAAATATGCTTCGAATTGTCAGTACCTCGGTGACACACACCCTGATTCAGGAAGTAGAAGATTAGTGAACCGTCCCATAGCTTTACCTTTCTTCAATTGGACAAGCCATATGAGGATCATCGACCTGTCATTGTAAAAACGAACATCACCCCTTCATATTTCACGCAGAAAATTCTTCAGACTCGAATCAGAGCAAAACCCGAGTTTATTACTAAATGCTGCTACTAAGTATCTACGGAGAAGTATATTTATAATCATACTGCTTCTTCGCCTTGTCCGCCAAATCCTTCAACCTATCCTCATTCTCCTTAAACTCCGGCTCGGACTTCATCCTCTCCTGATACGGCTTATTTGAGATCTTGCTCTGGCTCGGTACGCTCGTTCCCTTCTGCACCGCAGGTCTGGCATTGATCCTCTCCCACCACTTCTCTAGATTCGGGAACTGGGAGAGATTCACACCGGCAAAGTAAGATACGTTCACCCAACTGAAATTCGCAATGTCGGCAATAGAGTATTTGCCTTTTCCGGGGCCCACAAGGTAGTCCCTGTTCTTGAGCTCGTTGTCGAGGATGCCGTAGAGACGCTCGGTTTCTCCTACGTAGCGTTGGGTGGGGTAGGGGATGCGCTCCTTGGCGAGACGGTAGAAGTGGTTGGCTTGTCCTTGCATTGGTCCCTAATTCTGTCAGTGTTCGAAAGCAGAAAAGCAAATGTGTTTTACATACTAGACCACCATGTTGCCAAGCCATCCATTGCTCCGCTCGACTAGCATCATCTGAGTCGGCGAACGAGAACTTGTGCTCAGGGTCATAATGCCTGGTCATATATGACAAAATAGCCAAGCCCTCGAAGACCGAGAAATCATTTCGGTCGTGGTCAATAATAGCAGGGATACGACCATTGGGTGAGTATTTCGTGAACCAAGGTTCCTTTTGGATATTCTGGGAGATGTCTATGCTCTGGTAGACATAATCCTTCCCATATGCAGCTTTGAGCTCCTCAAGCATGATGGAAACTTTGTGGCCGTTGGGGGTACCGAAGGTTAGAAGCTCGATGCCGGATTTGGCAATGAGGCCGGAAGGTCTATCTGAAGAAGACATAGCTCGAGCAGTTGTGTTTGATGTTCGGACAAGGTGTTTGGAGGATTGGTAAAGTCTATTCAAGGGCGACTTCAGCATGAGGACCAGTAACGCAGAGAAGAGGTAACAGAAAGGGATATTGCATCAATTTATTGAATCTTAGAGATATCAGGATAAAGAACTGAGCAAGTGCTAGATGTGCTTATTAATTACCTTTAATAATAAATGCTTTGAAATCATGGACAGTAAACAGACCCTCTCCCTCTCGTGCGAGAGCTAGAGCTGCGCATCATATACTAGGTAGTATCTCGGTTCGGTAACCTTGCCGTCCAGTGACATCATGATTCGGCATTGGAGAGGAATGCCCGACGACGGGAGATCTATGAATGGAATGTTCGGTGTTGGGAAGGGATTTCTTGGTGTCTTCTTCTATGTGTATATCTCGTTGGTACGATCAACAAAAGTTGGCTCGTCCTCATTACCAGATCTAATCCCCTCTGCCCACGTTTACGAGTACTGAGTGTGCTACAGGTATTTTGTCAAGGCATAGAAAGTTATGTAGGTAGCCTTCAGGATCTGGGAACCATAGGGTGGTCCAGCCTACCTTATGAGAGTAATGAGTGATCCATAGGGGCTGTGTAGCCTATACAAAGGTTGATCAAATTGTTAGATGGACTAAGGTGAAGAATCAATATAAATTTATCGCTATGAAGCTTTTAAGACTCAGCCTAACGATCCAGGAAGTCTTTACAAGTATATAATGCACAGCTTTAGAAGTTCGGCGATCTTTGCCATTGTGCCACAATCTCTTGCACAATCGACCACAGTATGAACCTGTGATTATGTTGCTTACTTGTAGGAGGTAGCTCGGTCAATGATGTAGCATAGATGGGCTGTTCATCGACTTGAACGGCAATAGTAGCTTGAATGTAGAGCCTGCGTTATACGGCAGCCAGAGATTGGAGAGGATTACAGCTACTTCGGCTCATACAAGTAAGCAAATTGGGCAGAATTGGAATTTTATATATTATATCAGAACCACACCGCCCGAATAGAAACCCCGATCAAAGGAGAAGCACGACAGGGCCTATCAGTTTTGTTCAATCAACGCGGATCCATTCGACTTCTTCAGCCTCGCATTTGATCTTCTCCACTCTTGAATTGTCCTATAGTCTGACAGATGGACAGAATTGTGCCTGATGACCCCACGCAGGAGTGCAACTAAGGTAAGGAAAACATCAATGATAGAGCTCAAGCCATCCCACTTGGCTCTCCATTCCGCTCCTGCTGCTTTGCTCTCGAAGCTCCCTTCTCGCATTCGGTTGCGAGGTTGGACCGAAATCCGGTCCCAGCCCCAAGCTTGACCAGTAGCGGACGAAACTTATATTATTCCTCTTAAATCCGAGTCCACGATTGCATTGCGGTGTAGTCGTCAGCGCGTAAGCTTATTGACCTCGATATATTTCCTTTTATTCAAGCTTCCTTTCCCTTTCTTCTTTCTAATCAATGCGTTCCTTCTTTCGAACTTTCCTAAGGCGTCGTCCATCCCAGCGAGCCAAGAGCAACGATCCACAACAGCAACAAACCCGTACAACGAGAACTATGGCTGGTGGGATGACAGCCGCGGCCTTGTATGCTTGTACAATAAGTAGTCCTGCAACTTTGGGCGCTGTGCCAGAGGACACCGACGCAAAGGCACACCACTTGAAGAATGGGAAGGGATTTATGAATCCATGGGAATCATGGCACGATATGAGCGGCCCGCAGATTGGGAGAGCTATGCTTGGGTGAGACACAGTTATATTCCGACTACATACCCACGCGGAAACAGCCCCAAAGCTAGGGGGCTTTGTAACCCGCTATGTCCCTCAAGAAAGAGCAACCCAATGGAGCACATGGATGTGCAAGTGCAGTAGTAATGCCGTACTCCTGCAACAGGTCGCGGTTTTCAGGCATTTACTAATTGAAATATTTAGACGCATGATTACTGGCAAACTTTCGTGGCCAGATACGACGCCTCCAACTGTAACTGTTCTCGAACCTACTTTTCTGCCCACCCGAGCAGCCTCTCAATCTCTCCGAGCAACGTGGCTAGGCCACGCGTGCTACTACGTCGAGTTTCCTGGCGGTCTTCGTGTGCTGTTTGATCCTGTGTTCGAGGATAGGTGCAGTCCGTTTTCGTTTATGGGTCCAAAAAGATATACAAAAGTGCCCTGTCATATTAAGGATCTACCTGCGGTAGACGTGGTCGTTATAAGCCATAGTCATTATGGTATATATTATTTCTTAAGCTATAGAAAGTGCAACACTAAATGAGGGAATAGATCACTTGTCCCACCCTACAGTGACCGAATTGCACAAACACCACCCGAATGCACATTTTCTCGTAGGACTAGGACTTGAGAAATGGTTTCATGAGTGTGGCATAAAGAATGTCACTGAGTTGGATTGGTGGTCAGATGTAGACCTCACTCTCTCACAACATACGGGCGAGAAACGGGTCTCAAACGCATCAGCTTCGACTTCTCCTTCGTCAAATCCCCCGGCGGCATCCGATATAACGGCCCGAATATCATGTCTGCCTTGTCAACATACATCTGCGCGTACTGCATTTGACAAGGGTTGCACACTTTGGTGTTCATGGGCTGTAGAATCCGGTGGCAAGAAGGTGTGGTTTGGTGGCGATACAGGATACAGAGCCGTTCCCGATTTACCAAAAGATGTGGATGATTATGGACCAGAATATAAGGATCTTCCACATTGTCCGGCATTCAAACAGATTGGAGATCTTCGGGGCCCATTCGATTTGGGATTAATTCCTATTGGAGCTTATGACCCACGTTACATTATGAGCTCGATGCACGCGAATCCTTTCGACAGTGTGAACATTTTCGGGGATACTAAATGTAAGAGAGCGATGGGAATCCATTGGGGGACTTGGGTCTTGACATCTGTAAGTGACCGTATCACCTTATTAGAGAGAATGCTGACATCCTAAAAGGAGGATGTTCTTGAGCCTCCTGTTTTGTTAAAGCGAGCAATGAAGGCGAAGGGCTTGCCGGAAACCGGAGTTTTTGATATCTGTGATATTGGCGAAAGTAGAGAGTTCTAGACATGAGATGAACGTTTGAAGATTACCTAGATAGTACTCTAATATTGTAATATATAAGAATCTCAACCTGTAATTTTCCGAGATGAACACTTTACCAGATTTGGTCAAAGAGTTCCCAATGTACACATTCAAATCGAAGAATCATAGCCGTTTGTATTGCGTTGCTTGAATGTGTTAGAATTCTGAACAAAATCAGGAGTGGAGACAGACAGAGTCTCTATGAATATAATTCTGCTCTGTCGTTGTCATAAAAGCTGGCTTCAGATCTGATCGCTTTTCTCAACAGTGACAACGGACTTTGTGTGTCTCTTTGGCAAGAACCATGTGCCTGGAAGAGACCCGAGGGTGCTTGGCTTGGATAGAAAAGGGGGGCCCCGAGCGTCAGGCAGCCTATCTAACTACATCTAAGTCGGAAATTTCCCCTAGTATTGCATATCCCGTAGTAAAATAATAATAAGTAACCTCACACTAGAAGACTATAAGCACCTTGCAGGGAGGTTGCCGGTGGAGCTAAAGATGATATACAACGCCGGCTAACAGAACCTAAATGATACATCTTTTTGGGAGTTGGGATAAATAACTTCCTCTTTATGAAGAGGAGTAGTTGATCGCTGATAAATGCACTGAGTCTTCAATTAAAAATATGACTTGATATCTTAAAGAGACTCTCGCTCTCAGTGATGAGCATGTTGTCAAGACCAAATGTAGTACGCAGGTCACAATGTGCTAATCACACGATCGGCGTATGCAGAAAATCGTATTCATTCCTATGGAGTACACTCGGATTGATGAATCAATCGCCTTCACGATTATATCACCAGTGTTGTTACATTGTACCGCCGGAATAAGGTCAACTAGAATGCCTTGCTTTTGTAAAGAAACATCGAATGAAGACGAACGCATGAAAAAAACCGTGTATCCACATCGCAATCGTTCAAGCTATGATTCCGAAGATGAATTTAGATGCTCCGCACGAGGCGAACTTCCTCCCTCACCATTATCATAGAGAACGTATCATAATCAGATCTCGAAAGGTCATCTTTATTAAAGTTAATTGGATTCACGTAGGTGGGAAGAGTAATTACCAGTAACGGCCGCGACGTTCATAATCAGCATAACCAGGATCTCGGGGAGGGTAGTCCCGAGGAGGAGGTCTATCGTAGGGAGGTCTGCCATGGCCATTCACGTAAGGGTCAGCAGGGGGGTAGTCTCGGCGGTAAGGGTCATCGAAGCCACTGCGACGTGGAGGTGGGTAATCATCGAGCGGAGCACGAGCTCTTGGTGGAGATCGGCCGTAGCGACCACGATCATCATCATAGTATCCACGACGAGGCGGGCTTCTATCACGATAATCATCACGGCGAGGACTGTATCCACGAGGGCCACGATTGTCATAACCGGCATCCCGTGGGTATCTACCACCTCGAGGAGGACCAGGAGAGCGAGAGCGAGCCCGACTATCGCGGGGGATATCAGGTTGAGTCTGAGAACGTCAGTAGAGTCAAGTAAGCAACCTCGATTATAGTGAACACTTACATCAGCAATGCAGTGAACGGTAACACCCTTGAATTCACGGCCATCAAGCTTTTCTACTGCAGTCTTTAGGTCCGCAGCAGTCTCGAATTCAACGAAACTTCTAACCTAGTTAGCATTGGTCTGATCTTAGTTGTTAAGCGGAGGACTGACCCCTTGCCATCCCGATCGCGACCGGTTTCGGAATAAACAACGTCAAGACTGGATTGACGAGCGAAGTCTTTTAGGTCCTATATCCAGAATCCATGTAAGTCGATGTCCAGGTCTGTTGGTGTTCAAACGCCAAGGTACTGGTAGTTGCCCCCACAAAAAATAGCTATTACAGCATCCCCGGAGATATGAGTTGTACATAGTCCTCTGGATAAGATCCTTTCTGCCAATAGTGATTGCTGTCCAGATATACAAGGGCAACAAGGAACGATATCAAAAAGAAGTCGAAACAGGATAAGAAAGGCCGGAAACAGGGATACAGAAGTCCAGCACGTCCTAGGCTGCTCAGGCAAATGCACTAGCACACTGCAATGGCACTGTAAGCCAAAGCGGGGCTTGATGCTGGCCAGGACTAGAAAAACGTTTGACCACGAACGGGTCTGAGTACAGTGAAGCCGTCCAAATATGATGTTGCGCAGAGTCCAAATAGCAAGTTTTGAGATCCAATTGTCCGGATGAAGGAACGGGGATTACAGACCTGCCAGCTGGTCTCACCTGGAAGGCCAGAGATCTGCATGCGATGAGGGGTACGTCTGGGACGAGGAGCAGTGCGCTCTGTAGCAGCGAATGCATCACGATTACGAGTACCACGAGCAAATTGAACGGTCAATCGCTCTCCCATGAAGTCGGAGCCGTGGAAAGCTGTTGAGATTTTAGTCTTGAGATACTCGGTCATCGGATCAGCGGCAGTGCTCACCAGGAACTACATCACGAGCATCCATGGCATCCTTATATTCGATAAATCCGAAACCGTTCATGAGTTTAATCTCAGTGATTTCTCCGGTGCCATGGGTATTGAAGTGGGCTTCGACATCTGCTTTGGTTGCTATAGAGTTGTCAGCGCATGCAGAAGCTTCTCGGTGGAACAAATTAAGATGCCAACAGCGGTACATCGGCAATAATTCTGCGATCGATTGTACTGACCATTGCGCGGAAGATTGCCCAGGTACAACCTGGTGGACGATACTTCGGTCATGATGAAAGAGAGGGTTGATAATCAGTCCAGATAAAGCGGGTAAGATGCGAAAAGACGGCTTCCGGAAAAGTCAGAGAGCAATCGTTGCCAGTCGCACTTGAGAATTCAATATTATTGTCTATTAGAAATGCGCGAAAGATCGCGATCGAGGTGAAGATGTCGAGGAGAGGGGAGGGAGGAGGGTGGTTGTCAAGTACGAGGTTGGACGTTTGAAGAAAAACACTCGAGGCAGACAAGGCGGGATCTTAGCGACGCTAGTAACCTATCATTTCAGAACCCAAGCCTTACTTAACCACGTCGGGCGTGCATCCATGGAAAGTTTCGGGGTGAATCTGTCAAAATCTGTTTCCTCTCAAACAAACAGGTGAGCAATTTGATGGACAAATATTCATTCTTTCATTAGAAAAGTACGCTCTATTCATAGAACAAGCCCTGATCAAGACATTCCAACGCCCAACCACGCCGGTCGTCAGAACCCAGGCTTTTTAGCCCAATGCCTTCAATACTCCAACAGGAAAATGGTACAGACAAACACTCCATCTCAATTCATATCTATATCCTGGGTATCATCATGAGCCTCTTCCTCTCCTCCTAGTTCCTTTTCAACCTCGTCTACAACAAACCCCTCATAGTCCTCAAGGTTCTTCTGGATATGGACTTTGAATTTGATGATATCATTAAGCATCTTCTCAAT
>Ga0182030_10027518_pt1 | contig 10220 bp, 9 predicted proteins | sample 812S3MmetaG_FD_121299 | JGI IMG/M metagenome (GOLD analysis project Ga0182030, IMG submission 121299) | Permafrost microbial communities from Stordalen Mire, Sweden - 812S3M metaG (Illumina Assembly) | ecosystem: Environmental > Terrestrial > Soil > Wetlands > Permafrost | place: Sweden... | reverse complement strand
TCATCTCGATCACCTAGAGCAACGAGCCATGGAGAAGATGTCTAGAGGGTACTTCAGACACGTTGGGGACATTCACTTCGAATCGGCGATGGGAAGCCCAGACCATTGGGAGTCTTGGTTGGATTGGAAGGACGAAGTTGAAGAGGTATGTAGAGAAGAGAAGACTCGCTTCCCCGATTGGATTCGCCCGAAAGTCAGTATCATGATAGTTCGTTACGGACTTCAACCTCGCGGCGACTTCACAGGAGAATTAATACATCTGCTGGGAGATCATTCAGGCGGAATTGTTCAGGGATTCGATGAACTCGTTGAGGATGATAGCTAGAGCATTTTAGAGTCTCGAAAGCAAAAGGAATGACACTAGTTGTGCATGGCTGATTGGCATATTTCAAGATGTTGCAGCCTTTTGACGTTTAAGTATTCTTATCAATTGCAATCATTTCCCGAGAGCCATTTTCTTTGACATATATTTTTGAACCACGATCAAATTTGAAGATCTGCAATCCCACGACAGCCTTATTGCATATAGGCTAATAGATGGTTGGGTAGTACATACCCACGGGCGAACATTTACCCTCCCTCAAACGAGGTCTACGACTCTAATTCTCACATCTTACAATTTTCTACAGTCACTTACTGAGCCACTTCATCTGCTAGTACTCTAGGTCAGTCTTTTACCTCCTCTTTAATCAAAATGTCATTTTGTATTAAAGAACACATAATTCCTTGTCAGCACATTCGACAAGGTAAATGTTCTAACACAGCCGAGGAACATGTCCCCAGGATCATGGTTTGATCATTCGCGAGATCTACTTCATATGATTAAGTATTTCATACAGAAATGATCCAGCCGATTGCAGCATCAGGTCATTCTATGGGTGCGAATCAATTGTGAGCTCAGCCCACGGTGTTCCCAGTGCTGCTCAAGTTTAACGTCTAGTTTAGACTTATACTTTCACTCGCCCACCCTACCCTATTCTCCACCATGGTACTCATGGATCCGATTATCGCCCCGTAGCTATAATCAACCTTAGTTTAATGCTTGCCAAAGGCATAGTGAGAAGACGAGTTGATGGCCTCCTCGCGAAGCAGCCGAAACCTTCTCCGAGAAGGCATTTCGCTCCTGAGATCCTAAAGTTCGCCAGAAGTTTAATCAATACTGCCTTTACACATTCCCTTCTACCAATTCTGACAAAGCGGAGAGGCCCCAGCCCACAAGGCTTACGACCGACCGATATCAAGAATTGGTATCGTTTGTGAGACCAAGCTTTATCCACAGTGGTAAAGTGGATATGGATAAATTGCCATTGGCTGAAGACCCCTCATTGGCGTATAGTCTAATCGATTTCGTTCCGTGCAATATTGTATATTTGCGGTGGTTCGAGTGTTTCTGCAGGACCCGAGATGCGCAAGGATTGACGAGCCCGAACTGGAACTGGCGCTCATTTAGGGAAGAGCCTGCGTAAAAGGAGACTGGAAGAGGAGGTTGTCCCCAATGCCGGCCATTTCGTACCGTTGGAGGCTCCGACAGCGTGTGCTGAGGTGGCGGCTAAATGGATTGATGAGGAGATGAAGGCGTGTGGAGGGAGAGGAAGAGATCGCAAGGACGGCGTGGCGGAATTTATCAGCAAAGCAGAAGGAGGAAAAGGCCAGTGCTTGGATGCCAAGTTCAAAGGCCAAGATATAGCCCTAAGGTATGATTGATAATATAGAGCAGTGTATTTCTTAGGTCTTAGGCCTTTGAATGTTTAAATGTTTCGAAAACAATCGGCGTCTCAGCTACAATCAAATCTGTAATCCATGTTCTCAGGTAATTCTACGCACAGTCAAGGAAATCTTCAAAAGCGACTTTCCCAAGCTTTTTAATAATTCACAGACCCTCGGTATATTAATACCAGAATAGGACCATGAATTTCCGGCCTAACCAGATCTTTAGCCTAGTGACGTTAATCAGAAGAAATAGAGAAATAAAGAAATACCTCCTTCATTCCTCCCAAGGTCCAACTTCACGAAAAAGTTCTTTCTCCAAAGAATCAGTCTTAATCATAAAATGCTCGCCCTGACCGAAACAACAGGGAACACAGGAGGTGCGACTCCGCGCTCTCTTAAACGAGAATCTTGTACCTCAACACTCGTCATCTGTACCTCCTCGAACCCAGAAGACGAAAAATGGAACCAATCAAAGACAAAGACGTCCAAGTCTGCCAATCCAATTACGATGACCCTGAAAGTATGGTCAAGGCATTTTCCGGCTGTTCAAAACTCTTTCTCGTCTCAACCCCTCGAATCGAAATGGATTCCAATGATGCACCGCCGGGAGAGGGTCGTGAAAAACACCATATTGCTGCTATAAAAGCGGCACAGGAGGCTGATGTGGAGCATGTTTATTGTACATCTCTTGCTTTTGCTTCGGATTCGTACACCCTCGAGGCTTGGGTTGAGAACTCTCCTCTCAACCGACAGACGATCTCGTGGTATCCTAATTCAAACACAACCGTGGGTTCTAATTCCCCTTCTGAAAACAAGGTTACCAAATATTCCTAAGGGATACTTCGGCATCGAGATCCATGGTCCTTTTGAGACCATTCCCAATAACGAGCGAGCGATTTTCATGCGCAACAGTGACTATCCAGAGTCTCTGTTCTTCAAGACTAACGAGAACGAGGCTACAAGAGCTGTCATCGTCCAGCCATGGGGTGAAGTTCGCTACATTGCTCAGCATTCCTTGATGATGAAGCAAATTGTTTAACCGTACACTGGCAATGTCAGTACGACGACTTTCACATGGTGGGCCGATAAGAGCAACAAGCTTTAGAATTTGAGCCTCCTGGATTCGAAATAGGTATGTTATCTGCAGATCGAGCGTAAAGAGAGAAGATTGACCGGAAATATGTGTTTTTCTGGCTTGCCCGGGAATGGTTGGAGAAGAGAAAGGGTCCTTGCTATTCGCAATGACGCCGAGGTTTGGGGGAGGGGGAGGAGGTATTATGCTGGACTACTTGGTCTATCTGGAAGCTGGAAAGGATGAGCAAGAGCTTTTAGACATTTGAGTATAAAATCATGATATTCCACGAATGCCTGCATAAGAGGTACGCAATGCTGTCTCGGTTGCCCCTGCAGCCCACTGCTACTAGTAGGCTTCCACTAAGGATGCTTACCGAGGCATTTGCAGATCTCATTGAACTATGGGGATGTGGGGAAATCTATTCAATTAATAAAATGTACTATACATTTTGTAAATAACCATTGGCCGAACATTAATACTAGACTCAGAAATGGTTCTAGCTTCTTCTTTGATTTAAGACCGATAATACGACGTAGTCGTAGTCATAGTCGCGCAGCGGAGTGCGAATCCTACTAGTAAACTCTATTGCTTGGGAAAGTACCGATCAACATGTGACGCACGTGAATGCGGGGGACTTCTCTTAACACTTCATATATAGATATAGATATAGATATATATATAGAGAGAGAGATACGGCTCAGAGCTGTTCTCCATTCTGGCCTTGTATTTTAAAGCCCAGCACAATTTCAAAGAACAGAGACGCTGAAAAATGTACACAGAATTGGCGGTGACCACGCTTGCGACCACCGCTCTTGTATACTCTTTCCCCCAGTACCTGACTACAGACCGTTTTTCTCGATCTGTTGTGCGCTTCCTCCTCGTTGATTTTGCGGTATTCCTAGTATGGCGTGTATTAATCTGGCCGTTCTTCTTCAACCCCCTGCGACACCTGCCAGGGCCAACTAGTTACAATTTCCTCGCAGGGAATACCTCTGCTCAATTCTCCAAACCTCCAGGCGAGGAATTCCGCAAATGGACGGCAAGCATTCCTAATGATGGATTGCTGCGATTTCGTTCAATCGGCAATGTGGACCGTCTGGTTCCTACCACACCCGAAACCTTGAAGTCTGTCATGTCAGACAACAGTTACGACTATGAGAAGCCATCTGGAGTGAGGAAGTTTTTGGTCATGATTCTGGGTAATGGTTTGATTATTTCGGAAGACAGCCTTCATAAATTTCAGCGCAAGCACCTCCTTCCCGCTTTCCAGCTCAAAAATATCAGAGGCTTATATCCGGTGTTCTGGGAGAAGTCCAGAGGATTGGTAGGGGCAATCGAGGCGGATATAACAGAACGCATGGGAGAGGCAAAAGCTTCTGTATGTATTGCACGGGAAACGACGAGAATTCCAGCTAACTTTGGTGATAGGGAGTTGGGGATGGTCGTCGCCCCGTAGTCGAATTTGGTGACTGGGCCACGCGAGTGACTCTAGACATTATTGGTGTTGCAGGTATGGGCCGAGACTTTGGCGCTCTCCGAAATCCCGAAGACGAGCTCGTGAGCGACTACAACTCACTCCTGGAGCCGACTACTTCTCGAGCAATCTACTTCGCGGCCAACATTCTTGGACCCCAAGATCTCATACAGAAATTTCCTTTCATGAAACAAAACACTGATCTTAAACGAATCACTGGACACCTTAAGCAGTTCTGCTTGGATCATGTGAGAGAGAAAAGATTGAGGGCCAAGGAGACTAAGGAGAGCGATGACACGGATATCCTATCTCTCTTGGTCAGAAGCAACGACTTCAGCGATCAAGACCTCGTCGACCAAATGTTGACCTTCCTTGCAGCTGGGTCAATCTCCTAGTCCCTTTATTTCAATTACTTTACTAATTCGTTTTCACAGCCATGAAACTACATCGTCGGCCCTGACTTGGGCTGTATATCTCCTTGCTACTAATCCAAAGTGGCAAACTGCGCTCAGAGAAGAGGTTCAATCCAACCTCCCACCTCTCTCCACACCAGTCGGACCCTCAGCAACCGAAATTGAAGCTCTCCCAATCTTGAACGCAATCGTGCAAGAAACTCTTCGTCTCTACCCCACCGTACCGCTCTCTACCCGAAGCTCCATCCGTGACACAACCATGAGTGTCAAAGGCGAAAATATCAAAATCCCCCGCGGGACACGTGTAATGCTCGTTCCCTGGGCTATCAACCGTAATCCCGCTCTCTGGGGTCCAAACGCGTGTGACTTTACCCCAGAACGCTGGCTCGAGCCAGGAATGGCAAACAGTGGAGGCGCGACGAGCAATTTCGCCAACATTACTTTCTTTCACGGGCCGAGAAGTTGTATCGGCCAAGGATTTGCGAAAGCGGAATTCAAATGCTTGTTGGCGGCGTTGACGGGTGCAATGAAATGGGAGATGGCGGATCCAACAGGTAGGAACCAGTCTGCTACTCAGCTCTATGAGTTCCTATCGGAATCCCGTACTAATTTGCCTACAGAGGTGGTTTATCCCGCTGGTGTCATCACCACGAAGCCCGCACATGGAATGCATGTTAGGATAGAGCGCGTGGAGAATTGGTGAAAGAATGATTTTGTGACTATAGAGGTCCAGGGCGGAGACAGCTGCGTTTCCTGATTTGGTCGCCAAGGGACATGTCATGTGCTAAGGCGGTGTGATTTTCATTAAATCGGCGCTTCACGGCGAGAAATTTTGATGTCAGAGGAGGATATACCTTGAGTTTGAATAGACCATGGTCATATTTTCCTTGGTATACCGAGCAAGGACCTACTATTGCAATATCCAATGATGTATTAGTGAAAATAAAACTGTTCAACACGAGTTTCGCAATTTTGAATGGCATGGGAGATCAACGCATTTGAAACAATAATTCGATCAAGAAAGTATTGTTCTATTTCAGGATGAGATCCGGAGTTTCAATATATAGGCAAATATGGTTCTGATAAGTGACGCAAGGCACGTTACAGCGTAAGGAGACCGACTAATCGTCCTCGCTTGAAGTAAAAGGGGTAAGAATCATGTGACCCAGAGGGGGTTAAAACGTTTCCAGAAGATTACGGCTTTTATAAGCGCCAGAAGAGGCTTAATTTCAATACTTTAACACACCAAATAACGAGGGACATGAAGGGAATCCGTCCGATCTCTTCTGAAATCAGAGCCTCGTAAAGCTAACATTGCTTGAGACGTTCCAGCTGACTATAATCATAAGCGCTATCGCTCCCAATCCAAGTCTGATCCCTTGAATCGATCGGTCCAGCGGTCAATTCAGGAAGCGTCATGTTGTTGCCCTCAGCATAGGTATTCTTTACTTCAGTAGTTGGATGTTCAGTCCATGCTAGCAATTTGTCGTCGATCTGGCTGATGTGATCAATGATTTGGTTAGGATAGGTCTGATCTTGCCCTGTGGGGCCCGTTCCCGCCCAGTCATGTTTGCCATTCATATCGTGAAGCCATGTTTGCTTCGGATCAGTTTCTGGCCAATGTCCATCTTTCACCTCTGGCCCCCACGCAAGCTGTGGTGTACTGGATGGTACCGTTGTGTAATTCGACCATGCGGGGTCCGTATCAAAAGTCTCATGATGATCGAGATTCCAAGCAGAATGGCCGTCATAATCGCCTAGATTGACAGTTGACTGTGATAGAAAGTTATCAATATTTGTTGCGGTATCGCTTTCGACCAGTGTTGACTCGCTGTCCAGTGTAGCAGTCGAGGCAAAGCTAACATTCTCGGACGGTATTTCGTATTGATTAGGATACGCGTAACCCTGCGCATTGAATGGTGACTGAAACCCAGCGGTATTGGGTGGGGTTGTAAGCCCATGGACAAAAGAGTCTAACATATTTGAGTGCTGAAGGTGCATTGGATTGTGCATGAACGAGTTGAAATTCTCGTTCATGTTAGCTGAAATGTGATGACTTGTGTGCGGCGATGGAGACATACACGAATCCCGTGGTGGTGAAGCGTCGACGTATCGCCAGGACGTCGAGCCGCCTTCATCAGGCCTGCTGCTCTTACGGAAAGTCCAGAGAATGACAGCTTGGCAAATAAACGGCATCCCTGGCCCTGAACATGATTGAACCTCTTGATACATCGACATCTGTTCTACGTAGTACCGGGCAGATCTGGGCCGGCCTGCCACCTCCATATCACCGTATGAGTGATGACTATATTCATGCCTCAACTGGAGGTCCGCGAGACACGTGAACGTGTGCGCCCATGCTGAGACCGGGAAGGGGATTTTAATGCGTGTTTCATCTTCACCAGCAGACGGAATGACAGCCGAGATTACCTTGGCTTCTAGGTATGGGTCGACGCTGGGGTCTCGAACCAGCTCGGGTGGTCTGAGGAGGGTCGTGACAGTCTGCCAATCACAGTTTTCGAGCTCTCTTCCAGATATCGATATCTCAGTTCGAGCAACAAGCTCTGCGCCTTCTGGATGATGACCTCTCATCAGCTGGAGAGATACATCCATGTGAATTATATCGCAACTCGGTTGACCAGAATTAAAGGATCGCTCCAAAGACGGAAATTTCTGTCTCCAGTCTGTAATGGATTCCAATTTCTCAGAACGTTTTCCCCGCGGAGAAAGTGTGGTATACCGATGGACTTCGACGATGCCACGTCGCTGTACATCACGATCTCCAGAGTAGCAGAGATTCCCGTCGTCAACAGTAGGATTGAGTGTCATAAGCAACCAAAACAGAGAAGGTCTGATGGATGGATGCTGATTCGCTGCCATACGAGTCGCGTTCCCATATTGTTCGTACTTTCTAGTTGGGAGACGACCATGTGAGAGAGCCGTGAGGCAAGGGTCGCCCTTGAATGAGTCCTCAAATCCATTCTTCGGACCTTTCTTATCAGGGAATAGGTGATGAACTATTCAATATCAGTCGGCTGCGTCAAATAATGGAAAGAAATCATACAATCCCTGTGGGGCTTCATAAATCCTTTGAGAACTTGAATATGACTTGACACCTGCTTCCTTGTTCTTTTCATCGATTCATCGGGTTGTTGTCCAAGGGGAAGAGATTGCTGGTATGCAATCCAGAGATACTCCTTGATTAGCTCATTGCGACCGTGGGGTTTCCCTCTGAAAGAGAACTTTCTGCGGCCCATTTTCGGAATGTCAAGTAGTGCTGGAGGGCTATCAGCAAAGGTGTACCCTTCAGAAGAGAACGCTTACCATCAAGAAAGGCCTCCTCAAGAACTGAAGGCCATTTCAAGTCATCTGGATTGCTGTCACGGTTCTGACGAGAACGATACGCGATATACTGGGGGGAATCCACGATGGGATTGCGGGTATATTTTACATACTGTCGCTTGTGTGATGGTGGTCTATGGCGTCGATGCTCTAGGGTGCTTCCTAAAGTCTGTCGAGGAGGCTGCAGCGGTATTGTAGGGTATTGATTCATGGACCTCTCCACCCGGGGGGGTACTTTACTATCATGATAAAGATCTATCGATACCAAGGAGTTACCAGCGTTGTCACAATGCGGCTGCCTATCATGGGAGAACCCACTGTCGTCCAGTGAATGTAGGTGCTGCGGTGATGGGTCATTTGATGGTAGAATAGGGAGGGAATGTTCCATCTATCAGGTAAGTAAGTAACGGGGATTAAGAATGCTTCGCCAGACTCGAAAACTTCACCAATTCGTGGTGTCGTCACCAGGACATACACACAGTCGTACTTGCAAGGATGAGGAGGAGCGTCTGTTCTTTGGTTGGAAAGAATAAGGATTGCAGTAAAAAATGCTTAGAGGAATGGCTATGTAAAAAGCTTCGTGGTCAACAGGTGACTTTAGAAGAGGGAATGTTAACAAGTGCCTCGAGAATGGAGGAGCAGACCCTACAGTTTATAAAAGGGACAGAGAAACTCGTCTGGGTAGGTCCAGGTAAACAGGATCATGGCTTAGTAGTTCTTGAAATGGCCAGCATGCAGGGTGGCTTCAACGGGATTGGATCCACCCTTCAGTAGAAGGAAAAATCTCGACTGCACTTCTCAACGTCTGTCGGCGCCACAAATCGGGAGATGAGATCCAGGCAATTGGAGTGGTCGAGTTCGAATGACTGACGCAAGGGAATTCGGTTGTTGTGGTTACTCGTAGTAATGAGGGGAATGCTCATCTTGCCAGGATATGCGGCAATCTTGATGCCAACCACGTGCAAAGGCTCTACCTCAAAGGCGAAATGTTTTCATTGAGAATAAACGTCCCAAATAGAGCCTGGGAGTTAAGACATTCCTACAAAGCCACACGGTGAATTGAGCGTTCGCTATGGGGAAAATCAATACTTCAAAGATAAGATATGGACAAGGATTGGAAATGTATAGCTTCACAAAGTGAAAGAAGTGGGGTCAAGGGGGTGATATCAAAGCTGGACTTGCTGAATTCCCGGCAAGGGGGACTTTCAATTTTCGACTGAAAATCGATTTGAAGGCAACTGTTTATCGACAAATACCCAAAAGTTCCTTCAATCCTCGCCAGCATCGTCGCCTTCAATATTGAATTTCTTGCGATCTCCTCCAGTGAGTTTTTGCAATGCAACCTTGTTGACTTGGCCTCCAACCTTCTTCTGCATCTTTTCAATCTCTTCTTCCGCATCAAGAGGATCATCCGAAGCGAACTCCAGAACAAGCCGACGCCCAAGTAAATGTGTGTCTTTCAGAGCCTCTAGTGCATTCTCCGCTTCACGGGCCGTAATGAAATCGGCAAACGCAAAGCCACGAGCAGAATGATCGAATTTCATAGGAACGCGCACCGAGCGAAGTTGACCATAGGTACCGAACAAAGCTCGAACGTCCTTTTTCGAAGCCTCGAAAGGTAAATTTTTGATGATAATCTTTGTCCGCTTACCAGCCTGCCTTTTAGACCTCTCTTCCTTCCTTCGCTCCTCTGCAGCATCAAACCCCTTGTGCGATGTCTTGATCACAAGCTTGTGACCATCCAAATCATAGCCATCCATTGTTTTAAGAGCTAATAGAGCTTGACTTTTAGACTTAAACTCGAGAAATCCGAAACCCATACTGAGAACCTGGCCTGGCTTCTTAGGGTCAGTCTTAGTATTGACCCGAGCAGATATAAAACCATCCAAGGGCTTGAAGGTCTCTGCAAGCCGATCACTAGTAGTGGAAAAGTTAAGGTTGCGGACAAATAGAGTAGTGGTGTCAACTGCGTCAGGAGCTCTTTCGCGTTCAAGAAGATCATTTGTTGACAGTATTTGACTATCATTCTCCCTCTTTTGATCAGAATGCACCACAATCTCATTAGTACTCAGGTTAGTAAAGAGGTCTTTAGGAGCCTTCTCGAGGAATAAAACAGAATCCTTGATCCGACGATAAGCCAGTCTTGCAAATGCTGCTTTAGCCTGTGCCGGCTGTGCAAGCTCGACGATTGCAATCGTGGCAGTGG
>Ga0182030_10027516_pt1 | contig 10220 bp, 7 predicted proteins | sample 812S3MmetaG_FD_121299 | JGI IMG/M metagenome (GOLD analysis project Ga0182030, IMG submission 121299) | Permafrost microbial communities from Stordalen Mire, Sweden - 812S3M metaG (Illumina Assembly) | ecosystem: Environmental > Terrestrial > Soil > Wetlands > Permafrost | place: Sweden... | reverse complement strand
TTGAGCGTGGCCGACAAGTCCGGCGCGCTGCACGAGGCCATCGCCGCGTTCCGCAAGTTCAAGATCAACATGACGAAAATCGAGTCGCGCCCCAGCAAGCGCAAGGCGTGGGAATATTTCTTCTTCATTGATTGCGACGGCCATGCGCAGGATAAAAAAGTGGCCAGGGCCATCCAGCATCTTGGCCGTCACTGCAACTTCGTGAAGATTCTCGGCTCATATCCGAACACGGATTGACCACGCTAGCCGCCAAAAATCGAAATGGCGTTGAAGCATGGAAGGCTTGGTTTTTTGACGGGCAGTGCCAAGCAGATCAGCGCCAGAAAATTACCACCCGCTCTGATTTCATTTCTCAATCACCTGATAGTGCTCCTGTTTTATGGATCGCCACGGCCTCACGATAAAACCGGCGCATGGTCTCGTTGATCCGGCGCATGGTGAATTTTTCCCGGACGTGCGCGCGGGCGGCGGCGGACATCGCGGCCAGCAATGCGCGGTCGCGGTCCAGCTTCTCCAGAAAACCGGCGAGCGCGGCGACGGCCTCGGCGGGATTCGTGGCCGGCGCAGCAAAGCCGGTGGCCGGTGTGATCTGCGAGGCCGGGCCGCCGATGTCCAGACAGCCCACCGGCCGGCCCGCCGCCATCGCCTCCAGGCAGACGTTGCCGAAGCCCTCGTGCAACGCCGGATGCAGCAGGACATGCGACTGGCCGAGTTTTTTCAGCACGTCCGAGTATTTTGGCAGCGTGCCAAGAAATTTCGCGCGCGCGGCAACTCCAGTCTGGGCGGCGGATTTTTCCAGTTCGCGGCGAAACGGGCCGTCATTCACAATCCATAATTCCGCTTCGGAATTTTTTTTTGCGAATTCGGCGAAGGCGCGGATGGCCAGGTAAAAGCCCTTCCAGTGGACATGCCGGCCGATGCAAATCACGCGCAGCGGCCCCGGCGGCGGATCCGGCAGGGCGGCAAACTGAGCGAGGGCTTCGTCGGTGAGCGCTACCTGCGGCATTTGTTCGATGCGCGGGGCGCCGAGGCGTTTCACCGCGGCGCAGCTTTCGGGCGTGACGCCGATGGCGATGGTGGCCGCGCGGGCGGTGGCGCGCAACGCACCCAGATGTTCACAAAAATTCCGCGCGCCATCGCGGGCGGCTTCGGTGAGCCGGTAACGCAGCGGCAGTTCGAGCACGAAGGAGCGCGGCGGGGTTTCCGCCGCCCCAACCGGTCCCCAGATGAACGGCAGGTTCAATTCGCGCAATCCGCTCGGCGTCCAGTAACGGCCGAAGGTGACGTGGTGAACGAGGTCGAATTGGACTTTTTCATGCAGGTCGCGGACGACGCCACGCAGATGTTCCTGCCAGAGATGATAATGAACGGCACAGGTCGCGGTGTGCCGGCTCATCCATTCGAGCGCCGGGGGCAGCTTGATGAAGACCGGGTGAAAATTCGGCAGCGGATTTTTTGCCAGTACCGGCTCGGTGAGCTCGCGGTATTGGTAGGCGTCGGCGATGACGGCCCAGACCTCGTGTTCGCGCAGAGCTTCATTGATCGTGCGCCAGGCGCAGCCCGGCTCCGAGGTCTGGCACGGAAAACAGGAGTAAGTCGAGAGCAGGATTTTCATCGCCTGAAATTTTCAACCGCCGGAATAGCGCGCCGGCGGCGCAATTCGCCATCGTTGCGATAAGCGGTCAGCGGCTTTCATGTCGGACTGTTTTCCGGCGGGGCGGGCGGCTTGCGCGTCGCAGTCTTGAGTCCCAGCGTGCTCATGAAGAAGCTGGAAAAAATCGTCTGGATGCCGAGGACGACCAGTGTCGTCGCCGGAATGAGCCGCCGCAAATTATTGGATGGATCCAGTTGGCCATAGTTGTTCAAGCGCCAGATCCAAACCGAATGGACGAGCAGAATCATTCCACCCAGAAAAACGAGCGCGCCGAGGATGAGGCCTTTCTCGAGCGTGAAAAACTTGAACAAGCGCGACAGCTTGGGGTCGTCGGGCAGCAGTCCCTCAGCGATTGCAAAAACTTTGGTGAAAAAGGCGAATGCGACGAGTTGGAACCCGACAATGACTGTCATGCACGCGACAATGAGCGTGCCGACGTTGAATTCCACCTGACCGACCCGAAAATTGCCAAAGGACAGCGCGGCGGCAAAAATAAATCCAAGCGCCGAGAGCAAAAGCCCTGGCACAAGAAACAGCCAGCGCGGTGAAAAGAGCAGCATGAAGCGCAGGTGCCGCCAGCCGTCACGCCATGGTTTCAAATGCGGCGGGCGCGAGCGTCCATCCTTATAAAGCGTGATGGGCACCTCGGAAATTTTCAGTCCCTTGAGCGTGGACTTGATGACCATCTCGGACGCGAACTCCATGCCGGTCGTCTGGAGATCCATTTTTTCAAACGCAGTTTTCGTGAAGCCGCGCAGGCCGGAATGAAAATCGTGCGCGGGGCATTTGAAAAATAATCGGCCGATGAACGACAGCACGGGGTTGCCGAGCCAGCGGTTTTTCCATGGCATCGCGCCGGGCGTGATGGTGCCGCCGCCGACGGGCAGACGGCAGCCCATGACCAGTTCGTCGCCGGCCTGGAATTTTTTGACGAAGCCGGCCACGTCGGAAAAGTCGTAGCTGTCGTCGGCGTCGCCCATGATGATCCATTGGCCGGCGGACGCGCGGACGCCGCCGATGAGCGCGCTGCCGTAGCCTTTTTCCTTCACCGGCACGAGGCGCACGCCGGCTTTTTCGGCGATGACCTGCGAGCCGTCGGTGCTGCCGTTATCGGCGATGACGATTTCGCCGCGCACACCGGAACGCTGGATCCCGAGCTTGGCCTTTTCGATGCAGCTTGCGAGCGTTTCCGCCTCGTTGAGGCACGGCATCAGGATGGTCAGTTCCACGGGTTCGCTCATCGGAAAAACTTACCAAAAAGCGGGGTCGCTTGGCGAGCGTGCGTTTGGAAAGTTCAGTTCAGTTTCACCAGATACCAGTCGAGCGGGCCGGTGGAGGCGCGAAGGCAGAGGGGAATTTTCCAGACGACCTGTGCGTTCATCCGCTGCAGCCAGGTGTCGAGTGTGTAACCAGACCACGCCAGATTTTGCTCCTTCAGCAAAACATATCCGACACCGCGCGCCTTCACCTCCGTCGCAGTGTCAGCGGGACAGACATGCACGATGCGACGCGAACCGAACGGACGCCAGAGCGACGTCTCCGGGTCGTCAAACGTGATCATGCCCAGGACAGCCAGATCCGGCGGCAACTGGTCACGCGCGGGGGCAAAACCGTCGTTGCGATTTTGATAGACGGAATACACCGTCTTCACCCGCGATGGGAGGGAAGGAAAGGCCAGCAACCGTTGAACCGGAAACAACGGACGCGACGGCGAGACCACCAGCAAGCCCGCGGCCATGACAAAAACCGAGAGACCGCACCACCGCCACCAGCCTCGGTGGACGAGCCACGCCTGACCCGGCCCGGCCAATAACAGCGGCAGCAACAGCGCATAGTAAGGCGTGATTTCGCGGCTGATGGCCGCCACCCAAGAATGGCACATCAACACCCACAACGAAAACACCGGCGACCAGCGCACGGCTTGCAGCCAGATGGATGGTCTGCAACGGGAAGTTTCCGACCGGGCGAACCGGGCGGCCACCAGACTGATCAGCATAAGACCGCAAACGCCAAAGCCCAGCCCTGCGCCTTCTTCAACCTGCATCTGGCTCAAGTCAAATGTCCGCACGCCCATTTCCATCGCGTGATCCAGCCGCATGGATAAATCCGCCGGCAGATGCCGCACAAAAAATTCGTGCCACCATCCGGTGAATGGAAAAACCGGTGGCGTGAGATTTTGTATGCCGAGCAGGAGCGTGTTGGCCCCGGTCAGCAAAAGCGGGCCGGCACGGGCAACGCCCATTTCGCCTTTCAAGCCCGACCAGTCGCCACAGTAATGCCAGTTCAGCGCTGCTGAAGGCGCATACGAAGCCGCCAGCGCCAATACACCTACCGCCACTGATCTCGCCGGCCAGCGCCAAAGCAAGCCCAGCGAGGGCAGCATGGCGAGCGCCCACGGCAGCAGCAACGGCAGGTTGCTGGGCTTGGCGCTGGTCATCATCGCGGCGGCCACCACGGCGGCAAAAAAATCACGCGACGACCGGGAGATTTTTGCGCGCAACGCGAAATCCATCGCCGCCAGGACAAACACCGCGCCGAACAAATCGTTGCCGATGCTGCCGGCCTGCACGAGAAAACAATAACCCGTCGGCACCAGCCACATCCAGTGCCACGCCACGCGCCGCCGCACGCCGAGCCGCGTGAACAGGCTGAATACCAGCCCCGGCAACAGCAGGAACGAGACGGTGTTGATGAGGAACAGTAGCCGGTCGGTTTTCAGCAGCGCGAGGACCGGCGCCGAAACCCATTCGATACCGCAGGAGCGGTTGTTGACGCGCGGAAAAATCGTGTGGATCCAGTGCCAGTGTTCCGCCGCCAGCCAGTGCAGCACGCGCGGCTCGCGGTAGGCCAGCGCGTCGTAATTCGTCGGCGCATGAATCGCGCCGCCGAGAAATGCCATCACCGCCAGAATCAAAAATGCCAGCGGAAAGGGTTTGCGGAAACGGCGAAGATATTTTTGCCGGCGAACCTCTGGAAACAAATGCGCCGAGGTTTGCTTTCGCCAGACCAGCAGACCGACGAATCCCAGCGCCAGCGCGACCGCATAGCCGACGGCGTTGAGCTTATGCAATGCGGACAGCGCCCAGCCCGCGCAGTTTAGATACGCGCAGACCCAGACCCAGAGCAAAACGAGCGTCGGCATTGAAGGCGTGAGTTTCTACCGGCAGCGGTTCGGAAATCAATCAAATTGGTTCGCTGAATTAAGATTTGCTTCCGGCGGCAAAATCGTAAATCGTAAATCCAAAATCATCAATTCACCATGCCTTCATTCGACATTGTTTCGCAGGTCAACACGATGGAAATCGAGAACGCCGTCAACCAGGCCAAAAAGGAGCTGGCCAACCGGTTTGATTTCAAGAACACCAAATGGGAAATCGTGCTGGAGAAAACCGAGATCAAGCTCACCGCCGACAACGAGTTCAAGGTCGCCACGCTCAACGAAATCGTCATCGGCAAGCTCGCCAAGCGCGGCGTCAGCATGAAAAGCATCGAGCAGTGCGATCCCGACATCTCGCCGCTCGGCCACGCGCGCCAGAGCATCAAGATCAAGCTGGGCATCGAGAGCGCGGTGGCCAAGGAGATCACCGGCTTCATCCGCGACGGCAAATTCAAGGTGACGACGCAGATCCAGGGCGACGAGGTGCGCGTGAACAGCAAGAGCCGCGACGAACTGCAAACCGTCATCGCCGCCGTGCGCGCCCATGAATTTCCCGTGGCCGTGCAGTTTGTGAATTTCCGGGATTGATCGCAGCGGCAAGGCCGGCATTGAAACGCTAAACTGGTTGTTTCTTCATTCAAAATTCTTCATTCTTCATTTGTTATGTATTCGCCGACGCTGGATGAATTTTTGAAGTTCGCGACGCAGGGAAATCTCATTCCCGTCACGCGCCGCATTCTCGCCGATCTGGAAACCCCGCTCTCAGCCTACCGCAAAATCCGCGGCGCGGGCGAATCGTTTCTTTTCGAATCCGTTGAGGGCGGCGAACACCTCGGCCGCTACTCGTTCGTCGGCTGCAATCCGCGCGCCGTCATCCGGCAGGACGGCCAGCACGTCCAGATGATTGAAAACGGCCGCATCATCGAAAGCGCCATCGTCGGCAAAGACGTGAAGGACGGCCTCGAAGTCGTCGAGCGGGTGATGAAAAAATATCGCGCGGTGGCCGTGCCGGGATTGCCGCGTTTCACCGGCGGTGCCATCGGTTTCATCGGCTACGAATTCATCCATGACGTCGAACCCGTCGTGCCGCGTCCGCCGCAAGATGAATTGAAAACGCCCGTAATGTATTTTCTCGTCGCCGACCAGCTTCTGATTTTCGACCGCGTCCAACAGACCATCACGATTCTGGTGAATGCGATTCTCGACGATGCGGAAAGCCCCGCTGACGCCTACGAAAATGCGGTGAGTGAAATTGACCGCATCATTTCGCTGCTCGAACAGCCGAGCGAACACGTCGCCGTGGCCGTGACCAATGAATTTCCCGCCGTCGAATTTGAATCCAACCAGACGAAGGAAAAATTTTTCGCGAACGTCGAGGCGGCGAAAAAATACATCACCGGCGGCGACATTATTCAAGTTGTCGGCTCGCAACGGTTTTCAGCGCCGGTCACGGCGTCGCCGCTGGATATTTACCGTGCGGTGCGCAACATCAATCCGTCGCCATATCTGTTTTTGCTTGAGCTGGACGGCATTGCGCTCGTCGGCGCGTCGCCGGAATTGCACGTCCGCTGCGAGGAAGGCAAAGTGGAAATTCGTCCTATCGCCGGCACGCGCCGTCGCGGCAAAAACGAGGATGAAGACGCCACGCTCGAAAAAGAACTGCTCGCCGACCCGAAGGAACGCGCCGAGCACGTCATGCTCGTGGACCTCGCTCGCAACGACATCGGTCGCGTCTGCGATTTCGGCAGCGTGCAGGTGAAGGACTTGATGTTCATCGAGCGTTACAGCCACGTCATGCACATTGTCTCGCAGGTCGAGGGGAAATTGTCCGCCGAAAAATCGAACTACGATCTGATGCGTGCGACGTTTCCCGCCGGCACCGTCAGCGGCGCGCCGAAAATCCGCGCGATGCAGATCATTTCCGAACTGGAGCAGACCACGCGCGGCACTTACGCGGGATGCGTCGGCTATTTTTCCTTCAACGGCAACCTCGACACCTGCATCACCATCCGCACCGCGCTGATCAAGGACGGCAAGGCTTATGTCCAGGCCGGCGGCGGCTGGGTGAACGATTCCACGCCGGAAGGCGAATTTCAAGAAACCGTCAACAAATCCATTGCGATGCGGAAGGCGATTGCGATGGCGGAAAGTTTTGGCAAAGCGGATCAATCGTGAAACTGACGGAGAAAGGTTCTTTTTTTACTTGCAAAACTAATGGATTGTGTTAGAACATGCCTTAATGGAGTTTGCCGCACCAGCCAACGATTATTTCATCTGGGGAATTGATGATTCTCCCTACGGCCCGGTGTCGTTGCCGGTTTTGCTGGACTGGGTCAAGGACGAGCGCGTGCTGCCCGACACCTGGATTTTTGCGCGCAGCGGCGGCGAGTGGCAAAAGGCCTGCGAAATCAGCGAACTCAAGGATGTTTTCCAGGCTGATGCAGGAACGGTTTCCGAAACCCATTCGTCCGTCCGTTTCAAACCGGGTTCGTTGCGCCGGATAAAAATTCTCGCCGAAATGAAGGACGCCCAGCTCGCTCACCTCGCGGATTTTTTGGAATTTCAAGAATGGCCGCAGCATGCCGAGGTGATCCGGCAGGGCGAACCCGGCGACGCCATGTTCCTCATCATGAAGGGCGAACTGCGGGCGCGCACAATGATGGGCGGCCGCGAAACCATCCTGACCACTTTCGGAATCGGAGATTTTTTTGGCGAGATGTCGCTGTTTGACCAAGGCCCGCGTTCGGCGGATGTTGTTGCCAACCTGGACTGCACCCTCTTGCGATTGTCCACCAGCGCCTTCGAGCGGCTCACGCGGGAAATGCCAAGCCTGGCCACGCCGTTTTTGCAGGCCACCGCGCGCACGCTCTCAGCCCGCATCCGCGCTGACAACAAACGGCTGACACGCGTGACGCAGCAGTTCTCCGCCAGCGGCCTGTAACGGAAGGCCGGCTGAAATTCAGTTTGCCGCGATTGCCGCCGGTTGCGCATCACTCAGAACAACTGTCGTTTCCGTCTGCTTGAACCTGTCATTGAGCCGGATGTCGCGCGAGGAACTGCCGACCAGAATTTTGTATTCGCCCTTTTCCACGACCCAGCCTTTTTTGTCCACGTCATAATAGGCGAACGCATTTGGATTGAGCGTGATTGAAACCATTTGTTTTTCTCCCGGCTGCAGGAAAACTTTTTTGAAGCCCTTCAGCTCCTTGAGCGGCCGGGAAACGCCGGGATGAACCGGCTGCACATAAATTTGCGCGACTTCCGCGCCGGCACGACCGCCGGTGTTGGCAAGTTCAAATTCCACCGTCACCGGATTTTTGGCATCGCCATTTTGCGCGAGATGCAGGTTTGAGTATTTGAAGTGCGTGTAGGAAAGTCCGTGGCCGAAGGGAAACAGCGGCTTGATATCCTTCGTGTCATACCAGCGATAGCCGACGAGCAAGCCTTCTTGGTAAACCACTGTGCTGTTCGTGCCGGGATAGGTGCCCATGGTGGCCGTCGGCGTGTCGGCGAGTTTTTTCGGAAAGGTGCAGGGCAATTTGCCGGATGGATTCACGTCGCCGAACAAAACTCGCGCAAGGGCGTTGCCGCCTTCCAAGCCGGGATACCAGGCATAGAGCAATGCCGGCGTGCGTGAAAGCCAGGCAACATCCATTTCCACCGCGCCGCCACCGTTGAAAACTACAACGGTTTTCGGGTTCGCTTTGACAATTTCCTTCAGCAGTTCGTCCTGGCCGCCCGGCAGTTTCAAATCTTTCCGGTCCGCCCCTTCCGTGTCGTAACCGCCGCGGTGGTTCAAGCCGCCGACGTAAATGACCACGTCAGCCGACTTGGCGGCGGCCACGGTTTCAGCGACGAGCTTCGCATCGTCCGGCGAAGGCGCGGCTTTCTCGGCTGGCGGCTTTGCGTCCATCCGCACCATGCGAACCGGCGGGTTGTAGCCCTGGGCGTAAATAATTTTCACGCCGTCACCGAGGCGATTGCTGATACCTTGCAACGCGGTGATTTCGTAAGGTGCTTTGATCGTCGCGGAACCACCGCCGTGGGCGAAGACAGCCGCGGCGTTCGCGCCGATGACGGCGACGGTTTTGATCCGCGCCGGATCCAGCGGCAGCAGGTTTTCATTCTTCAGCAGCACGAAAGATTCCTCGGCGACCCGGCGGGAAATTTCCTGGTGCGCCTTCGTGCTCAATGGCGATTGCGCCACCGCGACGGCATTGGTTTCCGACGGATCGTGGATCAGATTCAATTTGAACATCACATACAAATGCCGGCGCACCTTGTCGTCCAGCACGGACATAGGAAACTGGCCGGACTTCAACCCGGCGAGGAACGGGTCCGCCAGATAGTTGCTCCGATAAGGCGGGTGCGAACCCATTTCGATGTCCATGCCTTTGAGCGCGGCCAAGTCGGTGTGATGCACGCCGCCCCAGTCGGACACAACCGCGCCCTTGAAGCCCCATTCGTCCTTCAAAATTTCGTTGAGCAAATGGGCGTTTTCGCAGCAGTGCTGACCGTTGATGAGATTGTAAGCGCCCATGACGGTCAGCACGCCCGCCTCCTGCACCGCCGCGCGGAACGCCGGCAGATAAATTTCGCGCAAGGTGCGTTCGTCAATTATTTCGTTGATGGAATTCCGCTCGAACTCCTGGTTGTTCGCGGCAAAATGCTTGGCGCAGGACGAAATGCCTTGGGCCTGCTCGCCCTCGATGTAGCCGACGCCCATCCGCGACGTGAGAAACGGGTCTTCGCCCATGTATTCAAAATTGCGGCCACACAACGGCGTCCGCTGAATGTTCAGGCTCGGCCCGAGCATGACGTTTTTGCCGCGCTGCCTGGCTTCCTGGCCGATCACCGAGCCGTAAGCCACGGCCAGTTCGGGATTCCAGGTCGCTGCCAGCCCGAGCGTCGCGGGCATGGCTGTGGCAAAATCGTCCGTGCGACCGACGATCTTGAACTGCTCGCCAACCTCCTCGCGGACGCCGAGCGGGCCGTCGTCCATCCATAATTCCGGGATGCCGAGCCGCAGCACGCCCGCCGTCGTGAAATTGGCGTTGCCGTGGACGAGCGAGACTTTTTCCTCCAGTGTAAGCTGCGGCAGCAGATCGTTGATGCGCGCCTCAACCGGCTGGCTGGCGTCCAGGTAAGGCGAGTGCTCCTGCGCGGCGGCGCTGGCAAGCGTCAGGACTAAAATGGCTGATGAGAAAAGCGCCGGAACAGAATTATGGCTTTGCGAAATCGTTTTCATTGTTTAGTTCAGGCAACAATATAAAAAATATCGTTTGCCGTCGCCATCGCAAAAACTCATTACACGCGAAACACGGGCTTGTATACTTAACAAGCGCACAAAGTATGGGAGACCTGGCGATACGTTAGCCCTTTGCCCTCGCTCCGTCTGACAAACCTTTC
>Ga0182030_10027515_pt1 | contig 10221 bp, 10 predicted proteins | sample 812S3MmetaG_FD_121299 | JGI IMG/M metagenome (GOLD analysis project Ga0182030, IMG submission 121299) | Permafrost microbial communities from Stordalen Mire, Sweden - 812S3M metaG (Illumina Assembly) | ecosystem: Environmental > Terrestrial > Soil > Wetlands > Permafrost | place: Sweden... | reverse complement strand
AGATAGACATCATTCGGCGATGGGTTGGGGAACACCTCCACCAGCGCCTTGGTGGCCCATGGCATCGCGCCGACATGCACCGGGATATGATCAGCCTGCGCCACCAGCCGGCAGCGCGCATCGATCAGCGCCACGGAGAAGTCGCGCGAGGAATTGAGGATCTGCGAGTAGGAGGTGCGCAGCATCGCCTCCCCCATTTCCTCGGCGATGGCGTTGAGGCGGTTCTGGAGGACCGCGACGGTGATGGGATCGGCGGCTGTCGATGTGATTTCTGCAGGCATCAGTGTTACCAACCTATGTTTTTGGTGAATGCAGCGAGCACTGCCACCCAGCGATCGAGGTCATTCGCGATTGCCTCAGTCGTGGCGCCGTGTTGCACGTCCATGTCCATCTCGAGGCGTGGATCGCCGTCCTTGTCCAAGTAGGCCTTGCCGAACCGCGTGGTGCGATTCCATTCCGCGACCCGATTGTCCGAGATGCCGGGCTTCTGAAAGCCCGCATAGAATTGGATGCTGGTACAGCGCGGCGTCTTCTGGCAGGTGTAGAAATAGACCGAGAAGTTCACACCGCTCGATGCGCTTCGCACCAGCGGGTCGCCATACTGGTCCTTGGTGATCTCCGCCTTGTAGCCGGCGCGTTGCAGAATGGCCGCGACCTCAGCCGAGGTCACGCCACCATCCGGCAATGGAGCCGCCTGTCCCACCGCCATCGATCCGACGACGATCCACGCCACCGCCGTCCATGTGATCCATCGCATACCAGCCCTCATGCCATGGTTTCATTCGCGCCTACCCGTGATGTTAGGGCAAGGGCCCGGGTTGCGGAACTCTCAGCCCAGCACACCCACAACGCCAAGCGCGGCGCCGGCCGCCAGCACCGTCAGCGGATGCAATTTGGTGCGCAGGAACAGCACGGTCGCAACGACGGTCAGCACCGAGGTCCGCCATCCGGTCGACGTGCTTTCGGTCAGCACCACGGCACTCGCCATGATCAGTCCCGCGGTCACCGGCGCCAGGCCGCGTTGCACGAGCTTGCGCCACGGGGCGTCGCGGAACCGGTACCAAAGATGCGCCGTGCCGAAGGTGAGTAGCGACGACGGGGCACACAGCGACAGCGTCGCCACCAGCGCGCCGCCCAGCCCGGCCACGCGCCAACCGACCAGGGTGGCGACCAGCATGTTCGGCCCGGGCGCCGCCTGCGCCAGGGCAAACAACGAGGCAAACTCACTGGCGGTCATCCAGGGATGCACCTGCACGACCTGGCGCTGCATTTCCGGCAGGACAGTATTGCCGCCGCCAAATGCCAGCAGCGACAGTTGCGCGAAGATCAGGGCGAGGCTGGGCAGCGCGGCGCCGCCGGTCATGCGGCGAACCGCCATGCGCTCAGGATCGACAGCGCCGCGGCGGCCAGCAACACCGGCGCCAACGGCCAGCGCAGCACGGCGATCGCGATGAAGGTCGCCACCGCAATGACAATACCGATCGGCCGGCCACGCAGCGGCGATGCAATTTTCAGCGCCGTCGCGAGCACCAACGCCGACGCGGTTGCGGCGAGGCCGGCAAATCCGTGCCGCACCATCGGCAGGTCGCTGTAGCGATTGTAGAACACGCCAAGCGCGAGCACGATCGCCATGGGCGCGGCCATCAGGCCGGTGAATGTCGCGACCGAGCCCGCTGCGCCGCCGAACCGCGCGCCGACCGCGATCGACAGGTTGATGATGTTTCCGCCGGGCAGGAACTGGCAGAGACCCAGAAGGTCGGTAAACTCCCCCGCCGTCATCCAGCGCCGCTGCTCGACGATCATACGGCGCGCCCAGGGCAACACGCCGCCAAAGCCGCAAACGCCGATGGTGAAGAATCCCATGAACAGGGCGGCGAGGCTTGGCGTGGCGCGCGATTCGCTCATATGGGGTGGATATCGGCTCGGGCGGCGGCGGGCAATTGGTGCAGGTGGGATGGACCCAAAGATGCGACATTGGCTGGATCTCCGACACCGATCGACGGTGCGAGCCGTGTCCGCGATCGCGGTTATTTCCCTGGCACTGATGCATGCCGCGGCGGCATCGTGCACGGTGACGAAGCAGGCCGAAGTGCCCGCCACGATCGTGGCCGGGGTGCCCGTGGTCAGCGCCCAGGTGAACGGCACCGAATTGCCTTTCATCCTGGACACCGGCGCCCAGCGTTCCCTGATCACGGACGCCGGCGTCCAGCGGGCGCGCGTGCGGCTCGATGAGTGGGCGAGCACCATGGTCAAGGGGATCAGCGGCTACGAGCGCCACCGCAATGCCGATCCGGCATCGCTGCAGCTCAATGGAGTAGCCTTGCGTCGCCGCACCGTGGCCGCCGACCAGACCATGACGGTCGGGCCGTTGCCGCAATCGGCGCTGGCCGGGCAGGACATTGCCGGCCTGCTTGGTGTCGACTTCCTCGCCGGCTTCGATCTCGAGTTTGATCTGCCCCACCGGCATATCACCCTGTATCGCGTCACCGGCTGCGCTGTGCCGTCCCTGGCAAGCGCCCTGCCGTGGCCGACCGGCTCTGCTCAGATCGCCGCGAGCCAGCCGATCCGCGATATCGTGATTGTTCCAGTCGTGCTCGACGGGCGGACCCTGCATGCCCAAATCGATTCCGGCTCGGCTGTGACCGTGCTGACTGTGACCGGCACCGACCACATGGGCCTGTCGGCGGAGGCGCTGGGGCAGGATTCAGCAGGTGCGTTGAATGGGGTGGGACGTTTCACCGTCGCGACCCGCCGGCATCGGTTCACGACGCTGCAAATTGGCGCGGAACGGATCAACGCACCCGCGATCGTGACGGCTCCGGTGTATATCCTGCCGGTCGTCGACATGCTGCTGGGCGAGGACTGGCTGCGCGAGCGGCACGTCTGGCTGTCCTTTGCCACGTCGCAGGTCTTCGTGGCGCCGCGCCCGTAACTTCCCCTCGGCTTGCCCCGCCGTGCCAGCGGACTATTGTGCGGCCGGTCGCGCATCGCCAGTGCACCGCATAACAAACCGAGGATCATCCATGCGCCTGTCATCCCGCCGCGCCATCTTGGCTGGCGCCACCGCCCTGCCGTTGTTCGCCATTCGCAGCCACCCCGCGAGTGCCGCCGAGTTCAGCTTCAAGATGGCGAACAATTCGCCGGTGACCCACCCACAATCGGTTCGCCAGCAGGAAGCCGCTTCGCGCATCAAGGACGCCACCGGTGGCCGGGTGGACATCCAGCTTTTCCCGAACAATCAGCTCGGCTCCGACACCGACATGTTGTCGCAGTTGCGCTCCGGCGCGATCGACTTCTTCACCCTGTCGGGCCTGATCCTGTCCACGCTGGTGCCGGTCGCATCGATCAACGGCATCGGCTTTGCGTTCAAGGACTACGACACGGTATGGCGCACCATGGACGGCAAGCTGGGCGCGTTCGTGCGCGGCGAAATCGGCAAGCGCGGCCTGACCGCGATGGACAACATGTGGGACAACGGGTTTCGTCAGATCACCAGTTCGACGAAGCCGATCCGCACGCCCGCCGACCTGAAAGGGTTCAAGATACGCGTGCCGATTTCGCCGCTATGGACCTCGATGTTCCAGGCATTCGGTGCGTCGCCGATCTCGATCAATTTCAGCGAGGTGTATTCCGCGCTGCAAACCAAGATCGCCGAGGGGCAGGAGAACCCGCTGTCGCTGATCGAGATCGCCAAGCTGTACGAGGTGCAGAAATACGTCTCCATGACCAGCCATATGTGGGACGGGTTCTGGATGCTGGCCAACGCGAAATCGTTCGGTTCGATGCCGAAAGACCTGCAGGATGTGGTGGCGCAAAACCTGAACCGCTCGGCGCTGGATGAGCGGGCCGACATCGCCAAGTTGAACGACACGGTCGCGACCAGCCTCAAGGCCAAGGGCCTGACATTCGTCGAGGTCGACAAGCCGGCGTTCCGCACCGCACTGAAGGACGCCGGGTTCTACGCGGACTGGAAGAAGAAATACGGCGACGAAGCCTGGGGTCTGCTGGAGAGCGCAGTCGGCACGCTGTCCTGACGCGGGTCGGATCGTGATGCGACCGTGATGAGCTTTGCCCGAGGCTGCGAGCGGGCACTGCACCTTGTCTGCGCGATCCTCGCCGCCATTCTGGTGGCGGTGGAGGTGATCGTGCTGTTCGCCGGCGTCATGGCTCGCTACGTGTTCCATGCGCCGCTGATCTGGTCGGACGAACTGGCGTCGATCCTGTTCCTGTGGCTTGCCATGCTGGGCAGCGTGATTGCCTTGCAACGCTCCGAACATATGCGACTGACGGCCGTGGTCGGCGGGATGCAGCCGGCGGCGCAGGGGCGCGCCGAAGCGGTCGCGGTGGCCGCTGTCGTGTCGTTCCTGCTGCTGATCGTCTGGCCCGGCTGGGACTACGCGGCCGGCGAATGGTTCATCGAGACTCCGGCGCTGGGTTTGCACAACAGCTTCCGCGCCGCCGCACTGCCGGTGGGGGCGGTTCTGATGCTGGTCAGCGCCCTGACCCATCTGGGCCGTCTCGCGTGGAGGGACGCCGTTACGGGTGTCGCGATCGTCGGTGTGCTGGCGATCGTGCTGTATGTCGGCGCACCGGTGCTGCGCGGCATCGGCAACTGGGACCTGGTGTTGTTTTTCGTGCTATTGCTCGGGGCCGGCGTGCTGCTGTCGATCCCAATCGCCTTCGCGTTCGGTCTCGCCACACTGGCCTATCTTGCAACACTCACGCACACACCGCTGAGTGTCGTCGTGTCCCGCATGGACGAAGGCATGAGCAGCCTGATCCTGCTGGCCGTGCCGCTGTTCGTGTTTCTCGGGCTGCTGATCGAGATGACCGGCATGGCCCGCGCGATGGTGGGGTTCCTGGCCGCCCTGCTGGGACATGTACGCGGCGGCCTGGCCTATGTGCTGCTGGGCGCGATGTATCTGGTGTCGGGCATCTCCGGCTCCAAAGCGGCGGACATGGCGGCCGTCGCGCCGGTGCTGTTCCCCGAGATGCGCCGACGTGGCGCCAACGAAGGCGAGCTGGTCTCGCTGCTCGCCGCGGCCGGCGCCATGAGCGAAACGATCCCGCCGTCGCTGGTGCTGATCACCATCGGCTCGGTCACCGGGGTGTCCATCGCGGCCCTGTTCACCGGCGGCCTGATGCCGGCCCTGGTCTTGGCAATCACCCTGGCGATGATCGCACGCTGGCGCGGGCGCGGGGAGGATCTTTCCGGCATCGTTCGTCCACCACCGCGCGCGGTATTGAATAGCTTTGTCGTTGCGCTGCCGGCCCTGGTCCTGCCATTCGTGATCCGCACCGCGGTGATCGAGGGCGTGGCGACCGCGACCGAGGTCTCCACCATCGGCATCGCTTACGCCATCGTCGCCGGCCTGGTGATCTATCGCCAATTCGACTGGCGGCGCCTGTATCCCATGCTGGTGGAGACCGCCGCACTGTCCGGCGCGATCCTGCTGATTATCGGCACGGCAACCGCCATGGCCTGGGCGCTGACCCAGTCAGGCTTCTCCCGTCAGCTTGCCCAGGCAATGACCACCATGCCCGGCGGCGCGGCCGGGTTCATGGCGGTGTCCATCCTCGCCTTCGTCGTGCTGGGTAGCGTGCTGGAGGGAATCCCGGCGATCGTGCTGTTCGGCCCGTTGTTGTTCCCCGCCGCGCGCGCGATCGGTATCCACGAAGTGCATTACGCGATGGTGGTAATCCTGGCGATGGGCATCGGGCTGTTCGCCCCCCCGTTCGGCGTCGGTTATTACGCCGCATGCGCGATTGGCCGCGTCTCGCCGGACGCCGCCATGCGGCGCATCTGGCCCTACCTGCTCGCGGTGCTGGCCGGCTTGATCATAGTCGCCGCGGTGCCGTGGTTCAGTATTGGATTCCTTTAGAGCCCAGGCCCGAGTCGGCGGATGACGCTGCGCTCGTCCGCCCTACGAGGTCAGGGCAGCAGCTCATCGAGCGACCATTCATCGGCGGACGCACCGGCGAGCGCCTGGATGCGATGCTCATCGGATGCGAGTTCCGCGGCGGTGCCGGAATAGACGATCTCGCCGTTCTCCAGCACATAGGCGTCGTCGGCCACTTCCAGGCTGGCGCGGACATTCTGTTCGACCAGCAACACGGAAATGCCATCGGTGCGCATCTGGCGAACGATGCGGAACACCTCGCGCACGATCAGCGGCGCCAGGCCCTGCGATGGCTCGTCCAGGATCAGCACCCGCGGATTGATCAGCAGGGCGCGGCCGATCGACAGCATCTCCTGCTCGCCGCCCGACAATTGCCGCCCAAGGTTGCGCTTGCGTTCGGCGAGGCGCGGGAACAACTGATAGACGCGTTCAATGGTGAACTGGCCCGGGCGCTCCAACGGCACGCGCAGATTGTCGTCCACCGTCAGGTTCGGGAAGATGCGGCGGCCTTCCGGCACATAACCCACGCCCATCGCGGCGATGCGGTACGGCGGCAGGCGCGTGACCTCCTGGCCGAACACCCGCACCTTGCCGGTGCGCGCCGGCACCAGACCCATCAGGGTCTTCATCGTCGTCGACTTACCGGCACCGTTGCGGCCAAGCAACGTCGTGATCTTGCCCTCGGCGGCGGTCAGGCTCACGTCGTGCAGGATATGGCTCTTGCCGTAATAGGTGTTCAGGCCCTCGGCCTCGATCGCGTTCATTCGGCCTTCCCCAGATAGGCAGCCTGCACGGCCGGATTGGCGGCGATCTCCTCCGGCGTTCCGTCGGCGAGCATAGTGCCCTCGGTCAGCACGGTGATGCGATCCGCAAGGTTGAACACCACGCGCATGTCGTGCTCGATCAGGACGATGGTGTAACTGCTGTTCTTGTGCAGCCGGCGGATGAGCCCGGCGACCTGATAGGTCTCCTGTTCGCCCATCCCCGCGGTCGGTTCGTCGAGCAACAGCACGCGCGGCTTCAGGGCCAGTGCCATGGCGATTTCGGCGGCGCGCTGGTCACCGTGCGACAGCTCACCGACCAAACGGCCGGCCTTCGAGGTCAGGTTGGTCAGCGTCAGGATCTCGTCGATGCCGGCCCGCACCCGCGTCGCATCGGAGCGGCTGGTCCACATGTGCAGACTGTAGCCGGAAGCGGCCTCGACAGCGATGCGGACGTTCTCATGCACCGTCAGTTCCGGAAAGATCTCGGTGATCTGAAACGTCCGTCCCATCCCGAGCTTCACGCGCTGCGTCGCCGTGAGGCGCGTGATATCCTGACCATCAAGAATGATCTGGCCAGACGTGGGCGGGAAGAAACCGGTGATCAGGTTGAAGAACGTGGTCTTTCCGGCGCCATTCGGACCGATGATCGCCCGCAGTTCGCCGGCCGCAACGTTCAGCGAAATGTCGTTGACGGCGATCAAACTGCCGAATGCCTTGGTGGTGTGGCGGGCCTCGAGCATGTTCATGTCGAGGGCCTCCGTTGCAGCATGCCCAGGATGCCACGCGGAAAGAACATCACCACGAAGACGAACATCAGGCCAACAAAGCTCATCCAGTTCACTGTCATGCTCGAAATATAATCCTGCAGCACGACATAGATCGCGGCACCTACCAGCGGCCCCCAGAAGCTGCGCATGCCGCCCATCACCACCATGATCACGATCACGCCGGACAGGTTGTAATGTAGCGAGGTGGGATCAGCGAAGTTGTTGAGCAACGCGTAGAGCGCGCCGGCGGTCGAGGCAAAGAAGCAGGAGATCGAGAACGACAGCCAGATATGCTTGTTCACCGCGATGCCGAGGAACTGCGCACGGCGCTGGTTCTCGCGGATGGCGATCAGCGTGCGGCCGAATGGCGAGCGCAGCAGGAACGTCATCAGGGCCACGGAAATAGCGAACACGAACAGCACGAAGTAATAAAACAACGTCCCGTTGCCCTGGATGTCGATGGTCCACGGACCGAAGCCCAATGGCTGGCGGGAGAAGCCGCGCAGCCCGTCGTAGCCGCCGGTGAAATCGTCCCAGCGATACGCAATATAGTAGAAGATCTGGCCGAACGCGATCGTCACCATGGCGAAATAGACGCCGCGGCGCCGGCAGATCAGCAGCCCCAGCAGCGTGCCGGCGATGCCGCCGAGCAGGATACCGTCCAGCATGGCGAACCAGGTGCTGTCCGACAGATAGCGCAGTGTCAGCCCGGCCCCGTAGGCGCCCAGCCCGAAATACGCGGCGTGCCCGAAGCTCATGACGCCGGTGAAGCCGAGCAGGAAGTTCAGTGCCATCGCGACCAGCGCCATCACGACTACATGGGACGCGAGCGCGGTGTAGCCGCCAACGTAATCCAACCACAGAGGCGCGCTCAGCAGCACCACCCACACCACGGCAGCCGTTGTCCATTGCGGCGCGCTGGGGCGTGCGTGCCCCAGCCTGGCGGACGTCGTGGCGCTCACGTGAACATTCCTTCCTCGCCCATCAGACCGCGCGGTCGGACCAGCAGGACGAGTGCCATGATGACGTAGATCACCGCCTCCTGCGCGCTGGCCCAGAACACGGTGGTGAGCGACGAGGCGACGCCGATCAGCAAGCCGCCGAGCAGCGTGCCGGTCAGGCTACCGACGCCGCCCACGATGATGGCAATGAACGCCGGCAGCAGCAGGTCGTCACCCATGTTCGGATTGAGACCGATCTGACCGCTGGCAAGCACCCCGGCGAGGCCGGCGAGGAAGATTCCAACGGCAAAATTCAGTGACCGCAGCAGGCGGACGTTGATGCCGAGTGCCGCGACCGTGTCGAGATCCAGCGTGCCGGCGCGGATACGAACACCGAGCCGCGTGTAACGCAGGAAGGCGAACAAAGCGACAATCGAAACGATCACGATCGTCATCATGAAGATGCGGTAGCCGGTGATGAAGAACAGGTCCTCGCTGAGGCCTTGTGACAGGCTGTCCGGCACGGTCAGCGGCAGGCCGTTGGGGCCCCAGATATAGCGGCAGACATCCTGGATGATGAACGACAGACCGAAGGTCAACAGCAGCGAGTAGACCGGATCGCGGTTGTAGACGCGGCGCACCATCGTCTGCTCGATGATGTAGCCGAGCAGACCGACGAGCAGGGGCGAGACCAGCAGCGCCACCCAGAAACCCGTATAAGGGATCAGCATGAAGGCCAGATAGCCGCCGAGTGCCAGGAAATTGCCGTGCGCGAAATTGATCACGTTGCTCAGGTTGAGGATCATCGCCACACCTAGCGCCATCAGCACGTAGAACGCGCCGATGATCAGTCCATTGGTGACGTTGAACAGCACAAGTTGCAGCATCAGCCGGTTCTTTACTGGTGGTCTCGCCGCGTTGGATACAGATCCGCTGCCGGCGCCATCGGCGCACGGCAGCGGAACGTTGCAGTCACACCGCGTCTAGGACGGGTAGGTCATCTTGCAGCCGGTGTCGGCGACGCTGCCCGCCGCGTCTTCACCGGGCACCAATGCGGCGACGGTGAACACGTTGTCCGGATTGCCCTTCGGCTGATGGACCTCGCCGGTGAAGATGTTGGGCATCAGCTGGTGGTCGCCCTTGCGGTAGATCACCTTGCCGGGCTGCAGCGCGATCTCGGGCGGCAACTCCATGTCCTCGAGCGCGGCCACCATCTTCGGCCCCTCCAGGGACTTCGCCTTCTCGGCCGCCAGCTTGAAGCTGTGGATCGCGACGTAGCCGAACCAATGCCGCGCCGACGGCGTCTTGCCGAGTTCCTTGCGGACATCAGCGACGTACTCGGCCACGTGCGGCACGCCGGGCTGGTCCCACCACCATTCCATGTCCCACCAGCCCGCCTGGGCTTCTTTCGGCACCGATTTGACACTCTCCAGCTCGAACAGCGCGCCGCCAAGCGCCATGTCCTTGGCCATGCCGAACTGCACGAACTGCTTCATGCAGTCGATCTGCGCGAGACCGCCCATGTTGTTCAGCAGGACATTGGGTTTGTAGGCCTTCGCCTTGATCAGCGTCGCGGAGAACTCGGTGGACGCGATCGGCAGCATGTCGCCCGAGTACTCTCCGCCCAACGCCTTCAGGTTCTTGACGAAATTATCCTGCAGCGTGTGGCCGTAGGCATAGTCCGGCGTGATGAAGAAGAACCGCTTGCCGAATTTCTGCACCAGCGTCTTGGTGATGGCGGCCGCGTCCATCGCGGTGGTGTTGCACACGCGGAACGTGTTCCACTTGCAGTCCTTGCCGGTGATCGGATCGGTGTGACCGCCTGGGACGATGTGGAGGATCTTCTTCT
>Ga0182030_10027514_pt1 | contig 10221 bp, 10 predicted proteins | sample 812S3MmetaG_FD_121299 | JGI IMG/M metagenome (GOLD analysis project Ga0182030, IMG submission 121299) | Permafrost microbial communities from Stordalen Mire, Sweden - 812S3M metaG (Illumina Assembly) | ecosystem: Environmental > Terrestrial > Soil > Wetlands > Permafrost | place: Sweden... | reverse complement strand
CGGCCAGAAGGGCACTTGGGAATATTGTTATGCGGGCAAAGACAAATTCAGTATAGCAGGTTTTGCGAGGCCCTCCTATTATCCTGATCTACAGGGAGATTACGTAATGTCTATCCGGCCCGTGAAACGAATCGTACGATCCAAACCGACACTCGAAGGCGCGGGCGTGCACCTCAGGCGCGCGTTCGGCTTTGGCAATACATCCGATTTCGACCCGTTCCTGCTTCTCGACGATTTCCGCAGCGACAATCCGGAGAACTACGAAGCGGGCTTCCCCTGGCATCCCCATCGCGGGATCGAGACCATCACATACGTCCTGGCCGGAACGGTGGAGCACGGGGACAGCATGGGGAACCATGGCGCCATTGGTCCCGGCGACGTGCAGTGGATGACAGCCGGGCGCGGGATCATCCATCAGGAGATGCCAAAGGGAGACGCGGCGGGCCGGATGCACGGATTCCAGTTGTGGGGAAATCTGCCGTCGTCGCTGAAAATGACCGCGCCTCGTTATCAGGAAATCAAAGCGCCCGAAATTCCGCAGGTTCAGGATGACGACGGAACGCACGTTCGCGTCGTCAGCGGAACCTTCTGGGGGATGAAAGGACCCGTCGAGGGCGTGGCGGCCGATCCAATCTATCTGGATGTTTCCGTACCTCCCGGAAAGAGCAAGACCCTTCCGGTCGAAACCACGCGTCAGGCGTTCGCTTACGTTTTCGGAGGCAGCGGGAAATTCCGCAACGCCTCGGGTCCGCTGGCCGTCCCGACGGAACGGGTGGGCGGGCCCGACGCCGCGCCTCCCTCGCAGGCGGATAACCGATCTCTGGTATTGTTCGACCGAGGCGACGAAGTCGAGATCGAGGCTGGTGCGGACGGCGTCCGATTTCTTCTCGTTTCGGGCAAGCCATTGCAGGAGCCCGTGGCATGGCACGGCCCGATTGTGATGAACACGCAGGACCAGCTCCGCCAGGCCTTCGAGGAACTGGATGCCGGGACGTTTCTGGATCCGGAGCCCGGCTCGGCCCGATGAATCCTCAACGGATGGATTGAATCTGAAATCACATGAACGAAACGGCCCAGTTCGTAATCCGGCACGGGTATGCCGTTTTGTTCTTCTGGATTCTTGCCGAGCAGGGCGCGCTGCCGGTTCCGTCGATGCCCCTGCTGCTGGTCTGCGGCGCTTTGGCGAAGGCCGGCTATCTGAGCGCCGCGCCGATTCTCTTCTTTGGGGTGCTGGCTTGTCTGATCGCCGACTGCGCTTGGTTTCTGCTCGGGCGCAGCCGCGGAGCGAAGATTCTCGGATTCCTCTGCCGCCTGGCGCTGGAGCCGGATTCCTGTGTCCGGCAGACGGAGAATGGTTTTGTCCGGTATGGCGTGCGATTCCTGCTGATCGCGAAATTCATCCCGGGCATGAACGCCCTTGCCGCTCCGCTGGCCGGGAGTGCGCGCGTCGGCTGGGGGCAGTTCCTGCTTTTCGACAGCCTGGGCGCCGCCATTTTTGTCTCGTCGTGGGCCACGGTCGGCTATCTTTTCAGCGGCCAGCTGGAAGCGGTGGGCGATGTGGTGGGCCGCGCCGGCTTCCGGCTCTTCCTGTCGATTTTGGCCATGATCGGACTCTGGATTGGTCTGAAGTATTTCCAGCGCCGGCGATTCTTAAAAAAGATCTCGATTGGCAGAATGTCTGTCGAGGAATTGCAGCGGATGCTGGATGCCGGCGAGCAAGTGATGGTGATTGATGTCCGCGGAAGGTTATCTGGCGAGGACAGCATGATTCCGGGCGCGGTGCGCATCCCTCTGAGCGAGCTCCCCACCCGCTACAAAGAGATTCCCCGCGATCGCGACGTCGTTCTCTTCTGCACTTGACCGAACGAAGCCTCGAGCGCCCGTGCGGCGCTGCTCCTCAAAAAACACGGGATCACCCGCGTGCGTCCGCTGCGGGGTGGTGCGGACGCTTGGCGGGAACTGACGGCGTCCGGCAAACGCTCCTGACGAAACTACCGCAGGAGCGAATGGACCGCAATATAGCCGCCGGGAAATTGCACCGTAGCCGCGTCCCGCCGATCGGCTGTGTACGGGCCACCAGAATCGCCACTCCCGCGGCTCTGGCCTTAGCCAGCGCTTCTTCCAGGTTCGCGACTTCATATCCCGTCATCTCCCGCCATAGGAATACGGAAGATGGCCATCTGTCAGGAGCGCGTCTGCCGGAAACGAAAATGAATGGGACCCGCGGCCAGTTTCTCCGGGCGATTTGCAGCGTGGAGAGACCGTCGAAAGACGGAAGCGTATAGTCGGCGAGAATCAGGTGGAACCCGCTCTTTTCGAGCGAGGCGACGAAATCGGTTTCCGTCTGTACGCGTGTCAAACCGGCAGGGAATGCCCCCGGCTGCGAGTGTTTCCTCAACCAACTCCGCGTCCCGTGGATCGTCTTCAAGATGCAAAACATGTAACTGATCGTTCATTTTCGGCTAATGTCTTTTTGCGCTTCCTGGCGGCGGCTCGTTAATAACGGCCCAGAAAACGCCGCGATCCTTAATCGCGTTCACAAAAATCGCGTTCACAAACTCGTGGAAATCCACAGGCTTCACCACACAGGCATTCACGCCCAGCCGGCAGTTGGCGACCGTATCTTTTTTCTCACTGGAAGAGGTTAGGGCGACGACGGGAATCATGCGGAGTTTCTCGTCCGACTTGATTTGTTGCAGCACTTCCAGTCTGTCTACCTTGGGCAATTTCAGATCGAGCATCATGACCCGGGATTCTCACTCGAGCGCGCGGAGAAGTAACCCCGGCAATAAAGATAATCGGGAGCTTCCTCGCCGTCGCGAGCGACAACAACCTCGTTGGCCAGGTTATATTCTTCCAGCGCTGTGAGAGTAAGCTCCACGTCCTTCGGGTCGTCTTCGACCACCAGGATGCGTCCCAGAGTGCTCATGATGCAGACTCCCTCGCTTTGGAAAGTAAAATATAAAACGTTGCGCCCCGATCCACCGCGCCCTCGGCCCAGACCCTTCCGCCATGCCGGTGCACAATACGCTGGACAGTAGCCAGCCCGATGCCAGTGCCTTCAAATGCCTCTGGCGGATGAAGACGCTGGAAGACGCCGAACAGTTTATTGGCATACTTCATATCGAACCCGACTCCATTATCCAGAATGAATAACACGACCTGATCCGGTTTGTCCTCGATACATCCGATCTCGATTTCAGCTTCCGGGCGCGTGCGCGTGAACTTCACGGCGTTCGAACTCAGATCGACAAGCGCCGCGGGTTCTGCTTTCGTACCAGCCGTGAATGGGCCACATTAAGGAGTCGTGGATCGGTATGCACCACAAATCGGACATCCTGGGATACCACAACCGTGGTACATCGGAAAACGGCGGGTCGCCACGTTGTGTCGAATATTGGACACCCTCGGGGCGGGTGATCGCGAGGAGATTCAAAATCGGGTCGAATCTCGTGGCAACTGAAATGCATGGCTTACAGCCTGCGTCCACTGCAGAAGCTTCCGGGACGAGACGCACCTGACCGCAATCCTGAGCGAGGCCCGGAAAATTGTGACCGACGCGCTGAATCTCTGAGAGATTAGAAGTATGAAACCTACACAGGCACTCCACGATCTGGGCCAGAGTATCTGGCTCGATAACATCACGCGCGACCTGCTCGACAGCGGCACGCTCAAACGCTATATCGATGAGTGGTCGGTAACGGGCCTGACCTCGAATCCGACCATCTTCGACCACGCGATCAAAGGCAGCTCCGCCTATGATGCCGCCATCCGCGAACAGCTGAGCAAAGGCAAATCGGGCGAGGCTCTTTTCTTCGATCTGGCGCTCGAGGACATCACGCGCGCCGCCGCATTGTTCCGTCCCGTCCACGACCGGACCGATGGCGTCGACGGATGGGTATCGCTGGAGGTGTCTCCGCTGCTGGCGTACGATACGGCCAGCAGCCTTGCCGCGGCGAGAAGTCTCCACGCACGCGCGGCGCAGCCGAACCTGTTCATCAAGATTCCCGGCACGAAAGAAGGTCTCCCCGCAATCGAAGAGGCAATCTTTGCCGGCATTCCGGTAAACGTCACTCTTTTGTTCTCCCGCGAGCAGTATCTGGCGGCTGCCGGCGCGTTTCTGCGCGGCATCGAGCGCCGTATCGATCGGGGGCTTGCGCCGAATGTCGGTTCGGTGGCGTCGATATTTATCAGCCGCTGGGACGTCGCTGTTTCGGGCAAAACTTCCGAGTCGCTGCGGGGCAAGCTTGGCATCGCCATCGCCGGGCGCATTTATAAGGCTTATCGCGACCTGCTCGATTCCTCGCCCTGGCAGCGCGCGCTGAACTTCGGCATGCGCCCGCAGCGATTACTGTGGGCCAGCACCGGAACCAAGGACCCCAAATCATCCGACCAGCTCTACGTCGGGACCCTCGCCGCGCCATTCACTGTCAACACGATGCCGGAAAATACCCTGAGAGCTCTCGCCGATCACGGCGAAACCAGTGCGGTTATGCCCGCGGACGGCGGCGACTGCGAACAGGTTCTGGCCCGGTTTGCCGATGCCGGTGTCGATGTCGATGCACTCGCCGCCCGGCTGCAGGACGAAGGCGCGAAATCGTTCGTTCAGTCCTGGAACGAACTCATGGAAGTCATCGAGTCCCGGAGCGCGGCGCTGGCCGCCCATTAAGGACAATTCTGGAATGACGACAACCATTCAGGCTCCCGAACCGCTCACAAAGCGGAAAAGCTGGAAGAAACTCCTGACTCATAACAAGAAGATTCGCGCAATGCACCTGCGGAATCTTTTTGCCGACGATGCGCAGCGCGGCGAGCGCATGACGGTCGAGGCCGCGGGTATTTTCCTCGACTATTCGAAAAACCTCATTACCGATCAAACCGTGAAGCTCCTGATCAAGCTGGCCGAAGAATCGGGGGTGCGGGCGCGGATGGAAGCTATGTTTCGCGGCGACAAGATCAACGTCACGGAGAACCGCGCGGTGCTGCACGTGGCGCTGCGCGCGCCCCGGGGCGCCTCCATTGTTGTCGATGGCGAGAATGTGGTGCCCGAGGTCCACGCGGTCCTGGACAGGATGACCGTTTTCTCCAATCGCGTTCGGAACGGAGACTGGAAGGGGCACACCGGAAAGAAGATTCGCAGCATCGTCAACATCGGGATCGGCGGTTCCGACCTCGGCCCGGTAATGGCATACGAAGCGCTGAAACACTACAGCGATCGCTCGATGAACTTCCGGTTCGTTTCCAACGTCGACGGCACCGATTTCGCGGAAGCCGTCCGCGATCTCGATCCCGCGGAGACGCTCTTCATTGTCTCGTCGAAGACTTTCACGACACTCGAAACGATGACCAATGCGCACTCGGCGCGCGCGTGGCTGCTCGCCGGTCTCGGCGACGAAAAATCAATCGCCAGCCACTTTGTCGCTGTCTCGACGAACGCAGCCGACGTGGCGAAGTTCGGGATCGATACCGCGAATATGTTCGGTTTCTGGGATTGGGTCGGCGGACGCTACTCGATGGACTCGGCCATCGGACTGTCCACGATGCTGGCCATCGGACCGGACAATTTTCAGGCCATGCTGGACGGCTTCCGGCAAATGGACGAACACTTCCGCAACACCCCCTTTGCCCGCAATCTGCCCGTGCTGATGGGTCTTCTCGCTGTCTGGAACAACGATTTTTTGGGTGCGCAGACGGTTGCAGTATTGCCCTACGAGCAATATCTCAAGCGCTTTCCGGCCTACCTGCAGCAGCTGACTATGGAGAGCAACGGCAAGCACGTTACCCTCGAAGGGACCGCGGTCGACTACGCGACCGGACCTGTTTACTGGGGAGAGCCGGGGACCAACGGCCAGCATTCGTTCTATCAGTTGATCCATCAGGGGACGCGCCTGATCCCCTGTGACTTCATCGCGTTTGGAAAACCGCTCAACCCGCTCGGCCGCCATCACGACATCCTGTTGGCCAACGTCTTCGCGCAGACGGAAGCGCTCGCCTTCGGAAAGACCCCGGAGGAAGTCAAAGCCGAGGGCACACCGGACTGGCTGGTGCCGCACCGCGTCTTTGAAGGCAACCGGCCGTCGAACACAATTCTTGCCGATCGGCTGACGCCGGAGATTCTCGGCAAGCTGGTCGCGCTCTATGAGCACAGCGTGTTCACGCAGGGCGCGATCTGGGACATCAACTCGTTCGATCAATGGGGCGTCGAGTTGGGAAAGGCGCTGGCGCAGCGCATCATACCGGAGCTTGAGAATCAGACGGAGCCGCCGCTGGCTCACGACAGCTCGACGAATAACCTGATTCGCAGGTATCGAAAACTCAGGGAAAGTCGATGAGTCGGATCGAACAGAGCCAGGATTACCGCGAGCCGGACCGCGCAGTCGCGGCGGCGAGGGAAGTGTTGGGAAGAGTGCGAACGGCGTGAGCGGCGTCCAGACCGCCGGGCAAAGTTCGCCGCTCGGCGCCAGTTTTGTTCCAGGCGGCGTGAATTTCAGCGTCTATTCGCGAAGCGCTTCCGGCGTAGAGCTGGTTTTCTTCGATCGGGAAGACGACCCGCGGCCCGCGCGGACATTCCCCATCGATGCGGCGACGAACCGCACCGAACATTACTGGCATGTGTTCGTGCCCGACGTGAAACCGGGGCAACTGTACGGATATCGCGTTCAGGGGCCTTTCGATCCCGCCAGCGGAATGCGGTTCGATGCCTCCAAGCTTCTGCTGGATCCTTACGGGCGCGAAGTGGCCGTTCCAAGAAACTACAGCCGCGAAGCGGCAAGCCTCAAGGGCGACAATGCGGTGACAGCGATGAAGAGCGTCGTCGTCGATACCCGCGACTACGACTGGGAGGGCGACTTTCCGCTGCGCCGGCCAGCCTCCCGAACCATCATTTACGAGACGCACGTGCGGGGCTTCACACGGCATCCCAGCTCCGGACTTTCGGAGAAGACGCGTGGCACTTATGCCGGCCTGATTGAAAAAATTCCCTATCTTCAGGATCTCGGCATCACCGCTGTCGAGCTTCTGCCGGTGTTCCAGTTCGACTCACAGCACGCGCCGCCCGGCTTAGTTAATTATTGGGGCTACGATCCGATTTCGTTCTTCGCGCCGCACCAGGGCTACAGCTCGCGTCGGGATCCGCTCGGCCCGGTCGGCGAATTTCGCGATATGGTCAAGGCGCTGCATCGGGCCGGCATCGAGGTGATTCTCGATGTCGTTTTCAATCACACGGCCGAAGGCGCGGAATTCGGGCCGACACTGAGCCTGCGCGGGCTGGAGAACAGCACTTACTACATTCTCGAGAAGGACCGCACGCACTACGCGGATTACAGTGGCACCGGAAACACGCTCAATGGAAATCACCCCGTCGTGCGCCGCATGATCCTCGACAGTCTCCGGTATTGGGTGGAGGAAATGCACGTGGATGGTTTTCGGTTCGATCTGGCGGCCATCCTCGAGCGGGATGAATCCGGCAATCCGATGCAGCATCCGCCGGTGTTGTGGGATATCGACTCGGATCCGGTGCTGGCGGGCACGAAGCTGATCGCCGAGGCGTGGGATGCCGCCGGCCTGTATGAGGTCGGCAGCTTTCTCGGGGACAGCTGGAGAGAATGGAACGGTAGATTCCGCGACGACGTTCGCAGCTTCTTCCGCGGAGACCAGGGTTCAGTCGGGGCGCTTGCCGACCGTCTGCTCGGCAGCCCTCAGATTTACGGTCACAAGGAACGCGAGGCTGAGGCGAGCGTGAATTTCGTGACCTGTCACGATGGCTTCACGTTAAACGATCTCGTATCTTACAACGACAAAAAAAATGAGGCGAATGGCGAGGGTAACCGCGATGGCACAAACGACAACCTCAGCTGGAACTGGGGTATCGAGGGTCCGACCGGGAACCCGGAGACCGAGAAGCTGCGAAACCGGCAGGTGAAGAACTTCCTCGCGGTGAACATGCTCTCTCTGGGCATGCCGATGATCCTGATGGGCGACGAAGCGCGCCGTACACAGCGCGGTAACAACAACGCCTGGTGCCAGGACAACGAGACGAGCTGGTTTGACTGGACACTGCTCACAAGACACGCCGATGTATCGCGCTTTGTGAAACGACTCTGCTTACGACGACTGCTGCTGGACGCAGCTTTGGGTTACCCGAGTCTGAACCAGTTTCTTCGCAAGGCGAAAGTAAGCTGGCATGGCGTAAAACTCGGGCAACCCGACTGGGATTTCACTTCACACAGCCTAGCGTTGTACTTCGAGGCCCAAACCGAGAATCTGCTGCTCTATTTCATTTTCAACGCCTATTGGGAACCACTTGAGTTCGAACTGCCGCTGGCAAACCAGCACAATCCCTGGCGGCGATGGATTGACACGAGCCTCGATTCGCCCGGCGACGTTGCCGAGTGGGAGACCGCGCCACCGGTTGAGACCTCCGCCTGGAGAGCCGCTCCGCACTCCGTGACCGTTCTTTACGCCCGCGCGTAGGCTCGTGAACGGTTTTCAGTCGACGCGCGTCTGTTCGGCCGCCGCGAGATCATCCCCCCGCCTCTGTCTTAGCCCGCTCCCTCACACTCGCGTTCTGAGAAAGAATTCTGTGCCACGATTGAGGTATCCGGAAACCGAACCGTCGGGGGTATCCAATAGATCGCCCGATCTCGGGATGTCCTCTATTGTTCCGGTAGCCATAGTAAGTGGTGTGACAGACCCGGTTCACCGGCGCCCAATTCAGGAGAGATCAATGACATCGAATCCGGACAACGGGATCGTTACGATACCCGGCCGTCGATCGGTAGACGAGACGGTGCAAAAACTTGAAGGAATCCTGCAGGCAAAAGGAGTCAAGCTGTTTGCCCTGGTGGATCACAGCGGCGAGGCGGAAAGGGCGGGCATACGGATGCGCCCCACTAAACTCCTGATCTTCGGCAGTCCGAAAGCCGGCACTCCGCTCATGATCGCGTCGCCGTCCGCCGCGATCGATCTTCCGTTGAAAATTCTGGTTTGGGAAGACGCCGGGCACAAAGTCTGGGTCTCATACAATTCCCCGGAGTACCTGCGGCTGCGGCACGGGCTCCCGCCGGAACTGGTGCAGAACATTGCAGCGGTGGGAGCGCTGGCAGCCAAGGCCGCCGAGTGAAATGACAGGAACGCGCTTGATGTCATGGAGACTCGGCGGCCTCGGGATGATCGCGGCGCTTACGCTTCTGGGCCAGCCGAGCCAGTTCCAGGGCAGCGCCGCCGACGGGATTGCACGGACGGTCGCCGAACATCTGGGCTGGAAACTGTGGGACCCATTGCTGACGACAGAGATCGCGCGTCATCTCGAATGCTACAAACTGCACGTCGAGCGTCACGAGGAGACCCGCGACCCGCTCTACTATCGTCTTTTTAAAGCTTTCCTGCGCGGCAGTTTCGATGGCGGCATCAATGCGCACCGCATGAAACTGGCGGATGCGGAGACGATTCGCTGCGTTGCGGAAAAGCTTGTTCGGCAGGCGGCGGAAGAAGGGAACTGCGTCGTCGTCGGTCGAGGCTCCGCCTATTACCTGCACGGATCGCCCGAAGCTTTTAACGCTTTCGCGTATGCGCCGTTCGGGGAAAGAGTTCACCGTCTGCAACAGGAGGGCCACAGCGAAGAGGAATCGATTCATCTCGCGGAGACCGTCGACCAGGACCGCTCGGCCTTCATCAAGCAGCATTTCGACATTGAGCGGCCGTCACGCCCGTACTTTCACCTGATGATCAATTCGACGATGGGTGACGAACCGACGGTGCGGATAATCGTCGATGCGATGAAAGCGTCCCGGAAGATCTGATCTATGACATTCACTGAGAAAGTCGTATTAGTGGCCGGCGGCACCGGCGGTTTGGGCCGCGCGGTTACGCTGGCGTTTCTGAATGAAGACGCCAGGGCGCTGGTTACCTTCCGCAACGACCAGGAATTGGCCGCGTTGAAAAACGCGGCTGGCGAAACCCCCGGGTTGACCGGGTATCGCATAGACGTGACCGAAGACGCCGTTGTGGAACAACTCATCGAAAAAATTCTCGCGGACCACGGGCGGCTGGACGCGCTGGTGAACACGGTGGGTGGTTACGCCGGCGGCATAAAGCTTTGGGATTCGGACACCGCGACTCTCGACCGCATGCTGGCGCTGAATCTTCGCTCGGGCTTCACGCTGGCGCGCGCCGCCGCAAAAGCCATGCTCCGGGAGGGAAAAGGCGCGATCGTAAACGTGG